>Ga0268285_1000166_pt1 | contig 40914 bp, 36 predicted proteins | sample saktaG_2_FD_190144 | JGI IMG/M metagenome (GOLD analysis project Ga0268285, IMG submission 190144) | Saline water microbial communities from Sakinaw Lake, British Columbia, Canada - sak_2013_06_06_120m | ecosystem: Environmental > Aquatic > Non-marine Saline and Alkaline > Saline ... | reverse complement strand
ATATTAACAATTTCTTGCCCAGTCATCGGATCTTGATATTTATCTAATTCGTTCATTTTATTACTCCTACAATATTAACTTGTGATTCTAATCAGGTTTTGAGCTTCATTTTGCAATCTTTCACAAAACGGCCCGCCACAAATGATTCTTCACCCCCCCTGTCGTGAAATTATTATTGCTTTTTCTTTGGTTGGAAGCACCGTGAGTTTTGCCAAAAGCCAAAGCTCGCCAACTACCGCCGCAAGAGCTAATGGCATCATCGCATACCCACCAAAGTCATGGAATATATTTTCCCAATACTCACCTTCAAGAATAGTGAAAAACACCGCTGTAATTGCCAATCGAATAGTGTTACACAGCAAGGCAATAGGCAGGCTTGAAACCAGAATGACCAGCTTTTCCCACCATGTTCGTTGTACCAGTAGAACAACCAGTCCGCTGATTACAAAAAAGGCAGTAATCATTCTCAAGCCGTTGCAAGCTTCAAGCACTGCAACACTAACGTTACCCATATCAATAGTATGACCATCCTGCGTGACTGCATAGCCTATCACCTCAAGACAGAAGACCGCCGATGAAGTAGCCCAACGCTGCAGATTCAAGCCGACATAATACTGGATGACGTTCGGCAGGGGCAGCATCAAGCACAGAAACAATAATATTGGAGATATCTTTCGGAAAAGCTTCCAGCCAAATAACAGTAATATCAAAGCAGCAATACTCAAGACTACGGATAGTCTTTCTGCAGAACTGTACATTAAGAAAAGCCCGAAAAGTCTGACTGCCTGGGCCCCCGCGAAAGCAAACAAACCCCAGATAGAGGGCTTGATAGGACAACGGGCGATATCACGACGCCTTGACCAAAGGATATAAACAGCCAGAAAAGGAACTAAAAGACCAGAGGAATATTCATCGCTTTGCCGCCACAATTCCCAAAGCTCAACAAGGCCGGGCCAATAAGACCAAAGAAACGCGATACAAACAAGACCTGATGCCAGGAATGCCAGAATGTTCTTCCTGTTCAACCAGGTCCAATTCGGAAATTTTTCGGAAATTTTGTCAAGCGGCTGCAATACGAGCTGCAATCTACTCGCATTATTTTTCACAACCATTGAGGCGAGATCGACCACACGTCCAAACACTCCCTCGGGTTCGAATGATATAGATTTCTCTTCCACAACGGCATTATCTTGAACCACTCCATGATAATCGACAACACATCTCTGAATTTGACAATTTGAGCCTACTTTTGCGTCATCCCACAGCACACTATTTATGACAACACTATCTTTATTAATGGCAGAATTTTTCCCAAGAATGGCCGGACCCAGAACAACCGCCCCGCTTGATACTGTTGCACCGTCCAGAATAACAACCGGCCCGTCAATTCTCGCTTTAGGATCAACCTTTGCATTTACTGCCAACCACACATTTTCGGAATCGGTATTATTAAGGGGCTTCAAATCCGCATTCATTTTGGGAACATTTTCAAGGCAACTGGAAACGGTAGATAAATATTCCTGCCGATTCCGAAAATTCCCGGCATGATATGGCAACTTTGCGGCATGAACCGTTCTTCCGGCAAGGAGCATTTTAGGAATCAAGCCTTCTTTGATATCAAAAAAACCTGCCTTTGGAATATGTTCCAGGATACCTGGATTACAAACATAAATTCCAGATGCCTCGCCCATATCTGTATTGTTTCGACAACATGGATTCAACATCACAGTTAAATCAGATTGACCATCACGGTGAGCCTTTATCAGTACGTCGATTTTCGGAGGACTCACTATACCGGCGGGAAATACCATGAGTAATTCTTCAGTTCCATCGCTGAGAGCCTCACGAATACATCCTGCAGTACCGACTGGTAATGTTTCATCAAAAAAACTCAACACCAAACGATCATCAGTAGGATTCCTTTTGTCCAGTAACGAACTTGCACCGCTGCCACATATCACTGCCTGTTTTATGCCCTGATCGGCCAAATGGCCCAGCAGGCGTTCCAGTACAGGTTTTCCCGCTACCGGCCACAATGCCGTGGGCAAACGTGATGCAAGCGGACACCGCCCAAAGTCACGACTTCCTACAAGTATAATAGCTTTGGCAATCTGCATTTAGATACTTTCGGCCCTGTCGTCATCAAACAAACTGTTTCAATGGCGTTTTCCTAAGAATAAATGTTATCAGCGACGAAATAGACAATACTAAAAACAGCAACAACAATGGATGCTGTAAAGCTATACCAAAATGATATAAAGGAACCAATACCAAGGGATGAACAAGATAAATGCCGTATGATAACAATGCCAAATTCGCCGAAACCGAATCTAACTTGCCTCGCCAATGCAATGCAGAACAGAATATTACCAAAGAGGCAAAGTATCGAATCGCAAATTTGCTGCTGAAATTCAACCATACTCCATGGCTTAACCGATTAAACACCATACATCCCACACATGCCGCCAAAGTTGAAAGAATTACGAACACGAAATACTTTTTTCTGTCTTCGGTTCTCTGCAAAATCTTGATTCGGCCAATGGCAAAACCAAGAGGTATTGCCGGCAATCCCAGAATCCATTGAGCCAGTGGTGTTGGAGGGAGAAGCCGGGACTGGATAATTGAACAGCCAAATACACATAAAGCCCCGATTGAAATTGCAGTTGTAATAGTATATGAGTCAGGAATACCTACTATTCTTCGATGTATTGAAGTGAGAAGTAAAGCGGCAACGAAAGCAAAAGGTAGAAACCACAGATGTATTCGAGTTCCGGTCAAAAGCATCGTCGGAGAAAAAACATCTGAAAACGATACGTTCTCATAAACCATCTTTGCTAATCCGAGCCCACCATATATGATCGACCAAAACAACCATGGTTTAAGAAGACGTCGCGCCTTTCGTCTTGCCACCTTGGCGATGCCGTATGGTTCTGGCTTGTTTACAACAAAAGCACAAAAACTCAGCAACAGAATAATAAAACCAACCACACCAACGCTCCGCGGAAACCAATCATGGGTGTGAAAGGAGGCAACGCCGAACGCAGAGATAATACGCAACCGTTCTATATTGGCTATCCGGGGCTGTCGGGAAACAACCGCCGGTTTGACCTCGGGTATCGACTGAAACAGCGTTTTAACAGTTTGATTTTCAACAAATGAGTTCAATTCACAGCTTCCAAAAAAACGACAATAAAAACATATCAAATAAACATCTAAGAGCGGCCCGCCATTTCAGCAAGGATTATCAGTAACTGCTCTGCCACCTTTCTCCTGCCCTGGCTATTCAGGTGTCCACCATCTTCGGTGTATTCAGGCGCCATGACATAAACTTTCTCCGCTCCTTTTACAGCGTGACACATAAAACCGTCCGTATTGACAGATTCTATAAGGGCAAGGTCGAAGAAAAGCCCGGTTTTTGAATAAGCATTTTTCAGCAAATCGTTATAACGCCGGCGCATCATGTTATCTTCCAAAAAGCCCGGCCTGCCAATTAACAGCTTAACTGACTGTTTCAGATTTCTCTTGGCCCCTTTTGGCACCGAACGTATAGGAACAGTGATGTGCAGAAACTTTGTATCGGGATATCGGTCTTTCAGTTCTTCCAGCGCTGCGCTATAACCATCGAAGATTTCCTGCGGATCCGAATCCATCATAATATCAACATAGCAGAACTTGAAAAACGCCATATCGACCTTGCTCCCGACGCCGGCATCCATTATTTCCCCAAAGCGTTTGATCTTCGAGAAAGGGTCCGTGTTCATACCTACCTGGGAATGAGCAAAAACAGGTTGGTCAAAAGCCGCAGGTTCGCATGCCTCAATGATGTTGAGTTTTATATAGTCTCGCTCGTTTATGACATCCGTGATTCCATCAATAATGTTGTATCCGACTGATTGATGCCCGAAGAAAATCTTTTTCTCAGCAAGTTTCGCCCAATATTCTCTTGGTACATCATCAATCGACGGCAGTGTTATTTTATTGGCGTCTGGCCTTGTTTTTATTCTTGTTATAACCATTGTCAAAATCCCAACAGCCAATAAGCCTGCAACAGCTATGAAAATATGAAGTGCCCTGACTTTCATATAATGAATCAACCAATTCCGAGCTGTTTCTTCACCGCCACAATTTGCTCGGCCGGGAAAGGTTCCGCCAGCCTGGCCAGCCCCTCTTCTCTCGTCATGCACCCGATGCGAACCAATTCAGCTATCTCATAAGCATAAGGATTGACGCCGAACTGGTCCAGGTGGACCTGGTTAGCCAGAGCATTCAACAGACAGTTAGTGGAGTTGGCATCTGTGTCATCGGGCTTTTTCCATCCATATTTGCCTGCAGTCTCATAAATCACCTCCTCATCGTAGTCTGCAAACGCTAACGGATTGATGCTGTACGGAAAATGTTCAACCTTGTCAAAGTGCCTTTGCTCCAGGAAGAACGGCCTGATAATATCGCCCAATCTCTCGGACAAAGGACGCAGCAGTGTTTCCTGCATCGTTCTTATCATCTGGGGATTTGTTTTAACTACTGCCGTAGCCATCGGCGCCTGACCCGGTGACATCCCGAATATCAGAAATGGAATCTCCTGCTCGATCGTAAGTCTGAATCCGATAAATCGTATCAGAGAAATACAGCTCGTACATATACTGGACGCCCTTGTCATTGCCTTGGCTGAGTACATATCTTCGGACATGGAGGCCAGAACAATCTTTTTCATACTCTCGAAGCTCGGCATCACCGTCAGATGATCCACGTTAATATTGCTCAGAACAGCACGGATATTTAGCTTGGCCCTGTCCGACTGAAACCAGTTGTCAAAGGAGTACGCCAGGAGTCTCAGATCATACCGCTCCTGTAACAGGTGGAGGGTATATGTGCTGTCTTTGCCCCCGCTGTAAGCCACCAGAGCATCGTAGCTGCCTTTGCCTTTATTCTGCTCGATAAGCTTTTGGAATCTGGCTTCATATTTACCCCTGATGGAGCGCTGTTGGTCCAGACTCTTTGCCGAGCGGCAAAAGTTACAGATACCATCATCATCAAACCGGATACCGATAAAACGTTCGTTCAATACACATTTTTTACACGTCTGCATAAAACTACCACCTATTCTATTTATTTACTGCTCACATTTACACATGCGGCTGCAAAAGAATCCACAACCGCTCGAATTTGCTGAAACGATATGACTAATGGCGGCTCGACCATCAGGACAGATGAATTGCCGAAAGCCGGCACTACTATAATCCCCTGCCGGATCATTTCTTTTGCCAGTTCGAGTGCTATCTTGCCACTTTGCGTTTCTATTCCTATCAAAAGACCCAAACCGTCGGCAGACCGCAGAATATTCGGGTATTCACTAATATAATCTCTAAACGAACGCAGGAGCATTTTGCCCTTTTCTGCACAGTCGGCCAGCAGACTACCGCGCTGGATGTACTGGATTGTTGAAAGACCCGCCCGGCAGGCAAGAACATTACCGGCAAAAGATGAGGCGGACATTGGGAAACTCAGGCCGAATCTCTTCCAAAGATGACTTTTGGCAACGACCGCTCCGGTTGGAATCAATCCACCACCCAGGGATTTGCCTAACACGAGTATGTCAGGCACTAAATCATAATGTTCACATGCGAACATCCGGCCTGTTTTGCCAAACCCGGTTTTTATCTCATCCAATATCATAATGAGGCTGTGCTCATCACACAGTTTCCGCACCTTTTGAAGATAGCCGTCCGGCGGCAGCAGTATTCCCGCCTCGTGTTGAATCGGCTCAATCAAAACGGCTCCGGTATCCGCTGTTATCGACTGCTCCAGTGCTTCGATATCACCAAAAGGAACGCTGATAAAGCCCGGCAAAAGCGGCTGAAAAGCTCGCTTGAAAGAAGGGATACCCGAGGCTGTAAGCGCACCAAATGTATGACCGTGAAAAGACTTTTGTGCTGTTATAATTGTTTTTCCGCTCTTGTGAAGTCTGACTAACTTAATGGCACAGTCTATGGCTTCGGATCCGCTGTTAAGGATAAAGGAGCAGCTAAGTTCACCGGGCGTAATTTTCTCGATACACTCAGCCAACCTGACCTGAATTTCACTAATGAGCGGCTTTGTTAATAATTGCTGCTCTTTCAACTGGTCCGCCAGAGATTCGATAATTTCCGGATTATTGTGCCCTAAGTTGAACAAGCCGTAACCCCCGACACAATCTATATAAGTCTTACCCTCCGAATCGGTAATTGTTGCTCCCTGGGCTCCCGCGGCGACATTGTTCAATCCCAGTTTGTTCAAGAACGAAGGATATGCCGGATTGATTAGGCGCCCGTAAGACTCGAACAAATCCATATCTTTGGATAATTTCATTCCGCTTGCCATAAGACTGTCAGTTGTATCTCCCGTTAACCTGAGATGCCCGCTTCGGCTTTTGCTTTGAGTTGCTTCTTGTCGATTTTACCGTTTGGAGTTTTGGGCAGACTGTCCATAAACTCGATGTATTTCGGCACCATGAAGGTTTCCATGTTTTCCGCACAGTATTTCAGCACCTGTTTTTCAGGCAGCTCAACATTTGGTGCCGGCACAATATAGGCTTTAATTGCCTGGCCGAAAATCTCGTCCGGCACTCCGATGATCGCCACTTCCGCAACACCTTCCATACTGGAAATATTATTCTCCACTTCCTTGGCGCTTATCCGCTCGCCCTTGCTCTTAATCATGTCATCTTTTCTACCCAGAAAATAAAGAAAGCCCCGCTCATCCTGTTTGAAGTAATCGCCGGAATGGAGAATTCTCCCGCTCGGATATTGCCCGTCCCGGTAGGTCCTGGCGGTCATTTCCGGATCTGCCCAGTAGCCCTGCATTACGTTCGAGCCTTTTATGATCAACTCTCCCGTTTCTCCCGGGGCGACCTCGCTGCCATTTTCATCGACGACAAAGACCTCGCAGTTCGGCATCGCTTTTCCGACCGACGAAGGTATTCGGTCCAGCTCTTCGGGCGGCAGATAGCTGACCCGCTTGCACTCGGTCAGTCCGAACATGGAAATCATTGTCACCTGAGGGAACATGTCCCTGAGTCTGCGAATATGCTCGACCGGAAGTGCCGCTCCGGTGTTGGTCATGTAGCGAAGCGTGCTGAAATCGTATTTTTTCAAATCCTGCAGCTTCAGCAGCATAGCAACAATCGTAGGTACGATGGGAAATCCGGTTACCTTCTCCTGAGCGATCCGCTCCAGAATGCTGTGAAGGTAGAGGAAGGACTTCTCCAGAACCACTGTGCCGCCAAACATGAAAGCCATGATAACCTGGTAGAGGCCGTAGTCGAACGAAAGGGGCAAGACATCCAGAATAATATCATCTTCGACGTTTCCGATGTACTGAATGATGCTTCGTGCCGCTGAGATCATATTATGATGCGTGGACATGACGCCCTTCGGCTCACCTGTGGAACCTGATGTATAAATAAGCGTCGCTAAATCCACATCAATACAGCGAGGTAACCGGCAGTCCTTTTGGCCATCTGCAATTTTGTCGACAAAGTCTGAAAATATTTCATCCCAGCCCAGCGAAGATTTCGAAAACTGTTCCGGGATTCGTTTCGTCGGCCCAACCCATATTAACTTACGCTCCCCGATTTCTTCGCCCAACGCGTCACTCACTACCCCGGCTTTGCTTGTATGGGCAATCAAAATGTTGGCGCCGGAGTTATCCAGGATATAGCGTAATTTTGCGCCCTTGAGCGAGCCGGCTAATATGATAAAGACACCGCCAGCTTTCAATATGCCGTACAACGAAATTACAGTTTCGGCACTGTTATCCATAAACACTGCCACTCTATCTCCCCGGCGAACTCCGGCATCCAGCAAAGCTGTAGCCAAATGGTCGGCACGTTGGTTGAGAGCCATGTAAGTCCAGCGATGCTCGCCACAAACAAGAGCTACCTTGTCTGGAAATCGCCGAGCAGAGCGGGAAAGCCAATCGTGCACTAATGTCGGATCAAATTCAATCATTTGTTTATATCCTTCGTGATTCAATAGTGACTTCGTCTTAGCTACTAATAATTCGATTTACCTATTCAAGTGTCGGTGGTAACTGCCTGAGATGTTTGGTCGCATTGTATTTGGCATTGAAATCTCTTATAGCTCTATTGACTTGTTCCCCGGTCAGATTCATACTCTCACAGACTTGTTCGGCAGGAATATTGTTTTGCCACGCATAAAGTAGAAGATCGAGTTTTTCGTACGGGATGCGAAAATAGAATTCCTCGTCGCTTACCTGGAAACTCCACGTGTCGGGACTCGGAGCTCTTTCTATGATTTCACGAATTACTCCAAGGTATTCCGAAAGTTGATATACCTGGGCTTTATAGAGATGACTGAGCGGCTCAATATCCACTCCGCCATCTCCGTATTTTACAAAGAATCCTTCCAGAAGTTCAGTTTTATTGGTTGTGCCGCATACAATATAATTCTTCATTTCAGCATAATAATAAAGATGCATCATCCTGGTTCTTTGTTTGGAATCGGTGGCAGCGACTATCCCATTGAGCGATTTCTTTTTTAGTCTTGCCGATTTCACATTACCTTTGCCATCGTCTATTTTCAGAGTAAAGAAGTTAAAGGAATCTTTGGAGAGTAAGTCGGCCGGCAAAGTAATTTTTGACTTGGATTTGCTGTCATACTCGGGAAAGACTTCTCTTATCACATCATCTCTCATACGATAGGTCCCAAAAGCTTCGAGCGTAGGTGTAATGTCAACCGTCTCTGTTTCTATACCCAGTTGTTCCGCGTGTTTGGCTGCATATTCGGCACTTACAGGATTGGATTCTTTCTCAGGAAGAATCAATCCAAACACTTTGTCTTCACCCAATGCTTTGACACAAAGAGCGGCACATAATGCAGAATCGATACCGCCGCTTAGTCCAACTACAATACCATTACGCTTCATATCGCGCAGTTCTTGCTGAATGAATTCGCAAATACGTTCAACCTCGCTTTTACAGTCAAGCTTGAGAATATCTTTATGAAATTCCATAGCAATCTCCAAAATACAGAATACGGCTGCAAGTCATGGATTACGAGCGATAGTTATTTACCTTCAACTAACGGCTCTCAAAGCCTCTGATCTCCTGTCCACAACAAGAGCGGGAACAACGGGATCGGTAATTCTTAACGGAAAGTCTCGGACAAACTGACGATGTATAAGCTGAGAGGACAAAACTCCCACGAGGGCCATGTTATCAATCTCGCTCAGATTCTCAACCGCCTGAGCTTTTCGCAACAGTTTTGTCACCTTGCCGGCATCAAACAAACCGCCTCCGCTCAGTGACTTCTCCGATAATGCCTCTTTTGTATATTCAGCCGTCTTCTCATTTAGAAGACTCTGCTTTATGGGGGCACGGTAAGGATTCTTCGGACGACTGGTAACTTCTTTGGGCAGGATTTCTTCAAAAGACTTCTTCAGAATATACTTCTCATTCAAACCCAATATTTTCCATTTGGAAGGCACCCTCGCCGCAAAATCTATAACACGCGGATCAAGAAACGGCAATCTTATCTCCACCGAATGAGCCATAGCGACCCGGTCCCCTTGCGATGAAAGAAGATAATTGCTCATAAAAATCGCCATCTCCAGATACTGGGCTCTGGAAAAATCATCCGCTCGTTCAAAACCTTCCGGAAGACTTTGCCGGACCTGCTCATAACCGTCGTATTGTCCGATAGCCTCGTTTAGCTCTTGTGAAAAGAATGTCTTGATTCTGCTCGTATTCTCCCACCTGATAAAGTGTGAAAAGATCGGATCGTCGATTTGATCGAGGCCCCTGGCAAAGAACGATTGCAGTGTGCGTTTGAGCCTCGGATTATTAAATATATATGGATAAAGCTGGCCGATAAGTTCGGCTCGGCTCTGCGAATTCGGATATTTCGCCAGGAATCTCCTGACCTTGGCCTCACGAAAGATATTGTAACCACCGAAGACCTCGTCAGCACCCTCTCCGGTCAGCACGACCTTATAACCACTCTTGCGCACTACATCCGAGAGCAAGAACAATGGAACAGGCGCGGTCCTTAAGAGCGGCTTCTCACAGTGCCATAAGCAGTCCGAAAGTGATGCTCCGATTTGTTCGTTTGTCGCTTTAAGGTCTGTGTGGTTGACGTTAAGGTACGAAACCATTAGATTTTGATACTTGCTTTCATCAAAGCGGTCACTATCAAAACGTATACCAAACGTCCGGACGTCCTTATTGAAGTTTCTCACCACTAAAGCAGCAGCCCCCGAGGAATCGAGCCCGCCGCTAAGGTAGCAGCCAACGGAGACATCGGCCCGCAGGCGAATCCTGACTGCGTCCTGCAGCAGATCCTGAACATGCCGGCAAGTCTCCTGTGGAGATAAATCTGACTGTTCGGCACGAGAATACAAAGGAATGTCCCAGTATTTCCTGATGGTGACCTTGCCGCCGGATGTCTTAAGATAATGTCCGGGCGGCAATTCATATATGTCCTTGAAAACCGTCCGCGGAGTCAGGGTCGTCCAGAACGTGAAAATTTGATCCATTGCTATCGGATCGATCCGGCGAGAAATACTCTCGTTCGTAAATATCGATTTGATTTCAGAAGCAAAAATCACAGTATTATTGAGAACCGTGTAATACAACGGCCGAATACCAACCCGGTCCCGCGCCAGAAACAGCTCCTTTTTCTTCGCATCCCAAATCGCTATAGCAAATTGGCCGTTCAACTGTTTCAGACAATCCGGCCCCTGCTCTTCATAAAGATGTAGCACGACTTCAGTGTCGGAGGTTGTATAGAAACGATGCCCTTTTCGCAGCAGGTCTTTTTTTAATTCCGGGTAGTTGAAGACTTCTCCGTTATAGACGATCCAGAGGCTTTTGTCTTTATTGTGAATCGGCTGGGTCCCGGAGGACAGATCGATGATGCTCAGCCGGGCATGGCCCAATCCTACCTGATCATCGAGATATATCCCCGTTTCATCCGGCCCGCGATGGCAAAGAGCACCTATCATCCTCTTGATACCATTTAAGGACACACCATCCGGACCATCTATATGGCAGATACCAGCTATTCCACACATGATAAGAATCAGACGCTTTGAAAAACAGCCCCCTCGAACTCTCCTCGAAATCTACGCTTCTGCGGCGGGACTTGCATTTAGTTTCCGGTCAATGAACCGGGCAATATTCTGCAAGCTATCCATGTTATCCGGCACAAGCTCATCATCCTCTACATTTAAGCCAAAAGTCTCTTCGAGGAAGAACACCAGCTCCAAAATCCCGGTGGAATCGATGATGCCCTCCTCCATAAATGAAGTGTCATCCTTGAGCGATTCACCGTCACCGAAAAGAAAATTTTCTACTACGAATTCCCTGACTTTAACAGAATTGTCCATAATACCCTCTTACCAAATCGTGTTTTCAATGAAGAAACCGTTGTAAACTTTACAAATAAAAATACAGATGTCCAGAAAAATCATCTCTGCTTATTTTTCGTTACCCGCCTTCTCATGCTGTTTCGTATCGGTCGATTGCCATGCCTTTTGGATAAGGCCGGACAAATTTCTCGCCGGATTGCCCCCGACAAAAGCTCCGGCGGGGACATCTTTCGTCACTACCGAACCGGCGCTTATTATGGCGTTGTCCCCTATCTCCACTCCAAAAAGAATTATCGAGCCCGTACTTATCCATACGTTGTTTCCGATCGTGGTCTTCTGCCTCTGCTTTGCAGCCTGTGGCGGAACCGGGTGCCTCGGCCCAAGGATCTTAACGTAGGGCCCGGTAGACAGCTCATCACCCACTTCAACCGGGCCCATAACGACATTGTTGAGCCCGAACCAGCATTTTTTTCCAATTGTTATGTCACCAAGATCGGTGTTCCATACATTGAAATCCTCAGCAATAGTCTTCTCGCCAACGCGAGCACGATAAGGGGCTGAACGGTCGAATCTGAATCTGTACCCAAACTCCACAAACCTTCCCTTTTCGATATATCTACATCTGTTGTAGAGGCGAACGATTTTCCAGAATATCCTCTTGGTCATCACCTTTATAAAAGTTGGTGTTATGAACTCTATGGTTTTGTACAGCGTACTGTTCTTAATGTTTCCCATTGCGAACTTCCGTTACCTTTTCACCGAATCAGCTTCTTGATTTAGACAACTCATTTAGAAACATGGAAATGCGTGCCGCAACAATGTCTGCACACGGCTGCCGCTCCTGCGGAACAAAGGATTTCAACTGCTTCATTTTAACCGGCACATCCTCCGCTCCATAAGCCACCAACAAGTAGCCGAGCTGCTCGAACTTGTTTGCAATAGCAAGCTGGTGATCATTCACAACCTCGCCATATTTTTTCAATCTCGGCATAACAAGTAATGGTTTTCTGTGATCCAGCGCCATCGTTATTGTGCCCATCCCTGCGTGGCTGATAATACTGTCCGCCTCGTTAAAATGTTGGTCGAACACGGCTTTCTCCACCGAAGGGGCTGCTTCAAAGTTTTCCGGGCAATAAGAACTATCGCCAATCTGAGCGACAATCTGTTCATCAAATCCGTTTATGCCGGCAACTTCATCAACAGCTTTAACTAAACGGTCAAACGGAAATTGCGTTCCAACGGTCAGAAAAATCATACTACCGTCCCAACAAATTCGATCCTTTTATATCTGTCGGCCAGTTCAGGCCATTGCACGAGGAATAAATCCGCAATGTAGCGAACCATTCTTCCCGAGAGGGAAATTCGCTCCACGTTGGTAATACTGTCGATCCATACGACCTTAGTGCCAAGCATTTTGCCCAGGAAACACAACATACAACCGGCCGCCGCACCCGTGCTGATCACAACATCAGGCCTCTCCTTGAAAACAATATGGAGACATCGCAGCAATACAGTGATGACCCGTATCGGGTGCTGTCTGTTGCACTCTCCCACTACATAGACTTCGCCTAATTTGCTCAGTTTATCACGCACGACTTCCGTTGTCGTAACGCAGAATGTTTCGTATCCATTCCAACTTGCAGCCAGCTTGAGCAATTGAGATATATGCCCTCCCGCTGAAGCAGCCAGACAAATTCTCAACTGTTTATGTTTATCCGTACTTGACATATTGCCTTGTCACTAATTTTCTTTGAACAACTCGCCAAGCACCATTTCCGCTTTGCTGTCCCATGAGTTTTGAGCCACCCTTTGCCTTCTCTTTTTAACAAGCTCGGCGTTGTCCTCAGCGTAAGCTTTTTGAATGCACTCGGCAAATTCCTCCGGGCTCCTGGCTTCGTACACAACATCAAGGTATCGTTGCAGCTCAGAGAACGCGGGCGTGCTGACAACCGGTTTGCCCAGGGCCAGATATTCTTTGAATTTGATAGGATTTGCTGCTTCGGTCCATTTGTTTATTTTCCAGGGTAAAATCGCCACATCAAAACACTTGCCGTAATGGGGAATCTGCTCGTAAGTCTTCTGGCCCAGCATCCAAACGTTCTTTCTGGCAGACAAGCCAGAGCAGTCCAGGGATGGTTTGCCTATGAATACGAATGACATTTCCGGCAATCGCTCTGCCACCGCCCCAAGAAAACCTGTATCAAGCTTATGCCCATCCAGAGCACCGAAATAACCAACTATGGGCTTTTTTATCTCGGCAATATCGTCTGGCCTGTCTGAATCGAGTTCCGCTGTCGCAAACATCTCATAGTCAACACCATGATCCATAAACAGTGCATTCTTGCATTGAGCCGCTTCTTCATCGTACAGCAGCCTATTGACGTAAACAGTAATATCCGCGTTGGCTTTCAACTTCCTGTCATAGCCGAGTATCGTATCTCTATCGACATTAGGATCATCTTCGTACCGATCTGTTCTCTGGTACACAAGTTTTGCTTTCTTCATTTTGATTGCTGTATCACAAGCCGCCGGGCAGGCAACCCATACCACAGGAGCACTCATGCGAAGCTTTCGAATCAAACGCTGAATTTGATATCTCAACATGGCTTCATTCAAAGGTCTTGCCCAGGAAATGTGATGTACAGGCAGAGTAAACGGACTATATACCCAAAACCCGGCACTCGATTTTCTAAGACCCTTCAAAATACTTTTGACCTTACGAACGAGTTTCTCGGTAAATCTTTTTCCACCCGCTATCTTATGTTTCCGCATCATAATGGAGTTAACGTAAATCGTAGTACCTGTCCGTGAAAAGCGACGCATCAATTGCATATCAGTATGCGCGCGATTGTGATACCACCAGTCCTCGCCGCCGAAACAGATAAACGACATGTCCTCGTTCTTCCCGGATTCTGCTTGGTAATTCATTATACTTTCTTCAGTTGTATTGACCATAGAAGCCGCACAATTATTTTCCATGAGCCGACTTGCCGCTTATCGAGTCGGATGCAGAAGAGTCGGCAACGAAATTTGCAGTGATAGATTGATTAGAATGCATGATTATTACCGCAGGATTTGTTTTTTCAGAGAGAGCACCCGACCAACTTATAAACTCGTATCCAGAGTCCGGAACAGCTCTTATCCTAATTTTTTCATTAAGAGCATAATCCGGCTTATCCGGGACCTTTGTCACTGTTCCACCGACTGCGGTAATCTTCAGCCGCGGAGACATTGTCCAAACATCAGCATAATCTTTACGGTAAGTACGCCACATACCCAGCACGAACATGGACGTCTGTTTCCAGTCAGTTTCGACCTGCATATAACGGTCTTTGTAATCAAAAAGGGCGTTATGGTTCCACAAATCTTTCGCTCTCATGATGTGTGCCGCAAGGACAAATCCGCCCCAGCCCGGGCTGCTGACTTGCCTGTATGATGTAATCCAAAACTTATTGCTCCTCTCAGGACCGTTTGAGTGCACTATTCCCCACTCGGGAAGACCGATGTCTTCCTGTTCGTATGGAATTTTCTGAGCATCCCTCCGATCAGGGTTCCACTGGGGACTATGGGTTGCGTCCACGTCCGCCTGAGTGACATAAAACGTTTGGTCGTCTTCTCCAAAATGAACATAATCCGGAGGTGCATTATTGGGCCCGTACCCATCTGAATAAAGATAATCTCCTGATTTTTTTCCGATATTTTTCATATCATTATCACCAAGCATAAGCCCGGCGAATAAAATCGGAAACTTGCGACCGCTGGCGTGCCCGCCCATTCCAGTCCAGTTTTTTTCGCCTCCATCCTGAACAATTCCATATAGATCGATACCTAATTGCACATATCGCACGAGAAGTTTTTCTTTCCGAGTGTTGGAAAAATTCAGGTTAAGCATCAAAGCACCCTCACCGATCTGCGTAGCTATTTCTCTGCCGTAAGGAGGCATATTATCAACCGGATGCAGAGCAGTAGCCGGCCAAAGTGGTATGTGGTCGATCCATGGCCTCTCAAAATAACGTTCTACCGCGGCAAGACTGGGAGAACCCGGCACAGGTTTTAGACTCGCAAGTAAGGAGTAGTCCAACTGCTCTTTGTTAAAACGGATAGTTTTATCCGTGCCGGAGTAAGGAGGCCTGAAACTCCCTTCCCTGGCAGGACTGTCAACGACGGTCAGCACTGCAGCCGCGTTTAATTGTGTACTGTCATTTGCCTGCAGTGTGCTTTCGGTGGAAACCAGAGAACAATTAGGTTGCAGAACCAAAGGATTGTTTTTCGAAAGTTGATCGTTATTCGGACGAGCAACATTCAAACTCGGATCATAGTTCCCTGGTCTGGCATATCTTCCATACGCTGCACTATCATAAGCCTGCGTTTGGCCAAGTCTTGGCGACGGATTTATCATTGAGCCATTAATCGTTCTACCATTTAACTCGACAGAAATGGGCTGTATTCTTACTATGGTCACCGGCCCGACAATCCAGTAATCTCCGTTTGCAAATTGACCGACGGTATAATCCTTGTCGAATGTCCATGTAATCCCGAATTGTGAAATTTGGCTTTGCTGAACAGCAGCGCACAATGGCTGAGCGAAACAAGTAAGTAACACAGCACTTAGCAGATATTTTCCTCTTATATTTAAATATAAGTTTTTTAACTTCAGATTCATGATTTTGTCCCCTTTTGGTCATAAGACGCACATTTATCTGCTATGTCACCCCCAACTGCAATGAGTGTTTCCGCCATAAATGTGACGCGTTGTTTGATGATTTTACTGCTGGGAAAGCACTTTTCAAGTTCCCCTGCAGACATCAGCCTTAAATCGCTGCGTTTGCCGCTGAACATATATTTTCCTCGTAAATGGTTATACGAGATAATATTGCCTATGCGTAAATAGCTTTTTCCCGGGAGCCAGGTGACAAGGGGCAGTCGCATGTGAAATTCGAAGGGAAACCAGCGATTCGGAGTTGTGACATACCACCGCTTCCCGACCCGCATAATTTCAGCCGCCATTGTCTTTTGCCTCTCGAAGCTACCCACGTGCTCTATTACAGCATTACTATACACAACGTCAAAACTCTTGTCGGGCCAGGGTAATTCACAGGCATCACAAACAACCGCCTTAATTTCCGGGTAGCGTTTTTTAATGGCCGATATGTGCTCTTCAGAAATATTCACTACGGCAAAATTATGCTTCCACGGATAAGTATCGATAAGCTGATACTCTTCATGACTGTTCGGATTAATCTGTGCCCCGACGTCAAGCAACTTCATATCCTTTGCAGGGCTCATAATTTGATTGAATAGTTCCAGCTTGCGAGCCCGACTTATCAGCGATAGTTTTGAAAATACACTCATTTATCAGTCAGACTTTCTCTGAGTTAATCTGGCCCAAAAGAGCACTCACAACACCGGTGGAATAAGCCTTCATTTTGATGGCTGCTTCACTGTGTGCAGCCGGGCGTACAAACGCCATAGCCAGCCATACTGGAAGACGAACGGCGAAAAACGACGCTACCAGAAAACGGGCAATTAGATAAGCCGGCCAGCTATAGTGTTTTTTAATGAATTTGAGAATGCTCAGCCTCAACTGAACAATCATAGCAACAGGTTTTTGTGCTGTACTTTGACCGCCAAAATGAATAATCTGGCCCACCGGGGCAAACATGACTTTCCAGCCCTTTTTCCGGAATCGATAACACCAGTCGGTTTCTTCGCCATACATGAAGAACTGCTCATCCATCACACCAACCTGTTCAATTGCTTCTCGCCTGACAAGCATAAAGCAACCCGTCACAACATCTACCTGGCGTATGTCGCTTCTGTCCCACCAGGTCATTTGCTCACGTCCGAAGAACCTGTTCTTCGGGAATAATTTGTATAGATAAGTGCTTGATAACAGCATATTCAATATCGAGGGGAACATAAAACACGTTCGTTGTAAGGTTCGATCCGAATTTAATACCCGGCAACCAGTCACCGCTGCCTGCGGATTCTCATCGGCAAAGCGCACTGTGTTAGCTATGGCATTATCCAAAACAACCGTATCACTATTAAGCAGGAGAACGTATCTTCCTTTAGCGACAACCATTCCCTGGTTATTTGCAGTAGCAAAACCCCGATTTTCGGAATTTTCGATTAGAATGACCTGCTGGAAGTCATTCTTCACCATATCAGCCGATCCATCGGTCGAGGCATTATCAATGACGATAATTTCATAATCAATATGACCTGCATGTTCATAGACCGAGGAAAGACAATCTCGAAGGAGTCCTTTCGTGTTCCAGTTGACTATGATGACCGATACGTCCACTTTTCGTTCACCTACCTGCCGAGATCCAATAATTCTGAAACAGTAAGTACCCGCATATCTTTGTCTGCTGCCATCGCAAGAGCCGCCCGAACGGACTCAACAACGAATCGGCTCGTATTTTCATTCGAACGATCGAAATCATGAGCTAAGGATACTGCCCCACCTGCCTTTTCTGCCAACAGCGCAACTCTGCGGCTGTCAGGCTTTTCCCGCCACGTATCCCCCGAATCTATTGACCAATAAACAATCGGCACTTGTCTGGCCAGTAAATACAATAGACATATAATGTTCAACTTGCCGTTAGGCGGACGAAACGGATACTTTTTTCGCATGGTTCCCAAAGTAACGTCAATCGCTGCCCATCCTCGTTTTATATCCGACAACGCACGAAACGGAGAGACCTTCAAGCTGTGTAAATGATCGTAACCATGAGAACAGATATCATGTCCCTGCTCCGCGATTTGCCTGACAATTGCCTCTCGGCCTGCAATATTTCTGCCAAGCAGAAAAAAGGTTGCCTTGGCTTTGTCCTCGGCAAGTATGTTCAGAATTGCCGGAGTTAAACTGCTGCCAGGACCGTCATCAAAAGTAAGAACCAATGCTTCATGTTCTTTAGCCCTTCGCCCGAGCAATCTTCGGGCCAGTTGTCCGTATATCCACGGCACACCCACATAGAGAAAGATAAGACCGAGGATACCAATTGCGATTGGCATTAAGATAGTAATTCTATGTTTCCCTTCTCTTGAGTACTATCTTTATGATTGTTTTTACAAACCATTCTGCGCCAATTGCGCTTAACCCATGAATCCCAATTGAGCCATCTCATCGCACGGCTCAGAAGTACATAACAAGCCAGGTTTACAGACATTGCCATGTTAATGAGAATGGGGCATAGTCTTGGAGCATAAATACAGATAGTTTCTTCTAACCAGTGATTTGTTCCAAATTTCCTCTTATATAAAGCATGGCCGAAACCATAATCCATTATACTTACATCGGATTCCTGGCAAAGCTGTTCAAGCACTTTGATCATAAGTACTGTACCAGGACTGCCACGACCCCACTTCGGATCGAAAGAACCGAACTCGGTAAATTGTGTTTTCCCGTATCGAACATCAAACTGGAACGCACACGGCTCGTCACCCACATACAATACATAAGCCCTTAACCATCCATTCTCGGCAGCCTTTTCTAACAAGGCGCAATTTACATCGGAGTTATTAAATCCCACAGCAAGACCGCTTTTATATGTTGATTCTTCTATTTGACAAGCTACATCTATCAAGTAATTAACGTCGCTAAGCTGGCGATAACAGGTGATCTTAATCTCAGAAGAACTTATTTTTTCCAACTGCCTAATATCACGACGCCATCTGCGTTTTCGAGAATTGGGAATCTGTCTATAAAATTCCTCCACCGTATCCGGTATATAAGTCTGCCAATGCGACTCAGCCGGTACAAAATAACTTCGACTAAAAAAACCCGGCACTGTTTTACAGAGCTTATAAATTGGAGAATCGATTCCAAGATGGTTAAAATATACAAAATCGGCCTGGCCACGGCGAAGCACATTCATTATCTCACCAATCAGCACCTCACAAAGCTCGGCCGAAGGTTGGCCAATGATACCACCATATACAATCGATAAGCATCTCAATGCAGGACTAAAAAGTGTCTTGTATCCCAATTTAAGATCTAAGTGACGTTTTTCGATTCGGCCAATCGTTATCGCCACCGGTTGGCCATCGCATTTCATAACTATAATATGCGGCCGCACATCATCGCCTCTTGTTTTGACAATGGAAAGGTATCTGTCAATATCGGCATTGGGAACGGGGTGGGGCTCGTCACGTTGCATCTGCTCCCATATTGGACGAATAGCTTCGATTTCCTCGATGTTTGTCGCTGCAACTATTTCGCAATCACCACTATACTGCATGTTAGAACCTCTGATTATTTCCCAAGCTCATTTCCATGCTTTGCTATTTGTCTGATCGAATTGCTTTACATTTCAAGCATCAGTCTCGCGAGCCTTCCGTGGATTACAGGCACACTCATATAAAAAAGACGACCAAGAGGATAACCGGACCAACCTATGCAAATACAATTCCGTATCACCTTCCCACTCCATACTTGCTGTCCGAATCCTTCGCTTGTAACAAATGTCGCCATTGTCGTTTGATCCAGCCCACAGAACCTATCTTTTGCACGACATACTGCAGACCTGCATTTAAACTCCTCACAGAGCTTCGCAATATGTTAATAATTACCGGGTACAATCTTGACGCAAAAATGTAAACCGAGGTTTCCGGCCAGGATTTCGTGCCGAATCTCTCTTTATAACCAGCAGTGCCAAATCCGTAGTCAAATATCTCAACCGGAGTATTTTGGCTCAAGTCTTCGAGCACTTTGACAAAGAGTATGGTTCCAGGGCTGAAATTGCTCCATTCAGGGCTATATCCGATAGCCTCAGCAAAATATACACGACCGTAGACAATCCCAGTCTCAAATGCACAAGGCACTTGCCCGGCATAAAGGACATATGCACGCCAACCGCTCCTCTTAGCGGCCTGAGTTAATATCGAACGTGTATGCGATGAATCGCTAAATCCCTTATTAAGAGCTTCCTTATACGTCATGGCCGATATCTTAGAGGCAACTTCGATAAAATGCTCCACCTGGTTAACGTTATCATAGCATTCTACTTTAAGAGGCCCACCCGCCGAGTCCTCCAACCTCCTGCTCAGCCGTTTCCACTCTTTTTTCCGCTTTCGTCTGATACTCGCATAAAACTCTTCAGCAGTCTCAGGCACATATGTCTGCCAATGGTCTTCGACAACCGGAAAATGATCCCGGCATAAAAAGCGGGGCATTGTCCTGGACAAACGGTGCATATGTGAATCAATACGCAAATGATTCAAAAAAACAACATCCACATTTCCTCGCTTTAGAGTATCGACCAACTCCTGAACCAACCTGGAACTTATCTGGTCTGAAGGATGTCCGAGGATTCCTCCATATACAACGCTCAAGCAACGTAACGATGGCTTGAGTATCGCCGTGTATCCTATTCGGCATGTGATCCGTCGAGTTTCAATGCGTCCTATTACCATTGCTCTCGGATTGCCGTCATAATAGAGAACAATAACATATGGTTGAACTTCTTCTTCCAGCGACTCCACAACGGAAAGATAATGATCTATATCTGAATTAAGTGCCGGCATGGATTCGCCACGCTGCATTTGCACCCATATCTCACGAATACCTTCGACCTCTTTGACGTCTCTTGCAACGACTACCTTCCATTGGTCGGAAGACGGGACCTTATATCCTTCTCTTATAATCAATTGAGAATCTCCGTCTAAAGATTTGCCATCTTTTTTTTGAAACGGCGTAGTATCGTTCTCATGCTGGGGTGAAACGAGCCTAAACAGTTAGTCAACACCTTAGGAAGGCGAAAAGCCAGTTTGAACCAATGGCTGCTTGCACCTATCCTGACGGATAAACAGGAGACCGAACATTTGCGATGAATCGAGATTGCTACTCTTCTACTCTCCTGAGCCACGCTTCTCGCCAAAAGTGGAAGCACGATCTGTCACAGCCATAGAAACCTTGGCCGTCACACATGACCCCTTCAAGTAATACTGTATTCTTGACTTTTCTATATTCTCCGGTACTTTCAAGCAGTATTCGTTCGAGCCTTTTGAAGACTTTGAACCTCCTGCCACAGAATTTCCGCATCACGGGCATCCAGTATAATCCTTTGTTCGCTCCCTTCTGGTTAAGAGTTACCAAAATCTCTTCCTCAGATTTCACTTCAACCAGTTCACCCGGTTCAAGGTTCAAGACTTCATCGTATGTGGACGGCTCTTTTTGCCCTATTACACTTGATTTGTTTTTTCCCTTCATGTTGAAAACTCTCCTGGCTTTAGACACCGTAAGTCCAAACGCACGGCGCAGCCCGTTTGTCTTAACGTGCCACAGGAACTTACGTACGAGGTTTAGATGTTCAGCTTGTGAACATCCCATTAAACCGCCAAATTGACCATGGCATATCTTTTTATCACTTGACACTTAATGGCTCCTTCAAATTGTCCGACTGTTTCTGTTCGTATTTTAGCCTGCAAATTTAATATCTGTAATTTTCCCGACAAGTTTTACAAAAAGAGAACTTGCAAAGCTACGTTTCAACAGTAATCTTTACGCTTGCAAATCGAGCTTTGACCAACCCGATAACTGATAATAACGCCTCAAGGGATCGGTACTCTCTCATTGGAGCGAGACAATATACTTTTCATACGACGATACAGTGAATGCAAGCATTTTACTTTAGAACATCGCCAAATAATAAAATAGCATACGGCTAACAAACGCCCTCCAAAACCGCGACCTACCACTACCCGGTCAACTTCATAACATTTATCAGCCCAACGTCGCTTCCATTCACTGTCCCCATGGCCAAATTCACACGATAACGCACCTTCCTCACATATTTTACGAATGGTTGTCATTATTAAAACCACACCAACAGAAAGTGACGTCGCATATTTTAACTTGAATGCCGTCCATTCATAATAGTGTCTTTTATGTGCCGACAAAGCGTACGTGAATGCTATATCTTCACCGTTTATCGTTAATAACCAAATGCGCCCGAAACCAGCTTCAGCCATTTTCAATGAGAGTTTTTCATAAAATGGATTAACCAATACAGCAGCACCACGCCTCTTCAGCCAGCTTTCCTGCTGGATTAGTGCTTCACGCCTGATAAGTTCTCGGGTTATCTCACTACCAGAGTAACATTCCACTTTTACATCTCTGTCCTTGTAAAGTTTGCGTTCTTTCCTAAGCAGTTTCTGTCGCGACTGCCGTGATTTGTTATTTTTCAAGTAGTCTTCAAAAGAGCAACCAAGCTGAACATAGGGGCAGAGAACACGCGGTACTTTTCGACAAGAATATCCTCTTTGTGATAGTTTATTCAGCAAATCATTAGTTACTGCATCCTCTGAAGATAGCTCTTCGCTACAATATAGGTCAAAAAGCTTTTGGGACGTAATTAGATCGGCAATACATTCAACCACAGAAGGATAGTCCGCATCAAGCAATAGTCCAAGATAAGAAGCTTTTCCCGTGCTTATAGGTCGGGCCACCTTAACCGTCATAAACTTGCAAAGTGCAAGGGGGATAAATCCTACAAGTTTACCACCGCTCCACGCAAGTACAAACAATGGAATTCCCGACAGTTGTCCCTCATTGATAAATACGTTCACCCATGGTCGTGACAGATATGGCGGTGCATCCACTGCACGAGCAAATAGGTCGTCCCAATCTTCGCCAAACTCGGAAATACCTTTTGCGCCTTTTACAATCTGCAAATTAATCTGTTGGTCCTGCTGAGAGTTCATTATCCCACCACTTTGCCTATAGAGGAAAGTACCATGCGCCAGATTTGCCAGCGAAAAACAATCTCATTGCGAATTCCTTCAACAGCCCTTACGCGGCTGGACGGGACGGGGACGGCGACGCCAGAAGTACAGCACGAGGATTGAAACACCGGCTGCAGCCAAGCAGATCAACTGTGATAAAGTAAGCTGTCCAGCGTACGCGTGGTGATCCGTATCGCCCCGCCACAGATCTATTAACGCTCGGCCAAAACCGTAGAGGATCAGAAACCATAGCAGCATCGTTCCTTGCCACCGCTCACGCTTCAAGATTTTGAAGACACCAAGAATGCCCAGAACGACCAGTATTTCGTAAATCTGTGTTGGGTGTAGTGGGATGCCTGCTGGAGTGCCTCTGGGCCCTTCAGGGAACGTAATCGCCCAAGGCAAAGAACACGCTCGGCCGTAGCAACAACCGTTAAATAAGCATCCCATTTTGGCGAAAATCCAGGGGATCGGAATTGATAGTGCAATCAGATCAAGCGCCGCCCGTCTGTTCTTGGACAACACCAACACCAGCGGCACAGACAAGCAAAGATAAGCCAACAGCCCGCCCCATATCCCGCCCTTCAGGTAATGGTTAATAGAGAAAAGTGCCCAGAGGTCAAATTGTGTGTATTGAATGTCGTACAGCACCTTGGCTCCGACGACCATACCCACGGTATAGCAAACACTGACAGCGATCCAGATCAGATGCCGAAGCCCCATGCGTCTCGAAAGCAAGTAACTAATGAGAAAATGGCTTAGAATACCCATGCCGTAAAAGACGCAAAACGTTGGAATTGGACCAAGTCGTGGCCACATTATCAATCTGCCTCTAAAGTTATATTTCCCATGTACACTTTACTGAAACACTTCTGCAAGATTCAAATCTCATAATGCCACAATTTCATCTCATTTTCAACAATATCACGGAAGGTTCAACATGTCGTACTGTAAAAACAACAAAAAGCCGAACACTTGCGTCAAGAACGTGCCATTAATCGAGAATCTCTGTTCTAAAGATTCGCCGTTTTTTCCTTGAAACCACGAAATATCCTTTTTATTTGGCGATAAGACGAGCGAAACCGCTCATTTTCCGCCAGCCGCCACACAATATAATAATATGTGGCTATCAAACGTCCCCTGAGACCACGACCCGCCACCACCCTGTTAACTTTATAGTCGTCCTCAGCCCAGAATCTTTTGTAATCAGCCTCCCCGTGCCCGATGTCTATTGACAAGATGCCGTTGCTGCATGCATCGCGTATAGTATGCATCATGAGAATTTGTCCGATTGACACCGATGATGTGTATTTCAAATTGAAAGCTCTCCAGCCGAATTGAAGTCTTTTATGGCTAACAAAGACATACTCGAAGGCTGCATCAACACCATCGATAGTCATCAACCATACATGACCAATACCGGCTTGGGCTATTTTCAATAAAAGCTTTTGATAAAAAGGCTTCTGCAATACGGCCGCGCCACGTCTCTTTAACCAGCTTTGTTGCTCTATCGCCGCGATCCGAAGAAGAATTTCCGGGGTCACTTCTTTGCCGACATAGTGCTCAACTTTCACATCACTACTTTCAAAAAGACGCCTTTCTCTCCGGCGTAAATTCTGCCGCGATTTTGAAGACGCCTTTTTCTGAAAGTACTCATCAAAAGAGCAGCCGAGTTGAAAATAAAAGCAGGGATTTCGAAATACCTGTCGGCGGGAATATCCCTTTTGAACCAATCCATCCAACAAATCATTAGTCGCCACGTCCTCTGAGGAGAGATCCGCACTATAATATACATCAAAAACCTTCCTGGATGTGATTATATCCGCCATATACTCAATAACAAATCGATAGTTCGGATCGAGCAATAGTCCTAAATAATAACCTTGAAGTGTACTTATTGGCATAGCGATTTTTGTGTTCAGACATTTGCGAACTTCCAAAGGAAACAACGCCACAAGCTTGGTTCCGCACCATGCAAGAATAAACAGCGGAGTCCCCTTTATTCTTCCTTCCTCGATATAAGTGCTTATCCAGGGGCGTGAAAGAAATGGCGGTGCATCAACGGCACGAGCAAACAGATCGTCCCAATGCTCATCGAACTCAGAAATACCTTCCGAGCCTTCTATAATCCGTAATTGAACATCCTGGTTTTGCTTAGAATTTATTTCGCTCACCGATTAGTATAAGAATATATAATGAGTAATCAACTTGCATTTCCGTTATCTGTCATTGGCAAGGCACGAATTCAAGAAACCATCTGTGCCGGTCGATTTTGTAACCGAGAGATTCGATTGGGGATCTGCCAATTGAAATTGGGGCTACATAAGGAACCGATCATTCCAATGGAACAGTAAACTAATGTCGATAATTGCCCGAAGAAACTAACAGACATCCAGGCCACGGCAACGGAAAACAATAGACTTCCGAAAGCCCAACACAAAGATTTCATGGCCGGATGTGTCAGCCTCCTATATGTAGATATGAGACTGCGAAATGACTTTGCGAGTACTGCACAAAGAGCAATAACACCAAGAATACCGTATCTGACACCGTTGAGAATATACTCATTCGTGATATCAGAACGTCCCATACCAAGCTGGGGACCCCAACCGGGATCTTTATCACCATAGCCAACCAACCACCATTCATTGAAATGTTCGATAGCAAGATCAATAAGTTTCGCCCGGTGATAACCGGCACCGCCCAGTGGGTTCGCCCACGAAGCTATGACATGATAAAAAGGTCTGTTACTTGCAATTCCAATTGATATGCATAAGAACACCAACAATATGAACAATGGCTTTGCAAATTTCTTATGCCTTTCCATTACCAGGCAGAAAACCACCACTATCACCATAACCCACGGACCACTGGACATACTGCTCAACGCACCAAGTAAAGCTATCACTAAAATTACATAAGTCAAGAACCGCCAGTCACCTTTTTCATGACGCAAATAATATATTAGCGGCAAAAACATAGCAAAAACACCGCCAAATAAAATAGCATGACTAAACGGCCCAACGGCCCTGGCAAGTCCATAACGTCCCTCTGAAACAAATGCCCCGCCTCTAAACCAGGGAGAAAAACGCCACAGAGGAGCAAACGGCTGCCAGCCGGTGACAGATTCAATTACACCTAATATGGCAAGAGGAACCAGGGCAAGGCTGATGCACTTTATAATGGAAACGAGTTTTGTCCTGTCGGTCACGATAAACCGGGCAGCCAGATAAGCACACCATGTATCCATCACAAAACCGCCTCGGCCTTCCAGGGTTTGTGCAATTGGATTGACTTGAGTGATCAAGTATGCACCTACGTATACAACCATGCTCAACGTAACCAATGTATCTAATCGATTCCAGGTGAATTTACACCGAATCCCATCATCGAAATAACAACGCAGAAGCAGTACGGCAACTACAAAACGACCGACTAATATGTCTATAGTGCCTATACTCACTGCCAGATAAGCGGGATACCATAACAAACCTATAATATACGCAACCAAGGCATACTTTGGGCGCAGCGTTATGACTAATACAGAAAGAATCAGGGCAAATGCTAAAGTTACACCTTGCATTGTGATTCAAATTCCTTAATTTTGATTATAGATTTTTTGGCATCCTCGGCTTTATGCAGTGTGTCCGTTTTAGCGACCGGTTTCAAAGGTCTCATCCATCCACGCAACATGATCCGTTTCAATGTTCCGCCAAGTGACCGCAGTTTCTCTATCAATGAGAGTCTCATCCAGCTTCTAAGCAGAAAAAATCCTATGTACCGCGGAACCGGAACACACATCATGCGCATCATAAACAATCGCCCCCAGAGGTGACGCCTCCTTAACAGAAGTGCCTTCTGTGATCGTGGAATCGTGTTTGGTTCGACACGTTCAAGATTGACATAACCGGCCTTCATTGCTTCCCGCAAAATCTCTTTACCTTTTTCGGTTCTTACTACAACGAGTGACCATCCCGGCTCATTCTCTTTAAGCTCTCGATACCATGGGTCACCACAGGAAATATCCGCTAATTCACCCGTCGAATCAGGGCATATCCGGCATCTGAATTGACCGTAATTACTGAGAATATTTCCCCATGATTCCTCATAAGGCATCTGCCGTATCTGGTTGTTATCGCCTTTCATCTTGACGGTAGTAGCTCCGGGCCAGCCGCAGCCACGATACCTGATTTCTCCAACATCTTCCGGCTTGACGCCAAGGGTGCTAAGGATTTTATACGTCCCATTTGTTGCCGGAGTACCGGCACAGAAAATGCTAATAGCCAGACCGACCTTTTCATGAAGCACCGGATTAACCGCTTGTGATTTACGCAGTGCAATAACATCACAGGGTTTACCAATAAATACACTTGGGTACTGCGCCTCTTGAATCCAATCCAACTTCTCGCATGGCGCCGCAGGTGAGTATCGCGAACCTGTACGTCCCAGCAACTCAACCTTACTTTTACTGAAAACGGCAACGTTTTCCAACGGAGCTTCCGGTCTGGCTCCTGTATGCAGGACACCTGATATATTTTGCTTTTCCAAACAGAAAAGAGCTAAAGCTGTCGCAGCACCTCCGGACGAACCGTTAAAACGTATTTGCGAGTTAGTGGCATACCCCTCCCAAACTTCCAGAACCGGTCCCCATTCGCAGCGTAGCTCAGGTATCGTCTGGCTATTGAAAGGCTGGTGAGAGATTCCAATTCCGGGACATACTCCTACGCAGGTACCACACTTTTGGCATTTTGCCGAATCGACTATCGGCCGTATCCCCTGGTCGGGTATATCCGTCAGAGTTATAGCTCGGTTGGGACACGCAGGCACACAAGCGCCGCATCCTACACAAAGCCGCCATTCAGCAACCTGGTCAACGCACTGTATTTTTTTTATTCTCATAATTTTCCAACGGATGTACAAACTCTTCTATATCCTTCTGCAATTCCGTAATGTCCTTGTCCCACCATTTCGATGCCTTGATCTTGAGTTGTGTCTCCTTTGAAAAACGATATCTTATCACTTTTGCGGGATTGCCGCCCACGATAGCAAAATCAGGTACATCCCTGGTAACAACAGCTCCGGCCCCTATCACCGCACCATCTCCGATTCTTTTAACACTCGGCAAAATGATTGCATTCTGGCCGACCCAGACATCATTTCCTATAACAAGCTCGCTCCTGTGTATCAATTCTTTCTGAACATCTCCAAAATCAGGGGAGTAAAAAAATGGATGCATCGATCTGAATTCCATCGGATGGTTTGCGTTGAATCTGCACACCCCCCCGGCGAACGAACAGTAGCGTCCTATTTTCGTTTTCGCTCTGATGTGAGTCGAATCGAAACAACCTCCATAGCTGTACATACCTATCTCGACATCGTGATAGTCCAGAAATATGCGACGAAGTGTCTTCGACTGCATTTGTCCCTTTTCGAGCCTTTCGATTAAGCGCAGTATGATGTCCCTGAACTTCCGTTTCTTGAAGGCATATAGTTTGTATAAAAGCTTAGATATCACAGACAGACAACTCAATATCTTAATCATTGAATACGGTTAACACATCTCCTCTAAGCAATGCATCTTATGCTTCAGGTCACAGATCCACCAATCTACAATGGATTCTTAGTGTCAAGCATATTCAATATGTTTGCTTTTATTTTCGGAATTACCTTATCCAAATGTGTTCTGGTTTGGTCTCGCTTTTCGAAAGCAGCCTCAACTATGGAGAGTAGTTCAGCTTTTCTACTGCATTGATAAGCATCAGCCACACAATCTCCAAGCCCGATACTTTCAAAAACACCATGAAATTTCTTACTGTACGCAATTCCAACTGCCGGTATAGACTGTGATAATGCCGCAATACAAGCGTGCATTCGTGAGCCAATAAAGAAGTCGCACAATCCTATGATATATTTGATATTATTGTGGTTATACCTGCCCTGCGTCAGGAATATCCTGCCGGGGTATTTCTCGCTTAGCTCCTCGTACAGTTGCCGGCATGCATTAGGATCGTCTTCAACGATCCTGCTCGGAGTCACAACATGCGGCACCAACAGAACAAGCAGCTTCTCGTCCTTCATCAAATAATCGACAACACTATTTATCAATTCACGGTAGTTGGTTTTCAAGCCAAACATATTCTCCTGCGTGTAACCACCATTGAAAAGAAGACCGCTGATGTTCAAGCCAACCACGATAGAACCTTCTTTTCGCATGTTATCCAGAGACCCGACATCAATAGTCTCAGGCTCATGTGAATCCAGGACAAAAGCTACGTCCGGCATAAAACGTAACTTCCCATTGACGCTGTGATTGCCAAGAAGCACCCGTACATATTCGATACTTTCGCTATCTCTTGCGTAAATGACACTGGCCCGCTTCAAAACGCTCTTTGCCATGAAGCGAGTGATTGACCTTGTGCAGGGTCCATATGTTTGGGGCAACAATATCAGCTCTTTGCCAAATTGCATAACAAGCCATTTCTGCAGAAAACCAAATATCAGGAACCTTCGCAATCCATATATATCACTGAAACTGTCACCGCCGGTAATGTCAAACATCTTATCCGTCTCAACCAGCGTCTTAACATAAGGATTGATCGCAGACAGTAAACTCCGGAACCTTCTAAAGGGCAGCAGTTTCAGCAATATGGCGTTCAACAGCAACACGCAGAAATGAGAACGCAGGAACACATTCTTGCAGAATCTCATGCGCACTATTCTTACTCGAATCTCCCGGCCTGACAGCTTCAGGCAGTGCTCACCGTCAGTCGATCCCGATCCTAACAGTACGACTTCCGCATCGGGCCATCGATTAAGGATAATCTTGATACTCGACTCTGCCAGGGCGCTGACTCCCATGTTGCCGGTATCAAACGAAGCACCAAGCAGGCATATCTGCATGTTTTTCTTTTCTGTCTTGCTTTTTTCAGACACTCTAAATCTCAGAAAAATAAATAATCCGGCTTATCCTTGGATTTCTTCTTCATCGCAGATGGTCATTTATCACGATTCAAAATGAAAACACCTGCTGTTAATGTCGCAATGAATACTAAAGCGTTAATAGCGAGGACAAATAGGGGAGAATCCACCCTAAAGACCCAAAGTAAACCGGCAGTCATTATGATCGGCAATGCCAGCAATAGGCCGGGGACATAGGATCGCAAGTACGGGATTAAATTCAGATCAATTACTTTTCGGGCCTTTAAGACCTGCATAAACAAAACAACTGTATTACTCAGAACGCTAACAACAGCAACTCCCAAAGGCCCAAAACGAACGGCTGCCGGGTACATAAGCCCAATAATAAGCAAGGCACGAATTACCGCAAAACGACGCTGTAAATGAGGTTTGCCAATAGCCAGGTAAATCCCTGCTAAGCTCACAGCTTGATTTCGAACCACAATTTGCAGGCACAAAACAGCAAACGGAATGGCCATAGCGACATATTTGGCGCCATAGGCTAATAACAGCAGTTCACTCGCACAACAAGCCATGAAAGCAGCTAATGGTATAACACAAAAAGCGGTCCACTGAGTAGTACGCAGAACACCCCGACAGAGAGCATTATTGTCATCCTGCTTTTCAGAAAAGGCGGGAAGCACAACAGGGGCGATTGTTCTTATATACAAGTCAATCGGAATGTACCCAAGCAGAACGGCATAACTATATAAGCCTAACTGATCCTCAGATATTACCTTGCCAAGTATCAGGATCGGTGCGTAAAAACTAACCGCCGTCAATATTGGCAAACCGAACATTCTGCGAGCATATTTCATCAACTCAACCAGACTGCTTCTGTCAATTTCAAATCTTGGCATGAATGGCACCAATATGAAAGAAACAATGCATAATATTGCCATTTCTATAACAAAACCGATAACCAGTGCCCAAACATTCCGCATTACGAAAGCCAGGCCGATTGATATAATCGCGCCTACAATGGCGCTGCCCTGACTAAGGAATACCGCCCTGCCAAATTTATATTCTTTTTCAAGAACGGCAGCACGAGGGCTGACAAAACCCCTTAACGCTATAGCGATAAAAGCAACCCGCAGCAATTGTAACAATTCAGGATTATCATAGAACGAACTGATCCATGGCGCCGAAACAAACGCGATCCCGAAAAGACACAACGCGCGAGTGACCTGCATCCACCAGGCAACATTTAAATAACGAGTATTTGCACCTCCCTTGTTCTGGATTATCGATTGCTTTACACCCACCTCGGTGAGAGCTTCAAAAGCCATTGAAAAGCCCATAACAATGGCCATTATTCCGATTTGATTCGGCGCCAGAATGCGAGCAAGAATCATGCTCCGTATAAATCTCATACTCCGCCCGGCAACCGTTCCGACACTTAAAGCCACCAAGGCACGGGCACTCTTGGCCTTAATATCCGTACCTCTTAGTTGGCCAACTTTATCCGAGATTATCTTGCGTATTGCCCCGGATGATAAGATGTAGCTTAATTCTTGTGTCACGCTTTCTCTCTGATTTTAGAGTAAATACATCCTTATAAAATTACGAAACAAACCAAACAAGTAGCTCATAGTCTGAAAGCAGCCTGAATAATAACGACTGGAACGAGCCGCCGTTGCTTGAACTGCCATATACAATTCCAATCGAACAGAAACACTCATTATTCAATGCTGTAGCGCGTTTTCGTCACTGACACACCCCACGGAAAAAGAAAACTTGCAGATCCTGGACTTCGACTAAACTTAAAAAGATATTCGTGCATGAGCTTGTGGAAAATCTTGAAGCGTACTGGAATCCTGAGTTTCCTTGGGATTACATCCAGCATAATTGAAGTCAAATACAGGCATGTCATGAAGTCATAATACAATTGCTTGATTATATTTCTGCGTCTCTTATGTTTCCTATAATATTGCAAAAAGGATTGAGCGGACGCAGAAGTCATCTTACTAAGAGTATTGTTCTTACTGCCTACAAACACCACCTGGATGGCGTTCTTTTTCTGTCCAAATGCACCCCGAGGTACACCTCTTTCCTCTAAGACTCTTCTGGGGATAGGACGATTATAACCACTGTTGAGCACCCACGGCCTCATTTCTCCGGAATACGAAATATTATTTATGGTACGCATACTACAAGCACCCATATAAGGCACCGGAGCATGAATAAATCCTATACGCAGACGGGACTCGTAAAGTGAAGCTCCACTGAGCCCCCCCCACTTTAAATCAGAACTCACCTTACCCTTTTCCAGGGCCCAAACTACATCACCATGGTGTCCCGTTAAAACAACTCGTTGCTGAATGTCATCTTCAAATATGACTGTCGGATCATAACACAAGTTTCCAGATGCACTACTTTCAGCTTCTAACATGTTTGTTTCTTCTTCTAAATAATCCCGACTATCTCGTACAAAAATATTTTTATAGCCGAGCTTCCTGGCAATTGCTTCACCACTGTCTTCACGATAATATCTGTCATGGCGATACTTCCCGAAGTACTGGACCTTTGGACCTCTGGCGTTTCTGATGGTAAGCACTTCCGAACAACCGGCCTCTCGAGCTATGGCGGCGACACATGAAGAATCATACCCGCTTGAAGCAGTCGCAAGCAATGAGTACTGTCTGGAGCGATGCTTCGACAGAGAATTCTGAGCTATTTCGCGGAGGGTAGAACTGAGAAAAGTTGTGTAATCGGTAAAATCCGAGAAGTCACGCACGGGCTGTTTCGGAATTATTATTATGTTTAGTTCATTGTCAACTTCGATATTGCAGTGGCAATAAGTTGTTATTTTCCGCCCACCTTTTAATGGAAATGATTTTACAGCTTTACTAAAACCATGTGTTATTGAATCGTAATCTGCCTGGTAAGCTATGTATCCGGGATTTAACTCGCTCTTTGAGAGTGATAATGCAAAAGATAAAGAGTTGGAAATACAAATAGAGTCGTCCTGACGTATGGCAAACAGCCGTTCTAAAATATGTGTTGCTGCCGAAAAAACAGACTTTTGACTTAGCGCTTTGCCCCCGGATCCCATAAATACAGTAGCTTTCTCGAAATCTTTATCCTCGAAAGGCGAATTCCAGGCTCCTTCCACAAAGCAATGTCCATCTGTCTCAATCCAAGGCCCACAATAGACATCAATAGTCTCAGCGTTCTTGTTCACCTGAGCAGCCCACGACAGCCTTGGTAAGTTATCCAATTTGATAAAATTAAAATTCACTTATGCTTCTTTTCCGATCTTAAGTCTATAGGGCCGGTTCTACTTACCTCAATTCACGGGTCCTGAGTGGAAACAACCGAGTAATAATGTTCCTATTATCATACCGGCTGATAGGATTCAGACTAACGTCTGCGCTAAGCTTGTCTTCTGTTTTTTTCTACGCGCTGAATCAACGATTGACATAATTACGACTCTGGAATCGCTTCACGATTCTCCGAAAAGTATCAACCAATTCCGGAAGCGGATCTCGCACAGCGAATTGTAAGCTGCCATGCTTCCATCGAACCTTCATAGGTGACCGTCTTCCCATGAACCGAGACATTATCAACTTGCCCTGCATGGCTGGATGGACATATCTTATGGCATCCTGCTGTTGCATACTTGGGTATTCCATACCCATCGCTCCTAAACAACATAAAAGCGGAAAATTGACACCGGCTACCAAAGAGCCGAGTAAAGACTGACCAAATCGAGGATTGAAATCAAGGATTTTAACCGATCCGTCATTAGAGCCAACAAGAAAGTCAATATTTGCAATACCGTCCCATTTCATGGCTGATATAAGCCGCTTAGTTAGCTCGATGACTTCCTCATTATTCACGTACTCCATGGCTCTCGCTGAAAAATAAAGCCGCTTGGTACTCGTCAGGAGAGTCTTCCACAAAGTGTAAGATATAATCTGTCCACCCTGACTATAGAGCCCCAGACAAAACACTACTCCAGGTATATAGCTTTGCAGCATATATTGGAAACCTTTGATTATGCGCTCGTTGTTCCACATATCAGCTAAATCAGAAGGCTCCTTTACTTTTACAATGCCGAAACCACCATCGAGCAAGGTTGGTTTAAGTAGCGCAGGATACTCGACGGAATCAGGATCCAACAAAGCGATAGATGTCTCTCCCGCTTTTCCAATTAAAACCGACGCAGGTACCGGAAAACCATTTTCTTTGGCAAAACAATGAAATGACCATTTGTCCTTAGATATCGTAATAAGATCGGAATCTGCAATTGGTGGAATAGCGACAAACTCTGAGACAGCTTTTCGGTTTCGTGCTACAAATTCTACACCTTTCTCAGTCACAGGCAATACAACATCAATCCGCAGACTCCGAACTATACTTCTTATCACGCGAATCCAATCATCATCGTTTTCGCTTTTATGACAGTGGTAGCTTGAGCAGTAACGACTGAATCGAGCCAGCGGAAATCTGACCTTTGCGAGAACATGAGTTGTGATTCCCGACACATGGCTCAAACAACGTAGTACCTTAACTGCTTCCCATGTCTCACCGTCAGGTATCAGCACTGATATAAAACTTATCTTAGCTGAGGTATCCATTCACGCTCTGAAAAGCCGATTTATTCTAAATCACAAAACAGCGTTGAAATTTTAATTGTAGACTGCGCGACAGAAGTTATTGGAACACAATGACGTTTTGCCGATGGAACTTCTGAAGCTCTGATTCGTATTATTAAAAAGCCGGTATTATTTGATTCCGGACGCACTTCGTCCCCGTGGGGCGCATCGACAGATCAACATAACCCTATTTAATACATGCTCTTATGTAGCTCTTATCAAAACCGATTCTAACCGGCAATATCTCAATCTATTTATTCACATCGCTCGAAGTTCCAACATACTCAATTGCTCTGACTTTCCCATTTTCGTCAGGGAAATAATCTAGTACCCGCTCAGTAATATCCCTCGCTGCTGATCGGACCGAATTCTCAAAAACAGAGCTTATCTGGACCTGTGTCACGTAGCGAGCCGGATTCCCGCCAATATTTGGGGTTCTCCAACCCACACCGGAAAAGACTCTTTCGTCTGATGTAAGCTGGCCATTAACAATGTAGAAATTCAAAACCACAGTCTCTTCTGTTTCCGGAGATGGCCTGCGGAAGCGATGTAGTAAACAAGGGATTTCTCTACCGGTACTGGAAGTCACTTTTGTCAACTCGGTGACTTCATGCACCCACCCGCCGGCAACATAACAAATCTGAGGTCGGTGACCCAGCATTGTTCGAGGGTGAGCAGTATAAGCAATGTAAACATTGGCCCACTGATTACCCAATTTATTAATAAATAAACGGTTTAGAAAGGCGTCATTTCCTGCTGCACGTTGAATATTCGGCGGAATTGGCACGTCTTTACCGGCCCAAAGACCTATCTGTTTGGGGAAAGCACTCAGCGGCACAGGCAATTCAACAGGAGTATCAACAATAAGTTTCAAACGAGATGCCAGAACACGATATGTGGCACCGGAGCATACCAAAAGCAAAACAGCCAAAATCCAAACACAAAATACCGGCATTTTGCCCGTCCTGAAAGGTATTGAATAGAATACTCCTGCCTCTTTAGCAAAACGCTTATGTCTAATCGGATACATCAAAAGATATAGCTCCAAAGTAGTAGCTGAAATCAACAATCCTTCCTTGAACCGCAGCAGAATAACCATCTGTGCAGTAAACATGAGAGTACCTCCTCCGTGAAGGTACCAACTAAAACATATTCATTTTAGGTTGCTAATCGGCGTTTTGTCAAGTCTCCATCGCCTAAATAGTTATAAGCTTCTGCGAAATAGCCGCCCAGCTTAACACCAAGACAATAACTCATCAATATCAGCAACATTTACACGACAGTATTCTCTTGCCTGATAAGCACTTATGGGCTTATTGACTGCTGCAAAACAGACGTGTTTCCCAAATATTATATTCCTGACTCCAATTTTTCAGCACTCTCTAATTTAGTGAAAATTATCAAGACATATATACATATTCCGATAACATTTTAAGAAACAAATAAGCCGAAATCTGCGAATATCCCCTCAATATGCCTTGCGATGCAAAACCATGCGGTTAAGGGTCTTACATGTCGGATTACAATAATAACGGACGCCCTATGGCGATTTTACAGCGAATTGGAAATTGATAAGAGAAACCTCTGAGCTTATAATCGACAGTAGCAATGAAACTATAATAAGCCCGTTGTCGGTTTTACGTAATAAATGCCAAAGACAAATAAAATATATACGGTCAGCCAGATCAATTCGCTGATTAAGATAGCTATCGAGGAGAAACTGCCTCCTCGGCTGATAGTCAGAGGCGAAATAAGCGACTGGAAACATCATACCAGCGGGCATTGTTATTTCTCGCTGAAAGACGAAGGTGCCGTGCTGCCATGCGTGATGTGGGCGAGCAAGTTTAAGAATGTCAAGTTCTCGCCCGAAGATGGAATGGAGATTCTAAGCACAGGCCATATCGACGTTTACGCCCCTGGCGGCAAGTATCAACTTTATGTCGATAAGCTCGAACCGGCCGGCGTCGGAGCTCTCCAACTGGCCTTCGAGCAAATGGTCGCAAAGCTCCTACAAGAGGGACTGTTCGATGAGGCACACAAGAAAGCTCTGCCCCTTTACCCGATGCGAATTGGTATATTGACCAGCGAATCGGGAGCGGCACTCCACGATATCACCGACAGCATTCACAGCCGGTGGCCCTGTGCAAAACTGTTTTTGTATCCCGTGCCGGTACAGGGCGAAGGCTCGGCGGCAAAAATCGCCGCCGCACTGCGGGACATAAACAGGCGCAACCAAAAACTCGAACTGGACGTTCTGATTGTCTGCAGAGGCGGCGGTGCGATGGAGGATCTGTGGGCCTTTAACGAGGAGGTTTTGGCCAGGGCGATTTTCGACTCGACAATACCCGTTATCAGTGCTGTTGGCCACGAAGTTGACACTACAATCGCGGATTTCGTTGCCGATGCAAGGGCATCTACGCCGACAAAAGCGGGCGTCGTGGCAGTCCCGGACATGCAGGAAATATTGGGACAGTTAAATTCAACAGAGCAAAGACTGGCAAATCAGACCCGGGCAAGGCTCAAAATTGCCGAGCATCAATTGGAGGTCATCCTGGCAAACGCTGTATTTAGAAATCCGCTCGTGCTCATCCAAAACAGCCGGCAGCAACTGGATGATCTGTCGGCAGATTTGGAAGAGTTCATAAAAGCGCTTCTGACCAAAGCCCATCGGGAACTATCTGCCGCATATGAACAGATTATCAGAATTGAGCCGCACAGGCTCCTGGGATACAAAACAATCGAATTAAACAACTGGCAAAACCTCGCTGATGTGAGCATTCGCACTGCCGTTAACAACTGCCGGATGCAGCTTACAGCACAGGAAAATCGATTGAGCGCCTTGAATCCCAGGTCAGTTCTGCATCGTGGATACAGCATTACCACCAACAAACAGACCGGCTTGCTGGTAAAGACCTCTGGGGACGTCAGCATTGGAGACTTGTTAATTACCGAGCTCGCAAACGAAAATTTGATTGAAAGCGAGGTAAAGAAGAAGTAAAAAGGTACAATTAAAAGGTAAAATTAAAAGCTGATATTATGGCACATAAAAAGCAAAAAACCGATGCCGACAAATTGTGCTTCGAAGAGGCAATCAAGGAGCTTACAAATATCGTCGGCAAGATAGAACAGGGCCAGATCCCTTTACAGGACAGCCTTGAGCAGTACGAAAAAGGAATGGCCCTGATTAAGCAATGCCGAACAATACTGCAGAAGGCGGAAGAACGGATTGAGAAAATAAGCAAAGAGCAAGATCAAGATTCTAAAGAAGGCCGCCCGGACGAAAAGGATCCGGACAAGCTATTTAAATAGAAGTAGATTCCTGCTCCTGCAGGAATGAAGCTTTTAAACGCAATACGCAACACGACATACGCAATACGAAACGCGAGCGTGGCGGAACTGGCAGACGCGCAAGGTTTAGGTCCTTGTGTCCTTATGGACGTGGAGGTTCGACTCCTCTCGCTCGCATTTTACCGTTAGACATAATGGAGTGAATGTGTAATGAAGCACAAGAGAACCGCTGCCGTTCTTTGCATCTCGGCTATTCTTCTATGCGTTTCCTGCAGCCCGACTTCTCAAATAGAGAAATCCGAACCGGAATCAGAGCCTGTCACGGCAATATTAGGAGCGTTCGAGAGAGAGGTCACATTGCTCGAGGACCGGCTGACCGAGCCGCGGGAGCATCAAATCGAGGGAATAAGATTCGTCACCGGCAGGCTGCATGACAGGAACGTCGTCGTTGTCTGGACCGGCGTTGGTAAGGTCAACGCGGCGATGACGACAACGCTGCTCATAGAACACTTTAAGCCGAAGCATATCATCTTCACGGGGATCGCCGGAGCAGTGAATCCAGATCTCCGGCCGGGCGACATTGTCATCGCCGAAAAAACGGCTCATCACGACATGGGAACAGTATGGCCCGAGGGTCTCTTCGTTAAGGGCGTCAAAAACCGCCTCGACGGTATGGAAAATCCGGTTTTCTTCCCGGCCGAAGAAAAGCTCGTGACATGCGCTCAGCGAGCCGCAGAGCGAATCGACATGCAGCGGGTCGCAACAGTTACCGGCCGGAGAAATCCGAAAATCATAAAGGGCGTGATTGTCACGGGGGATTCGTTTATCGCCTCGACCGAAAAGTGCGCCGAATTGCGAAAAAAGCTCAACGCCGACGCGGTCGAGATGGAAGGCGCAGCCGTCGCTCAAATCTGCTACCAGCGGCAAATCGATCACCTCGTAATCCGCAGCATAAGTGACAGTGCCGACGAGGGAGCCGTCACGGATAAGCAGATGTTTTACATACTGGCAGCGAAAAACTCTTCCGATCTCGTCGCCGAAATGATCGGATTATTAGGCTCAGAGCTTTCTGCGGAGAAAGGCAGTGGTAGCAAAAAGTCAGGGAGCTAAAAATGTTAAGCGAATATTTCAAATTCCAGGAGAAGAAGACCAGTATAAGAATCGAGCTTATGGCGGGATTCACGACGTTCCTGACCATGGCGTACATTATTGCCGTCAACCCGGCCATACTCGGTGTGACCGGCATGGACAAAGAAGCACTCATCGCCGTGACGTGCATCATGAGCGGCGCAGCCAGCCTCGCTGTGGGACTGCTTGCAAACGCACCGATCGCGATGGCGCCGGGACTGGGGCTCAATTCCATCTTTGCCTATCTGGTCGTCTCGGAGAAAATGGACTGGCCGACCGCGCTGGGCGTCGTATTCATCGCCGGATGCTTCTTCCTGATATTGACCGGCCTGGGCCTTAGACGCCGGATCGTCGAAGCGATACCAACGTCCCTTATAGCTGCAATCGGAGTCGGCATCGGATTATTCATTACCTTTATCGGCCTGCAGGATTTGGGGCTTATCGTGAACAACGAAGCGACGCTCGTCGGGGCAGGCCCGCTGAGCCCGAATGTCCTGATCGGCATCCTCGGTCTGCTCGTAATGGTCTACCTGGAGACCAAAAAGATCCCGGGCTCGCTTCTGGCCGGCATTGTCATCGCCACAATCGCAGCTCTTATCTTCAGGCGGATCGAGCTGCCCGGGCAATATGTCTCTTCAAACCTTGATATCAGTCCCATCGCCTTCAAGCTCAATATCATCGGCGCGCTGAAGTGGGGCTTTTTCGGCAGCATTTTTACATTCATGTTCATCGACATGTTCGACAGCATCGGGACACTGGTCGCCTGCTGTCACAAGGCAGGGATGGCCGATGAGCAAGGACGGATTAAAGGGCTGGACAAGCTGCTGGGAATTGACGCCGTCGCTACAATGGCCGGCGCGGTGTTAGGGACGTCACCGACTACGGCATACGCCGAATCCGCGGCGGGAATCGAGCAGGGCGGACGAACCGGCCTTACAGCCATCTTCGCAGGAATTCTGTTTCTGCTGGCACTGCTATTCGTGCCCATTGTGGAAGTTGTGCCGAAGTACGCCACAGCCCCGGCGTTGATTATGGTCGGCCTGTTCATGGCCAGGGAAGTCAAACACATAGATTTTGCGAACATGGAAGAAGCCTTCCCATCCTTCATCATAATGGTTATGATCGCCTTGAGCTACAGCATCAGCACGGGACTGGCGTTCGGATTTGTCTCGTTCACTTTGATAAAAACGGTGCTGGGTAAGGCCAAAGAAATAAAGCCGGCCATGTGGATCATCGCGGCTCTGTCCGTGCTGTTCTTGACGCTGGACCAGATTCCTGCTTTGATAGAGTACCTGAAGTCTCTTGCATAGTTTTATAGTGACTGTACAAAAGAAACGCACAGTCAATGCTTGTGATTAAGTAAAAAATAAATAGCTTTCTAAAAAGAGGAGAAATTATTATGCAATTAAAATGCTTATTCGGATGCGTTGTACCGGTTATCGCCGGAGCTATGCTGGCTGTCTCAGTGAACGGTGGGACCGCGGCAGTTCCTCAGGCAAAGGCCGAATCGGCATCGACGCCTCTGCCTCTGATGGTGGTCGGAACGCAAATCCTCAACAGCAAGAACAAGCCTGTGAGACTGCGCGGCGTCAACTGCGCCAGTCTCGAATGGACCAGCGACGGACAAGGGCATATCGTCGAATCCGTCCGCGTAGCCATTGACGACTGGCACGTCGATCATATCCGCCTGCCGATGTCACAGGACCGCTGGTTCGGAAAGGCGCCCGAGCAGAAAGACGAAGGCAAGGCTTATCGAGCTCTCGTCGACGAGATCGTGCAGTTGTGCGCATCGAAGGGCGTATACATCATGCTGGATCTGCACTGGTCGAACGCGGGCGTCTGGGGC
>Ga0268285_1000165_pt1 | contig 41049 bp, 48 predicted proteins | sample saktaG_2_FD_190144 | JGI IMG/M metagenome (GOLD analysis project Ga0268285, IMG submission 190144) | Saline water microbial communities from Sakinaw Lake, British Columbia, Canada - sak_2013_06_06_120m | ecosystem: Environmental > Aquatic > Non-marine Saline and Alkaline > Saline ... | reverse complement strand
GATTGCGGAAAAGACCCTGGTATGTAGCCCCAGCCACAGCCAAAGAGGCACCTACCAGTCCAGCCAGAAGCAGCCGGGGCAGACGAATGTCAAAGATGATTGTTTCCATACTGCTTGCCCAGGTGGGCTCGACTCCGATGAAAGGCAGCTTGGCTAGCAGTATATTCCCTAGAGTAGCCAGGGGGATGTGAGTGCTGCCTATTGCTAGAGTTGCTGCTATTACTATTCCTAGAAGTAAAGCTAGACCGACTATAGCGTAAACTCGGCTGCGCCATTGCAGGGGATAAACGGCGGCGGTTTTGGGTATGGCTGTATCTCTTAGCAGTTCTAATGCCATTCCTAGACAATCCTTATCACCTTATACTTCAGCTCTTCATTGCCAGTTAGACAGGAGACATTATTTAGAAATCTTCTAGCCGCAGTCACCGCTGCTTTCATTTCATCGCTTGTTGGTCGCCGCCATGGATTATCAGCTACTGGAAGATAGGCATCTATGCGATAAGGGATGCTCTTATCTACCTGAGCAATGAACCTGGCGATATTCTCAATCTCCTCATACTCGATATATTCGGGGATAAAGATACTTTCAGCTCTAAGCTTAACTCCAGATTTATATAAGGAAATGAAATTATCTAAAGCTTCTTGATTAGACCTGCCTGTATAGTCGCGGTGGAGGCTGTCAGTGTAAGCTTTGATACTCAAGACTATCTCATCAAAATCCTTCACAGGCAATAGGTTGAAGCCATTGGTGAGCAGGATATTATAGCTACTAAATTCTCTATGCAGTTCTTTAGCTAACTCTAACAGCTCCGGGTCAATAGTTGGCTCTTGTCCCATGAAAATAACCTGCTGCACCTCTAGACTGCGTAAAACCTCTTGAACTTGGTTAATTGCGAGGAAAGTCTCCGGTGCCAGCTCAGCCACCTTGTTTGGCTGAAAGATAGCCTCCTTTGTCTCTTTAAGATGGTAATCATAGATTTCCTTGCGGCATATGCAGGCACGGCAGCTTAGACTACAGCCCCAGAAATGAAGGTAGACAGTCTTCTGTTGAGGTGAATAGGTGATATGGTGAATATTCATTCGATTTCCTTAAAGAGCTCTGGATGAATAAATTGCGCCATCTGCTCCAGGGCGTCGACTATCCGAGGGCCAGCACGATGTATCAGGTCACCATCTATTTTGTATACCCTGTCGTTCAGCAATGCTTCAGTGTTTTTTAATCTGGGCTCATTTTTTACATATTGCCAGGGCAGGTCTTCACCTGTTCCCATACCAATAGAGGCGATAATTACCTGGGGGTCTCTGTGAATAATTGTTTCCAGAGCAATAGCTTTATTTCCTGAGAGGTCATAGGCGATGTTTTGCCCGCCCGCCTTACTGATTATGTCGTCGACCAGGGTTTCTGTGCCAGCGGTTATCAACGGGTCATGCCAGGTGAGATAAAGGACTCTCGGCCTCTGGCCCAGTGTCAGATTTTGGGTTCTACTGGCTATAGCTTCAATCCTTGTCCTCAAGCTGTTGACTAGCTGCGAAGCCTGCTTATCCTGTCCGGTGATTTTGCCTACCAGGGTGATATTGTTCACTACTTCGTCCAGGGAATCTGGTGCCAGGGCCAGGACTGTTAGTCCGAGTTTTTCCAGGGCCGGGATAGCTGTTTTGCTATGAACATGGGTTGCCAGCACTAAATCTGGCTCAAGAGAAACCACCTTTTCTATATCGACAGTGCTAAAACCACCCACTTTAGGTTTAGCTATAGCCGCTTCGGGAAAATTGCAGTACTCGGTAACTCCCACCACACTATCGCTGAGGCCAAGGGCAAACAGGATTTCAGTATTGCTTGGCGCCAGAGAGATGATTCGCTGAGGTGTTTCGTCGATATTTATTGTTCTGCCAAGGTCATCGACCACATTGCCTGGTGGAGGTGGCGAAGCACAACTGAGACAAAGGAACAATGCTGCTGGTAAAAGGACAAGAAGGCAATTTCGGCTATACTGATTCATTGAAGCCTCCTTAATGTTGTATAAAACAAAACCCCTGCTCCAGGAAGCAGGGGGACTAATTAAAACAATAAATCCCACCCCCTTACTCCGCGGAGGCAGCTATACATAGCGAGGCTGGTGTTCTGACTGTTACAGTAGGCGGGACTGTACCGGAATTTCACCGGTTTGCTTGCCAATCAAGCCCTCGGTCACCCTCGGGCACCCCACCACATTTATTTGATTAGCTACAGAATATCTGAAAATCGGCAAGAAGTCAACTGCAAGCTGCTGTTTTGTCGGTGCGAGCCCTTCCGTGCGAGTCACTCGCCCACGGGTGACCGCCCTTCAGCTGTAGGCAGATGAGGTGGTGAGGTCACCTGAAGGCAGGTGACTCTCACATGAACAACATGTATCTAGGCGGCCAGGCCTTGCACTACCATCAAGGCGAAGCTATAATCTAGACCAAGGCTAATGATGAGCCAGAGCAGTTTTTCTTTGCGGAAGCGTTGGACATTAAGCGATCTACTTTTCAGTTAGAAGCAGAATTGGATGCTCTGGGTTCACACTTTACTGGCAAAGGAAAACAAGGGTTACGTTTGGATTTAATAATGAAAAGCTGGAGTTATGGCACAAATTCAATTTATAAGAAGGCAAACATTTATCTTGAAGAGGCCTTCTGGTGGGTATTCGCAGTAGATAGGATTGCTGAGTTTCTGTGTGACCTTATCCCGTCTATTCCCCTACCCAAAATTAAAATGAGGCTTAAGGATAGGGAGGATATTGAATTTAATGGGGGAAGTAATTGGACAACATTAAGGGATTGGTATGGTGATCTAAGCCAGGTTTTTCACTGTTTTGTGCACATGCCTGTTTTTGACTTTTGCCAAAAGAGGATTAGGTGCAAATCTATAGAAATTGGCTACAATAGAGCCAGAGAAATGTTTTATGAAGGAGACAAAGAATTTTGGGATGAGGAGATTTCAGCATCCTCAGTTAATTGCACTACCATCAAGGCGAAGCTATAATCTAGACCAAGGCTAATGATGAGCCAGAGCAGATTTTCCCCAGGACTTATTGCTGGCATAATAGTAGCTCTATTCTTCGGAGTTGCCCTGTATCTCCGAGTTGCCCTTCCCTACGACCAGGTCTTCGTTGGCGACTGGATAAAGTTTACCGGTGTCGATGCCTACTCCTATATGCACCAGGTTGACAATCTTGTGCATAATTTCCCCCATCTTTCCTCCTTGGACCCTTATATGCGCTACCCTCATGGTCAACCGGTGGGGGGTCTAAACCTATTTGTTTACATTCTTGGTGGCATCACCTGGCTCATTGGCCTGGGCTCGCCCACGCAGCATACCATCGATATCGTCGGCGTCTATTTCCCGGCCATAGTGGGTGCTCTTGCTGTTATCCCGGTGTACTTCATTGGTAAAGAGCTGTTCAACCGCTGGGCTGGCGTGATGGCTGCCGGCTTGATTGCTATCTTCCCCGGTGAGTTCCTGGGAAGGTCGATACTGGGCTTTGCCGATAGGGATGCTCTTGAGGTTTTGCTTACTGTTGTTACCATGCTGTTCCTGATTCTGGCCATTAAAGCTGCCAGACAAAAGGGGTTAACCTTCGACCATGTGAAACACCGGGATGGAGCAGTTATCAGCAAGCCATTTGTTTACAGCTTGCTTGCTGGCATCTTCCTTGGAATCTATCTTCTTACCTGGAAAGGCGCCTTCGTCTTTGTCTTCATCATCTTCGCCTATCTCATAGTCCAGTTCATCATTGACCACCTGAGGGGGCGAAACACCGATTACCTGTGTTTTGCCGGCACTATCACCTTTTTTATTGCTCTGATAATGTTCTTGCCAGCTTCTCTCTGGCGGACTCACCTGGCTTCTATGGTTATCGCTTTACTGACACCTCTGGTTTTGTCTGCTGTCTCCTGGCTGATGATAAGAAGAAAGATGCGGCCTGCCTACTATCCATTAATTTTAACTGGCCTTGGCCTGGCCGGACTAGCAATTTTTTATGTTATCAACCCCTCGCTCTTGAGCTCGATACTGGGGAGCTTTAGCAGTGTTTTTATTCCCTCTGCCACCACATTGACCATTCTTGAAATGCAGCCTATCCTTTTCCCCGGCGGTCACTTCTCCCTCTTAGTCGTCTGGGGCAATTTTACCACCAGCTTTTTCCTCAGCTTCATCTCCCTGGGCATACTAATTTACTTTGTTATCAAGCGGGGCGAGGCTGACAGGACGCTATTTGTTGTCTGGAGCCTGGTGGCACTGGCAGTTACTTTAGCTATGCGCCGCTTTGCCCTTATGTTTGCGGTTAATGCAGCACTGCTCACCGGCTACCTGTCATGGCTAATTCTCGAGTTTGCTGGTGTCAAAGAAGCGGCGGCTAAGCCAGTGGAAGCACCCCAAAAAGTGAAAAAGAAAATTAAACAAAGAAAGAGTCAGAAAGGCGGCCTTCGTCTCACTACAGGCAGAGCAAACATGGCACTGGGAATCATTGTTGTTTTTTTCCTCGCCTTCTTTCCCAATATCGGAAAGGCAGCAGATACTGCCAGCCATCCGCAGTTTGCCCCCAGCGATGCTTGGTGTGAATCCCTTTACTGGTTGAAAGACAATACTCCAGACCCCTTCGGCAGCCCTGATTATTACTATGAGCTCCATGAAGCTCCGTTCCAGTATCCTGAAACTGCCTATGGCGTAGTCGCCTGGTGGGACTATGGCTACTGGATAATCCGAACCGGCCATCGCCTGCCCAATTGTGACCCCGGTGGTGGTGCCAGGGCGAGGGTAGGCAGCTTTTTCACCGCCCAGGATGAAGCCTCGGCCGGTGAGTTGGTCAGCAAGCTGCGCTCAAAATATGTAATAATTGACCATGAGTCAGCTACCGGCAAATTTTACGCCATAGCGACTTATGCCGGCAGCAGCCGGGAAAATTTCTATGACATCTACTACCAGCAGCAGGATGATAAGCTTGTGCCTGTGTATCTCTTCTACCCTGAATATTACCGCTCGATAGCCGTTAGACTATATAACTTTGACGGCAGCCGGGTTACTCCTCAACGCTCCAACGTGATTTCTTATGAGGAAAAAGTTGGCCCTGAAGGTGAGCCTTACAAGGTAATAACTGAGGCGAAATCCTTCTCCACTTACGAAGGAGCTGAAGCCTATATCTCAAGCCAGGAATCAGGCAATTACAGAATAGTCGGTGCTGACCCATTTATCAGCCCGGTGCCCCTGGAAGCCTTAGAGCATTACAGGCTGATTTATAGCTCTGATAGCGCTATAATGCAGCCGAATATCGGCATGATTTCGGCAGTAAAGATTTTTGAGTATACCGGGAAGGGTGCTATAAAAGAGTGAGGAGGATACAGCTTTGCTAAAACTGGAAGGAAAAATCAAAGACAAGTCTGCCGTAACAGGCATAGTCGGCCTTGGCTATGTTGGTCTGCCTCTGGCAGTGGCTTTCGTTGAGGCAGGCTTCGAAGTACTGGGTGTTGATATGCAGCAAAAGAGAGTGGACGCGGTTAACCAGGGACAGTCTTATATCGCTGATGTGAGTAGTGAGCGCCTTCAAGCTGCAATAGCCGGTAACCGGCTGCAGGCGACTACAGAGCAGAATAGACTTAAAGAAACAGACGCCATCTGCATCTGCGTGCCCACTCCGTTGACCAGGACCAAGGACCCGGATTTATCCTATGTAATCCATGAATCTAAAGAGATAGCCAAATATCTCCAGCCGGGGCAGCTTATAGTTCTGGAAAGCACTACCTATCCCGGCACTACAAGAGAGATGGTACTGCCCATTTTAGAATCCTCGAAGCTCAAAGGCGGCATGGATTTCTATCTGGCTTATTCGCCAGAAAGGGTCGACCCGGGCAGTAAAAAATATGGCATTAAAAATACCCCCAAAATCGTCGGCGGCATAACTTCCCTGTCAACGGAAATGGCCAGACTTCTTTATTCTCAGGTAGCTGAGACGGTGATTCCTGTCTCATGTCCTGAAGTAGCCGAGATGACCAAGATTTTTGAGAATGTCTTCCGCAGTGTGAACATCGCCCTGGTTAATGAGCTGGCTGAGCTTTGCCACAATATGAATGTAAGCGTCTGGGAGGTTATCGATGCTGCCTCGACCAAGCCTTTTGGCTATATGCCCTTTTATCCTGGCCCCGGGGTGGGCGGGCACTGCATCCCCTTAGACCCGTACTATCTAGCTAACAAAGCCAGGGAGTTTGATTTCCATACCAGGTTCATCGAGCTGGCTGCTGAAATCAACGAGCGCATGCCCTATTATGTTGTCTCTCGCATTGTGGAAGCCTTGAATAGCAGAGGCAAAAGCCTTAATGGCGCCAGGATGTTTATACTGGGAGCAGCCTATAAGAAAGATGTTGGGGATATGAGGGAGTCTCCCTCCTTGAAGCTAATCCAGCTTCTCAGCGATAAAGGGGCTGATGTAAGCTATAACGACCCTTATATACCGAATATTCAGCTTTCTCAGGGCAGCCTTACCTCGGCAGAGCTGACTGAGGAGAATTTATCCGCGGCTGATTGTATAGTGATAGCTACCGACCATAGCTGCTATAATGTCAACGAAGTGGTTGCTCATGCAAAACTTGTTTTCGACACCCGTGGAGTTACCGGGGGATTAAAGGCTGATAATATAGTCAGGTTGGGAGAATAGATAATGACTAACAATATCGCCGTCATCGGCTGCGGCTACTGGGGCAAAAACCTGGTGCGGAATTTTGCCGGGCTTGGCGTCCTGCATACTATCTGCGATTCCGATGCCGAGAAACTGGAACATCTTAAATCTCTCTACCCGGAGGTGAATACCGAGATAGATTACCGCAGGGTTCTCGCTGACCAGGATATCAGGGGTGTAGCCATCGCCACACCGGCGGCATCTCATTACCCTGCGGCTAAGGAAGCCTTGCTCTCAGATAAGGATGTCTTTGTCGAAAAGCCTTTTACAACTAGCAGCAAGAATGCTCAGGAGTTAGTCGAACTCTCTGCGAAGAAACAGCGGATCCTTATGGTTGGGCATCTGCTCCTCTATCATCCCGCAGTGCAAATGCTAAAGAGATACATCCAATCGGGTGAGCTTGGCGAAATTTACTATCTCTACTCCACAAGAGTGAATTTGGGGCAGATACGGCAGGATGAAAATGCGCTATGGCGGCTTGTTCCTCATGACATCGCTATGTTTATTTATTTGCTTGAGGAATCTCCAGTAATTATCTCAGCACAAGGCTCTTCTTATCTTCAGCCTGATTTTGTAGATGTCGTGTTTGTTACATTAAGGCTTGGAAGAGCATTAGCTCATATTCATGCTAGCTGGCTTGACCCTCACAAAATACGTCAGCTCACCGTGGTCGGAAGCAAGAAAATGGCAGTATTCGATGATATGGAGCCAGAATATAAATTACAAATATACGACAAGGGGGTAATAAGCAATACGCTGCTAACAAGGTCAGCAGAAGTGCTTTTCCCTCAAGTCAAACTTACCGAGCCGCTACTTCTTGAATGCCAGGAATTTATCACGTGCATGGAAGAGCGTAGGGGACCATTATCAGATGCTAAGCTGGGCTTAGAGGTTGTTGAGGCTCTGGAGGTAGCTCATAAATCAATGTAGGAGCATGACAAAGAATCGGAGGTGTATTGATGAAAAGGATATTAGTTACCAGCGCAGGAGGTTCGCCAGCTGTGAACTTCGTAAGATCCCTTAGGAAGGCACCTGAGTCATTTTATATTATCGGTGTTGATACTAATAAATACTATCTTCAGCGAGCTGAAGTCGACGAAAAATATCTTGTTCCGAAAGCATTGGATCCGAGCTATATTCCCATTACCAAGGAAATCATCAATGAGACGCAGCCTGATTTGCTCCACGTTCAACATAGCCAAGAAGTTCCAGTAATTTCAAGGCACAGGGAGGACTTGGGAGTCAAGGTTTTTTTACCTGAGCATAGGTCAGTGGAGATTTGCGATAATAAGCTAGAGTCGTTTAGGTGCTGGAAAGCAGCCGGGCTGAGAGTTCCCGAGACTCTACTATTGGAATCTGAGAGTGACATTGACACTGCATTTCGGAAGTTTGGGCGAAAGATATGGCTTAGGGCTATAGTTGGCTCAGGAGGCAAGGCAGCAGCTCCAGCCACCAATCCAGAATGGGCCAAATTTTGGGTCACTATACACGATGGCTGGGGTAAGTTCAGCGCTTCTGAGTGCTTAACTCCAGCTTCGGTTATCTGGCAATCTATTTGGAAAGGTGGAAAACTGATCGTGGCACAGGGGCGGAAGCGTCTCTATTGGGAATTTGGAGGTAAGTTTCTCTCCGGAGTCAGTGGGATAACAGGTGGGGGGTGTCTTGTTTCAGATCCTATCGTGGATAGAATTGCACAGGAGGCTATATTAGCAATTGATAAACGTCCTGATGGCATCTGGGGTGTTGACCTCACTTACGATGACTCAGGGATTCCCAACCCTACCGAAATCAATATAGGCCGTTTCTTTACTACACACCAGTTCTTTACTGAGGCTGGACTGAATATGGCCTACATCTATGTGAAGATTGCCTTAGGGGAAGAACTGCGCGACCTTCCGCAAGTACTTAATCCTCTAACACCTGGCTTAGTCTGGATAAGGGGTGTTGATTTTCTCCCAAAGCTTACTACCTTGGAAGAGATTGATAGATACGAAAAGGAGTTGCGGAGGAGGCTGCAAAAGCTTGAGCATCTTAAGCGATAAACGCATCCTCATTACGGGTGCCACTGGACACATTGGGTCTTACCTTGTTGCTAGGTTAGCCTCTGAATCTACTCATCTAATACTGGTGGCACGTAATAATGAGAAACTTGGCAGGCTGAAAAAGGCTACCCCAATAGGTAATATTGAAGCAATTCAATGCGATTTAGCCGACCCTCAAGAGGTGCTAAAAGTAAGGGAACGCATTACTAATATCGATTATCTTGTACATCTGGCTAGCTATGTTCCAAAAATTTCAGCAGTGCAGGACGAAGCTTTCAGCAGTGCTCGAGATAATGTAGTGGCAACATCTAATGTTTTGAATTATTTTGGACTGGACATAGGCAAGATATGTTTTGCCAGTACTGTAGAGGTATATGGGCTACCTAGGTTTTTGCCCATTACCGAGGATCACCCGACTGAGCCACGAAGCTACTATGGGGCGGGTAAGCTAGCTGCTGAAAAGTATATAGAAGTGTTTTCGGAAAGAAGCGGATGCCCAGCGATAATATTGCGTTTTGCAAGTGTCTATGGCCCTGGCGAAACAATCCAGAGGGCTATCCCTAATTTCATAAAAGCTACGTTGAAGGGTTCCGCCCCCGTGATTTATGGAGACGGGTTAGACTTAAGAGATTATGTATATATAGATGATGCTGTCGAGGCCATAATATTAGCTTTGCAGCAAGAAAAAACTATCGGGTGCAATGTTTACAATATTGCCTCTGGTCAAGGATATAAGATTAGGGAAGTAGCAGACATTATAACCGAATTATGTGGAGTGGCATGCCCTTGTAGTTACCAGCCAAGGAAGAGGCAAGCAGCGGACTATGTTTTTGATATATCAGCTGCCCAGAAAGATTTAGCTTATTCATCCAAAACCAGTTTGAGGGAAGGGCTTCGGCGTGAAATTGCTTGGTTTAGGTCAGCAGCTAAAGTTGAGCGATGAGAACTCTTTACTTTGATTTAGATGGCACAATCCTGGATATAAGATGTAGGCTCTATTCCATTTACGTAGATATTGTTAAAGAGCTGAATGGTGTGGCTTTATCTGAAGAGGTTTACTGGAAGGCAAAAAGGGAGCAGCTTCCTGAAGAACTCATAGCAAAAAGGAGCAATATAGAGAGCCTCCCAAAATATATTAGATTGAGGGAAGCCAGGATAGAATCGCCTGAGTATTTAGAATGTGACCAGCTAATTCCCCAGGCATTGGAAAGCCTTTCGGAACTAAGGAGAAACAATCGAATGATGCTTGTCACCTTACGTAAGTCTAAGCAGAATCTATATCAACAATTACGCAAGTTCAAGATTGAGCCTTTGTTTGAGGGAGTTCTGGTAGGAGATGATGGTGAAGAGCGATGGAGATCGAAAGCCAAAATAATAAGCAACGATAGCCGCTTTGAACCTCGAGATTGCAGCATTATCGGTGATACTGAAGCGGATATACTTGCTGGGAAAAACCTCAATATCATCACTATAGCTGTGCTGAGTGGCATTCGAAGCGAAAAGAAGCTGCTTTTGAACCATCCCGATTATGTAATTGACGATGTTACTCAATTAAAAAATGTGCTCGATAGATTTCCGGGTTGACTCTCGAAGAAGACAGCCTTCAGGAGGTTTCTAAAGAGGGTTACTCGGACTAAATAAACTGCAGGTGCGGCTCTCATGAAGTCAAAAAAAGAAAGAATTGAGGTAATCGAGTGGAGGCGAGCAACCTCTGGGTTCGATGTGACACTGTTCAAATACTCGGTGAGAATCCTGTTAAGCTTGGGCACAGGTTCAAGTGCAATTGATGTCGGCTGTAATGATGGTCTATTTACCAAGGAATTGTGCAAGCACTTCAAGCGTGTGGTCGGCATTGATATGTCCAGTTGGCATATTGAATGTGCTCGTCGTCAAGTGCCTGAGGCAGAGTTTCATGTGGCGCTGGTGGAGGAGTTCTCTCTTAAGAGTGGGCTGTTTGATACTATTTATATGCTTAATGTATTGGAACACCTCGACGACCCTGTCGCAGTGCTAAAAAGGATTAAGTGCTGGCTTAGCCCGGGTGGGTATGTAATTATCCAAGTGCCCAACGCCTTTTCGCTCAATAGGAGAATTGGTCAAAAAATGGGTCTAATTAGCAATTGCTATGAGCTTAGCGCTCATGATATCGAAATAGGACACAAAAGATTTTACGACTTGGAGTCACTAAAAAGGGACATCACTGATGCTGGGTTACAGGTGGAATCGACAGGCGCTGTCTTTTTGAAGCCATTTTCGAATCCCCAGATGGAATGGTTAATAAACTGCGAGGCTTGGAGTGAGGGTCTAAGGGGGTGGGGTGGAAAGGATAAGAGCATCAACTGGAGCGAAAAATTGTGTGGTGCTCTCCACGAAATAGGCAAGGAATTGCCGCAATATGCCGGACCTATATGGGCCCGCTGCGCAAAAACTTGAATTAGAGTGTGTGTTACTGTAAGAAATGCTGATAGTCTTTATAGTGGTTTCGTTGTTGTTGAGGCTATGGTTACTAAAGACATTACAAATTATGCCCTCGCTTATGGGGCTCCAGCCCAGCTTCAGGGGTGGGTCTGTGAATGTGGAGTGAAGCTTGACTTCAATGAAAGCAACGAGGCTGCATGTTCCAAATGTGGTAAAATCTATCAAAAGGAAGGCGAAAACCAGATTAGCAGCAGGGAGGATGATTAAGAATGAAGTTTACGCGTATAACTGTTGAGCCAAATAAGATGGGTGGTGTGCCATGCATCCGAGGGCTGCGTATTCCGGTGGCGGCCATCGTGCAAATGATAGCTGACGGGATAAGCGAAGAGGAGATATTAAAGGCATATCCTGACCTCGAGCCTGAAGATATCCGCCAGGCGTTGAGCTATGCTGCTGAGGCGGTAAGAGAGCGTGAACTACCGCTGGTAAGTGCCCCGTGAGGTTCTTAATAGACAGCGCACTTTCACCTATCGTTGCCGGAGAGCTAAAGCAGGCTGGACATGATGCTGTCCATGTGCGGGATTATGGTATGCAATCTGCTTTGAAAGCAACTCGCATTCGTGTGCGGTCGCTGCCAATCGGGGAGAAGTAGAGACGAATATCCCTCTGGTTGATTTAAACGCCCAGTACTCTTCAATAAGAGAAGAGATTGATAATGCAATCCAGAAGGTTATAGAAAGCGGCCAGTTCATCCTTGGCCCTGAGGTAGAGGCTTTTGAATCTGAGATTGCCGCTTACTGTGAGACAGAGTTCGCTGTTGGTGTAGCTTCGGGCACCGATGCCCTGCAGCTTGCTCTCCTCGCCTGCGGCATCAAGCCTGGCGATGAGGTCATAACCACTCCTTTCACCTTCATTGCCACTGCTGAAGCTATAACCCGATGCGGCGCCACGCCGGTATTCGTGGATATAGACCCAAAAACTTACAACATCGACCCAGCAAAAATTGAAGAGCTTCTGGAAAAGAAATTCTCCTGCCAATCACCAATCACCAATCACCAATCACCAATCACCAGTCACCAGTCACCAGTCACCGCCATCCTCCCCGTTCACCTCTATGGCCAGCCGGCAGACATGGACGCTATTCTGGACCTGGCCAGGAGATACAACCTCAAGGTCATCGAAGACTGCGCCCAGGCGTTAGGAGCCGCTTACACCAGTCACCAGTCACCAGTCACCAGTCACCGCAAAGTTGGCTCACCGGGTGATGCCGGTTGCCTCAGCTTCTTTCCCAGCAAAGTTCTCGGTGCCTACGGCGATGGCGGCATGGTGGTAACCAGCAACCCTGAAATTGCCGAAAAGGTGGTTATGCTCAGAAACCACGGCTGCGAGCAGAAATATTACCACCTCGTCCCCGGCTTCAACAGCCGCCTTGATTCTCTCCAGGCAGCCATCCTCCGGGTGAAGCTGAAACATCTGGATAACTGGATTGAGCTCAGGCGGCAGAAAGCCTCGGCTTATTCTCAGCTTTTTGACCGGGTAGATGGCATTCAGCCGCCTTATGTAGCGCCTGGTGGCTATCATATCTTCAACTATTACACCATTCGCATTCATAACTCACCTCAACCTGAATCTAAATCTAAATCTCATTCTCCCCGGAACAATCTCCAGCAATATCTTACCTCCCGGGGCATCGCCACTGCCATCTACTATCCACTGAGTTTACATCTTCAGCAGGTCTACGAGCACCTGGGCTACAAGCCGGGCGACTTCCCTGAAAGCGAGAAGGCGCAGGAAGAGGTTCTCTCCCTGCCCATCTATCCCGAAATGAGCGAGGAGCAGATTGAAGGAGTGGTAGAAGCGATTAAGACTCAGATTAAGATTCAGACTAAGACTCAGACTCCTGAATCTAAATCTCAATCTAAATCTAAGCTAGAACAATGAAATTCACTTCGTTTACAGAAATGCCTGTGTGGCAGAAGGCACACAAGATGGTTCTGAATGTTTATGAGCTAACTGCATCATTCCCCAATGCCGAGACTTACGGGCTGACCTCTCAGATAAGGCGAGCCGCCCTGTCTATTTCAGGAAACATAGCTGAGGCCTTTGGGCGATTCCACTACCTTGATAAGAACAAATTCTATTTGAATGCCAGGGGCTCTTTGGAAGAGACAAAGAACTACCTTATAATTTCCCGGGATTTAGGTTACACTAAAGCAGAAGCCTTTCAAACGTTAATGGACAATATTGATGGTATCAATGAAGAGCTAAATACCGTGATTAAAACTCTAAGAATACGAAATCAGCAAAAATCTTCTCAATCTTAATCTCAATCTTAATCTGAATCTATCTCTATTATGCCAGGGTAGCGTAGAGGACTCTAGAGATATTAATCACCAGGCGATATAATTAGTAGAAAGAGGAGCGGAGAAGTCTCAATGATTACTGAATATTTGCATGAAGCTATGCATCGGGCAAAGTATAAAATCCTGGAGGATGGAACTTACTACGGATGGATTGAAGAGCTACCAGGTGTCTGGGCTGGTGCCACAAGCCTGGACGAATGTCGACAGGAATTGCAATCGGTGGTCGAAGATTGGTTGCTCTTGGGATTAAAGCTAGGGCACCGCATCACCCCCCTGGGTAACATTGACCTGAACATACCGGTAAAAGTTGGACGTTTAAGTGACAAGGCAGCTTAGGCCAGTATCGTGGAAGACACTGGTGCAAAAGCTGCATGCCTTATATACAGCAGAAGAATTTAACAGGAAATTCTTGTGACCTATGCTGTTCATCTGGTTGAATAACAGAAGTGGTGATGTTTCCGATTCAGAAGCTGCCTACTGGGTTTGGAGATAGAATTGAGAAGGGTTAAAATATAAGCTAATATTGAAGAGGTAGGGAGGTGTTGTAAGTCAACTAGCTCTCCCTCTTTGAGGAGGTGAAAGAGATGTCCAAAGCTCTAAAAGAAATGAATAAATATGAGCTGGTTAATCTGGAACGGCTGGCTCGTCTCTTAAAGGGACTTAGTCCTGCAGAACTTGAGACATTAGAGATACTTTTGGATGAGGAGGCTTCTAGAACTATTACTCAGTCTCTCAGAGAACTAGAGCAAGGCAAAGGGATACCGATTGATGAGTGGTAAATCCTATCAGATTTCTATGGCTCCATCTGCCTATAGGAGATACAAGAAGTTTGATCAAGATTTGCAACAGAAAATTCAACAAGGGGCATCACAGCTAGTAGAAGACCCCTATCGGTACGAAGAGCTAAAGGGTCCTTTAAAAGGAATCAGGTCTTATCATTTTAGTCATAGCAAGATACAATACCGCATTGCTTATCGAATTCGTGAGGATGAAAAACAGATTGAGATCGTCTTGGTAAAATCCAGGGAAAGTTTCTATCAGACATTAAAGCGAGTGTTAGAATGATCCCCTTGAGTATGAGATTATTCGCTTTGTAGACCACATTCCTCGCACCCAGAGCGGGAAATACAGGTTTTTGATTCAGAAGCTGTCCACTGAGCTTGAGATAGAATTGAGAAAACTTAGGGGTATTAACAGGGAAGGAAGCTCTAAAGGCTTTTATGAAAGAAGGAAACCATCACATCTTTACTAAACGTGGCGTTGATGAGATTATCAACATACAGTCACTCAGGGATGGGAAGGCTAAGGCATACCAGGTGAAACAGATAAGGGGTATAGTCCTGAGATATAAACTCCACCAGGAGGTTAATGATGTATAAATACGAAATAATTGTCTATTGGAGTGAAGAAGATGAGGCATATATAGCAGAAATCCCTGAACTGCCGGGATGTATGGCTGATGGAGTAACCTATGAAGAAGCCTTGAAGAATGCTCAGGTAGTTATTTCCGAATGGATAGAGACTGCGACATCTTTAAGGCGGGAAATTCCCAGCCCCAAAGGGAAGCTTACGTATGCATAACAGGGGATTAGCATGTACCTACTACCAACTACCCACTACCCGCTACCCGCTAGCTCCTACCCGCTACACGCTACTTACTATACGCTAATCCCCAGGAAGGATAGTGACCGTGATTAAAACTCCAAGAATACGAAATCAGCAAAAATCTCCTCAATCTGAATCTAAATCTAAATCTAAATCTGAACCTCAACCATGTCCACATCCGAAGAGTACATAGGCTACGCCAGGGACATTAGCTATGTTGCCGGGGCACAGATAGCAGTAGGCCTGCTGCTATTTCTCCGTCTCCCAATACTAAGCAAATGGCTGGGCGCTTCCCTCTATGGCACCTGGTCCCTCATCTGGGTAACCGTCGTTTTAATCACTCCGCTGGCTGCATTAGGATTGGACATGGCTATGGTTCGCTTTCTAGCTGCGGAGAAAGATAATGCCAGGATTCGTGACAGATTCCTATCTGTGGTCTTTACTGTCCTCGCTGCTGGAGTGTTTGTCTCCATCATCTTGATTCTCTGTTCTGACCTTTTCGCCTCCTCTATCATAGGTGATATAGATAGCTCATACCTGGTCAAGCTTGCCTCCTTCATGGTTCTCACGCAGGCTCTCAGCCAGATAGGCGTAGCTTTTTTCCGCACATTCAGGCAGATGAAGTGGTACTCCGCGCTTCTGGTAGCAAAGGCAGCGGCACAGTTAGGACTGATGGCTGCTTTTTTGCTCCTGGGCTGGGAGCTGAAGGGACTTATTATCGCCGTCTTAATTAGCGATATCCTGTGCCTTGCTGTTGCCCTTTCCGCTGCTCTCCGTCAGATTGGCTTCCAAATCCCCAGGTTTAGCGAGCTAAAGAGCTACCTGAAATACGGGCTGCCGCTGGTTCCCAGCAGCGCTATGTTGTGGATAATACATTCCAGCGACCGATATATGGTCGGATATTTCATGGAAGCTAAAGATGTGGGGATATATGCTGCCGCCTATGCTCTGGCTTACATAATTTCTCTCTTCTTGGATCCCCTGCAGGCGGTTTTGCTCCCCACAATCTCAAAATCATATGATGATGGGGACATAGCTAAAACCAGGACTTATCTTAAATATTCGTTGAAGTATTTAATGATGCTGTCTATCCCTTCTGCCTTTGGCTTATCCATCCTGGCCTCGCCACTTCTACGTATACTAACTACTTCGGAGTTCACCTCTGGCAGTGTGGTCATTCCCTTCGTAGCTTCCGGGCTTCTGTTTTATGGTTTATATCAGGCGTGCATGAATGTACTGTACCTGGTGAAGAAGACTTCATGGATACTGTGGCTCCTCAGCATCTCGGCTGCCTTGAATATAGGATTGAACCTGCTGCTCATTCCTCGCCTGGGCATCCTGGGAGCAGCGGTGGCTACCCTGGCTGCATATTTCGTCCTCGGTATGCTTACTGTGCTTATCTCTTTCAGGTATTTGAAATTTGATCTCAGCTTCTCTTTCATTATGAAGAGTGTGCTGGCCTCGGCGGTAATGGCACTTGCCATCTGGCTATCGAATCCCGTAAGCATAATAGGAGTCACAATTTTCATTCTGCTGGGCATAGTTATATACTTCGCTATAATATTTGCGTTGAAGGGTTTTAGTAAGAACGAGCTGAGTATGGTTAAAGACCTCGTTTCAGCGTTTAATATCAAAAGGGGTTAAGGATGCGGTCGGCGTATTTTGTACTCTGTGGTCTGTCTTCTAATTGATATGAATATCAACGATCAAGAAAAATCTCAAAAAGAGAAGCTAGGCTTAAAAATAAAGAAAAGCACAATCTGGGCTTTTCTATCTATTCTTCTCTACAAAATAGTCTTAGACCTCTCATATTATTTTGTGATTTCTCCAGTCTGGGCTTGCGTCAGATTTGAATTGAACCTAAGCAGCCTCAAATTGGTTGAATCATATTTATTGCTTTTTATTGCTTTTGCTTTGATGCCAAAGTCACCCAAAAAGCTCTCCAACATACTGGTCTGGCTGCTGATACTGCTGTCATACATACCAATGCTTACTATTTTTGCCTTTAAGGATGAAGCTAGAATCTATATGTATGCAGTTACCGGTTTTTGGCTGGTGGTTTTCTTATTCATGCACATGCCTACTGTATCTTTAGCGCCACTAAAGCAATCAGGGATAGTTCGCTACTCCTTATTCGTTTGTCTTGGTCTAATAGTCTTCTTGATGGTCTATAAATATATCGGGCTGTCATTTAGCTTTGACCTGACAAAGGTGTACGGTATTCGCTCTCAATATGTTGCCGCAGGAATTCCCCTGGCAGGGTATCTGTTTAATTGGATGGCGTATATCGTCAACCCGATATTCTTTGCCTTATTTATTATAAAAAAAAGGTGGCTTCCTGTAGTGCTGATTGTTGTCTTGCAAATTTTACTTTTTTCGGTTACCGGCATAAAAGCCTACCTTTTCGCATTACCTTTTGTTTTAGCTTTAATGTGGGTAATGAGGCGCAGAAATCCGCTAGCTTACATGGGGATTGGTTTAGCCGGTATAGTAATACTGGGTATGCTGTCTTATTACCTGATAGACGACTTGTGGATATCGGCTCTTTTTGCTAATAGGACTCTATTAGCTCCAGCGCAATTATCCTTTTTGTATTATGATTTCTTTTCACAAAACGAGCTCGTCTTTCTTTCAGCCAGTAGATTAGGATTTTTCTCAGATTACCCCTACCACCTCAACCCACCACATCTTATCGGGGAAGTGTATTTTAATCAGCCCCAGATGGGCGCAAACACTGGAGTTGTTGGGGATGCTTATATGAATTTTGGCTTCACAGGCCTGGCTTTGTATAGTATATTATTAGCTATAATTCTGAGATTAGTGGATACTTGTTCCAAGAGGGTGGACTTAAGGGTTGGGGTAGCCGCTGTTGCTATGCTAGCATTAACCCTTACAAACGGTGCATTACTGACCAATTTACTAACTGGTGGATTATTATTGGCGTTGTTGCTTTTATATTTATTGCCAAGAAGAGAAAGAACAGGTACGTAGTATGAAGAAAATCTGTATTTTAACTTCGGTTCACCCGCCTTTCGACACGCGCATATTCCACAAGCAGGCAAAGAGCCTGGTAAAAGCAGGCTATGATGTAAGTCTCATCGCCCAGCACGACAAAAACGAGGTTGTGAATGGAGTCAAGATTGTGGCGCTGCCCAAAGCTAAAAACAGGTTTCGGCGGGTGCTGGGGACGTGGAGAGTGTTCAAATTGGCTTTCAAACAAAAAGCTGATGTCTATCATTTCCATGACCCCGAGCTTATTCCTGCGGGTTTACTGCTGAAATTCCTAACGAAGGGCAAAGTTATATATGATGTGCATGAGTATTATGGGGAATTAATGCTTTTAAAATATTACCTCCCAAGATATACGAGAAAAATCGTTGCACAGCTAGTTAAGCTGGTGGAAAGGTTCGCTAGTATTTTTTTTGATTCCGTCATTGCAGCGACAGATGACCTATTGAAAAACTTTCCCCAGTGCGAAGTAACTGTTGCTGTGTATAATTTCCCGATATTGGCTCAGTTTGATACGATGAAGAGAAATACAGATTCTGACAATAATTTTAATGTTATCTACGTCGGCGGGCTTACAGAGGAAAGAGGCATAAGCGAGATAGTCCAGGCAATGGAATACGTAAACGCCTCTAAGGATGTTAAACTTGTTTTATACGGTAAATTTGTGCCTGAGCCCTATGAGAACGAGGTGAGAAGATTGAGGGGTTTTGAGAGGGTAGAATACCGGGGCTGGGTTGAGCCAGATGTACTTTGGCTTAGGATGGCTAGTGCGGATATTGGCATTGTGTGTCTTCGTCCTGTAGGGCAACATACTAAGGGATTACCTACCAAGCTCTTTGAGTACATGGCAGCAGGTCTCCCGGTAATTGCCTCCAACTTCCCTCTGTGGCAAGAGATTGTCGAAGGAAATAATTGCGGCTTAACGGTAGACCCACTAAATCCACAGGAAATCGCCAGGGCAGTTGTGTATTTAATAGAGCACCCGGGTGAAGCCAGGAAGATGGGTCAAAACGGCAGGAAGGCAGTCTTGGAAAAGTACAACTGGGAAAATGAATCAAGAAAGCTAATAGCGTTATATCATAAGCTTGTAGAAGTCCGCGATTTTAGCAATAAGGAGAGTCGGCATAATGATTGATTTCACCTTCACTATTTATCAGCATCTGCTCAGCGCCATCCCTAAGAGCGGTTACCAAGTATATACGGTGAAGCAATATCTAGCAGAACACCCTCAAGGAAATTTTCTTATTCTTCGACACGATGTTGATCTGTGTCCCTCAAAAACCTTAGCAATGGCGAAAATGGAGGCAGAAAGAGGGCTTCACTCAACCTGCTATTTTCGTACCATAAGGAGCGTCTTTGCTCCCGAAATTATGCACGACATCCAAGCGATGGGACACGAAGTCGGCTACCATTTCGAGACGCTTGATACCTGCAAAGGAGACTTTAGAAAAGCAATTGTATTGTTTGAACAGGAATTGGTGCTGCTCCGTAAAATGGGCATAATAGTAGAAACAGTATGCTCCCACGGAAATCCGAGAATCAAGAAAGTTGGATACACAGTTAACAACGACATCTTTTTGCAAGATCAACAGCTTATGGCGAGGTCAAACATTTTGGGCGAAGCCTATCTGTCTATCGATTTTACCAGACTGCACTATTTTTCAGATGTTGGAAGGGCATGGAACTCAGGAAGGAGTACCGAGGAGGTTATTGAGCAAATCATGCAAAAGGTCTACCCAGGTATCTATATGTTGGTCCACCCACATTGGTGGGCACAATCATCGTTAGGAGCAATCAGTATTAACATGGTTTCGAGAGCTGCTTACATTCGGTATTTTCTCCAAACAAAGCAGTTTCTAAAATATTTTAAGAGGGTAAGTTGATTCACTTGAATATCTGGGCAATTGACGATTATATTACTCTAATCCAGCCGACATGTAGCGCAGCCTTTTAAGGCTGCCTGGGGGTGGTGACGGGCAGGTGATTAGTGACTAGTAAATGGTGATTGGTGATTGGTGATTGGTGAATGAGATTAAGATTTAGACTCAGATTGAGATTCATGTGAGAGTCACCTGCCTTCAGGTGACCTCACCGCCTCTGGCTACAGCTGAAGGGCGGTCACCCGTGGGCGGGTGACTCGCATGGAATTCAATCACTCCGGGAGCGGATGCTCCAGGCTACCCTTGTTTTGGTCCTCCGTGGTGCCGACTGCAATAGGCATGATTGATTGCGAGTGAAGCGTGGCAATCCCGGAGAAGGAATGTTGACATGCTCTTCTTCCTCTGAGATAATCAGGGTGTAGGATGTAAGCCGTCCGACTTCCAACAATGGAGGGAAAGAGCATGGTGGAGAAAAGAGTCATAGATGTGCTGCTGCGTTCGAAGCGACAAATCACCCTCCCCAGGGAGGTCTGCGAGCAGCTCAAGGTCGGTCCAGGTGACAGGCTGGAATTAACCCTGGATGGCGCTGTCCTGGTAGCCAGGCCCAAGAAGGCAGCCGCATTGGAGGCACTGAGGGAGATTCGCGAGGCTTTTGAGCGTTCCGGAATCACCGAAGAGGAGCTCCAACAGGCAGGCCGCCAGGCAAGGCGGGAGGTCATCGGGGAGCGCTATGCAGCGAAAGCCTAGGCTGCGTGTCTTCCTGGATAGCAATGTGATTTTCTCAGGACTGTATTCCTCATCGGGGGCACCTGGAGCAATCCTGGAACATTTCGTTGAAGGCAGGCTGGAGGTGGTCATATCACAACAAGTACTGGAGGAAGTGGTGCGTACTGTCAAGGAGAAGCTTCCCGAAGTACTCCCAACTCTGAGAAGGCTGCTGACGAGTGCTCCTCCTGAGGTCAGGAAGAATCCGCCTCCCGAAGAGGTTACCCGCTGGGCTGGACTAATGAACACTGAGGATGCTGCTATCCTGGCCGCAGCAGCAGCGGCGCAGCCCGCCTATTTAATCACTGGAGATAAGCACTTTCTTGGCAGCCCTGGCATCAGCCAGAAGTCAGGCCTGCACATTGTTAGCCCGGCGCAGTTTCTGGAGCGCTTTATGGAAGGCGTCTTTTAAAATGATTGAAGGCTGCCAATGTGCTGATAACCAACCATGATTGCTTGTTCTACAGGTACAATACTTCTGTCCTTGAGTCATTCAAAGGAATGCTCGATTTTCATGATAGGTAGCCTGCAACTATTCATTTCATTGTATTTTATATGATTATATCTGTATACTACTTAAGAGTGTTGCCACTATAAACTATAAATAAATGAGTCAATTTAATGTGAAAGGCATTGTTTTAGCAGGCGGCAGCGGTACGCGCCTGTACCCCCTGACGAAATGTATATCCAAGCAGTTGCTCCCTATTTACGACAAGCCGATGATATTCTACCCGCTATCAGTTTTAATGCTGTCCGGCATAAGGGACATCCTGGTCATCTCTACGCCAGATGATAAGCCGCGCTTTAAAAACCTTCTTGGTAACGGGAAAGACTTAGGTTTATCCATATCATACGCAGTGCAGCATTCACCGGCAGGTCTGGCCCACGCGTTTATAATCGGGGAGGATTTTATCGGCAAAGACAGGGTAGCTATGATACTGGGCGATAATATTTTTTACGGGCAGGGTTTCGGTCCGCTGCTGCGTAAAGTTGCTTCGACAGAGGAAGGGGCTACCGTCTTTGCCTACCGGGTAAAGGATCCCACAAGGTTCGGTATCGTTGAAATTGATTCTCAACAAAAGGCTGTCTCCCTGGAGGAAAAACCCAAGTATCCAAGGTCGGATTTAGCCCTTACGGGGCTATATTTTTATGACAACGCCGTGGTTAACATCGCAAAAGAAGTAAAACCGTCGCCCCGCGGCGAGCTTGAGATCACGGACGTCAACAAGATTTATCTGAAAAGGGGAAAGCTAAATGTGGAACTTCTTGGGCGTGGTTTCGCCTGGCTGGACACAGGTACATTCGACTCCCTGATGCAGGCCTCCCAATTCATTGAGACCATAGAAAAACGCCAGGGGTTCAAGATAGCCTGCCTTGAGGAGATAGCCTATTACATGGGATATATAACAAAAGGGAAGCTGATCAAGCTGGCGGACCGCATGAATAAAAGCGAATACGGTCAGTATTTGCTGGATATCGCTCAAAGTGAAACATTTCCAGCCTGGGATCACCAGGCTTAATAAAGCTGTAATGTAGGCGGTTTAAACAAGTCTCAAATGACTGAATTAAATTCAATTCTGGTAACCGGCGGGGCTGGTTTTATCGGTTCCAACTTTATTCCCTATTTCCTGGACAGGTATCATCATTACAGGATTATAAACCTTGATAAGTTGAGCTACGCCGCGGACCTGTCTAGCTTGGAGGAAGTGAAAAATCATCCGAGGCACAAATTCATTCACGGGGATATCTGTGATAAGGGTTTAGTTAAATCTATCTTTACTGAATATAACATACGCGGCGTTATTCACCTCGCTGCGGAATCACATGTGGATAATTCCATTGCCGGACCCGAGATTTTCATTCAAACAAATATAGTCGGGGCTTTTATTCTATTGGATACAGCAAGGCAGATGTGGATGAGGTCACCACATAGATGTAAGCCCGGATATGAGCAATGCCGCTTTCATCACATATCGACTGATGAGGTATACGGCACCCTGGGGCCAAGCGGCAAATTTACTGAAAAGACACCCTATGCCCCAAACAGCCCTTACAGCGCCAGTAAAGCCAGTGCCGACATGATTGTGAGAAGCTACTATCACACTTATGGCTTGAATGTTGTAACCAGCAATTGCTCAAATAACTATGGGCCAAAGCAGCACCGGGAAAAATTGATACCGACTGTAATATTCAGCGCCCTGAATTTGAAACCAATCCCCGTCTACGGAGACGGTAAAAACGTGAGGGACTGGATATATGTACTTGACCATTGCAAAGGCATTGATGCGGTGTACCATTCAGGCAAAAGCGGGGAGACATATAATATCGGCTGTAGAAATGAACGGAATAACCTGTATGTAGTGCATACTATATGCTCTATACTGGATGAAATCGCCGGTAAATATAAAAAAACGGCATCGATAAAATCTTACAATGAGCTGATAACATTTGTGCCGGACAGGCCGGGGCATGACCGCCGGTATGCTATCGACCCCACTAAAATCGAAACCGAACTTGGCTGGAAAGCAGAGGTAGATTTTCATACAGGTATACGGCGAACTATCGAGTGGTATCTCAACCATATAGCATAAAAAGACAATTGGTAAGGGCATGGATATAACAACCTACAATTTTAAAACTGTGAGAGATAACAGGGGGGATTTAACTGTTATTGAGGGAAGCATAGATATACCATTTGAAATAAAACGTATCTATTACATATTTAATACAACATCTGGGTTGAAGCGTGGATGTCATGCTCACAAGTCTTTGAATCAGGTATATGTATGCGTAAAGGGAAGTTGCAAAGTCCTGCTGGATGATGGGAAAAGCAAGGAAGTAGTTTATCTGGACGAGCCGTGGAAAGGGCTGTTCATAGGTAACATGGTGTGGAGAGAGATGTATGAGTTTTCTGCGGATTGCGTGTTGCTGGTTCTGGCTAGTGCCCATTACGATGAAAATGATTATATACGGAATTATAATGATTTCACCCGGGCAGTTAATCAACGTTAGTGCTAATTACACTGAATTTGTATGAATAGCAAAGGAGCGTTCTATTGATAAGTGAGAAGGCTGTTGTTGAAACTAAATCCATCGGTAACAACGCTACCATCCATGAATATGCCGTTGTAAGAGGAGAAGTAGTCATAGGAGACAACGTAGTAATACATCCGCACACCGTCATCAACAGCAATGTTGCCATTGGTAATAATGTTGAAATTTTTCCCGGTACCTATGTAGGTAAAATCCCTGGTGGGCCGTCACTATTGCGTACCCCTAGATATAAGAAATCCACTGCAATCGGCGATAATTGCAGTATCGGTCCCAATGCCATCATTTACTACGATGTCAAAATCGGCAAAAATACGCTCATAGGAGATGGTGCGTCTATCCGGGAACAATGCAAAATCGGCTCGGGTTGTATCATAGGCAGATATGCCACAATTAACTATTCTACGGTTATTGGTGAAGGTACTAAAATCATGGACCTCGCATGTATTACAGGAAAGAGCAGGATAGGCAATAAAGTCTTCATAGCTCATTCTGTGGTGAGCGCTAATGACAGAGCCATAGGCAAATCGGGATATGATGAAGAGCATATACAGGGGCCCATAATTGAGGATGGCGCGGCTATCGGCATCGGCGCGATTTTACTGCCGGGTATCACCATCGGGAAGAACGCACTAGTAGGTGCTGGCGCAGTGGTTACCAGAGATGTGCCGGCGAACGCCGTTGTAATGGGGATTCCAGCAAAGGTTGTCAAGTATATTAAAAATGATACGTTTTCTCGACCTGAAAAAAGTAAATAGGAGATACAGCAGAGAGATCCAATCCGCGGTTAAACGGGTAATAGACAGCGGTTCCTATATTCTTGGAGAAGAAGTCCTTGCCTTCGAAAATGAATTTGCAAATTACTGCGGAGTGAAATATTGTATTGGTGTCGGCTGCGGATTTGATGCCCTGGAACTAATCTTGTGCGGTTATGGCTTTGGCCCCGGGGATGAGATAATAGTCCCTGCCAATACATTTATTGCGTCCATCCTCGCCGTTACTTATTGCGGTGCCACGCCTGTATTAGTAGAGCCCGATTTGTCCTCTTTTAACATCGATCCTGCTAGAATCGAGGAAAAAATCACTCCTAAAACTAAAGCGGTTATGGCAGTTCACCTGTACGGACAGTGCGCTGATATGAACAGAATTATTACGATAGCTAGGCGGTACAATCTTAAGGTTATTGAAGATGCAGCCCAGGCGCACGGGGCTAAATACTTCGGTAAGGCCGCGGGGAGTCTTGGCGATGCTGCTGCTTTTAGCTTCTACCCGGTTAAGAACCTAGGTGCCCTTGGTGACGGAGGAGCGATAACCACAAATGATGCCAAACTGGCCAGTAAACTATTCCTTCTGCGTAACTTTGGCTCGCAGGAAAAGTATGTGCATGAAATAAAGGGAGTTAATAGCAGGTTAGATGAAATTCAGGCAGCAATATTACGTGTAAAGCTGCATGGCCTTGATGCTGAAAACGACGAGCGCAGAGCAATATCGGCATATTACAGGAGTCATATAAAAAATAACCTGATCGAACTGCCTCAGGTCATGAACGGGGATGAGAGGTCGCATGTATGGCATCAGTTTGTTATCCGTACGCCGAACCGCAGTCACCTTCAGGAATACCTTTTGAGCAACGGCATCCAGACTATGATCCATTACCCAATTCCACCTCATAAACAGAAAGCGTATCGAGAGCTCAGTAGGACAAGGTTTCCCATAACGGAGAAAATACACAGAGAGGTCCTTAGTCTCTCGCTCAGTCCTGCATTGACGAAGAAAGAAGTTGTTAAAATTGTATCCGCACTAAATGAATACCCTCCTAATAAATAGAGGCTGTTTAATTCTGTTTTTAGCTTCATTTTCGGGGATTTTGAGAGGCCTTTACTCCCAAACCTCGTATTACTCGTATTATGGGTATATTATTAGCGATAAGAGCGGTGAGGGATCCTGACCCCTCACCGCAAGTTGAAATGGGGAATCCCGACTAAATAGGGAGGCGCTTCACTATCGTGTGGAAATTGAAGGTATTAATACAATTCGTGTTGGCTCACTTACCGAAAGGAGAGCAGATTAACTATTTACTGCAAACTCTGAACAACAGCCACTCGCCCCAAAAAATAGCCGAGCGTATACCCAGCTTGCTCAGAGAATTGAAGCGTATTGACCAATATGTCGAATTGCAGGGGAGCTCTGTATTGGAAATTGGAACTGGCTGGAACGCCATCAGCGCTTTACTGTTGTACCTTATCGGCGCAAAAACTGTTTATACCTATGATCACGTAGGCCATGTTCGTTACAAATTGTTGCAGAACGTAATCAACCAAATGGAAAATCAAATTGAGCAAATTCAATCGATAACTTCAATACCAAAGTCTGAACTGATGGATAGGTTAGCAAAGGTGAAAGATGGCGCCAATACAGAAGCGATATTTGAACGTGCAAGTATTGTCTATAAAGCTCCAGGCGACGCGGCGAGAAGTGGATTACCGGACGATAGCATTGATTTAGTATATAGCACTGCCGTTTTGGAACATGTACGGGAGAGTGTGATACACGATCTAACAGTGGAAACTAAAAGAGTTTTGAAGCAAAATGGGGTTGCTTACCATTCGATAGCATTGCATGATCATTATGTCAGCTTTGACAGGAATATAAGTAAAGTCAATTTCCTTCGATACCCTGAATGGATGTGGCGGTTTTTTGTAAAAAACAAAATTAGCTACCACAATAGGCTGCGAGAAAAACAATTCATCGAGATCTTCAAGTCACATGCAGGCAAAATAAAAATGATAGACAATAAGATTGACCCCGAGGATCTTGAGGTCTTGAAGACTATGAAAGTTGACAAGCGTTTTTTGGGGATGACGCCTGAAGAGCTTGCTGTCTGCTACACTAAGATTGTTTTCTCATTTCAGTGATATAGTTAATTACAATTAATATAACTGAGGTTCAATTATGAATGTATGGTTTTTCTCCCATTATGCCGGTACCCCAAGGGAACCTGGAGATACTAGGGATTACTATTTCGTTAAAGAACTGGCAAGAGAAAATATTGATTCAGCAATCTTTGCATCAGCTTTTAACCACAGAGCACGGAAAGACCAGATATTAAAGAATAGCCAGCTATTCAAAACGGAATTTTTTGACGGCGTAAAATTCATCTGGCTGAGGACATCTCCTTACTATAAAGGCAATGACTGGCGCAGGGTATTAAACATGGTGAGCTACTTTCTTTGTGTCGTGCCGGTATCCATGCGTTTCGTTAAAAAGCATGATGTAATAATTGGTGTCACCCCCCACCCTTTTTGTGCCGTCGGCGCCTGGATGGTCTCGAAATTCAAGGGAGCCCGCTTTATCCTGGACGTCTTGGACCTGTGGCCAGAAACATTGATTGCAATAGGAGGGTTTGATAAGAATAGTACTATTATAAGAATTTTAAAGATTATAGAAAAATTTTTATATAAAAGTGCCGATAAAATAATTGTGGTTATGCCCAATGCGGTGGACTATATAAGAACTCTCGGTATTTCAGAGGATAAAATATTCTATATTCCCAATGGTGCTAGTGCCGAATTATTTGAAAATAAAAACAGACAATTACCTTCTAATCTCCGGTCTCAAATCTCAATTTTGAAGTCAGAGAGGAAGTTCTTGGTCGGCTATATAGGTGCGCATGGAATTGCTGATGCGCTTCATACTGTTGTAGATGCTGCATCCTTGTTACAGAACATGGGACATGACGGGATTCGTTTTATATTAGTTGGTGATGGGCCGGAAAAGAGCAAATTATTAGAGCAAGCGAATGAGCTACGTTTGTCTAACATATTTTTTCACGAACCAATCCCCAAAATATTTCTGCCGGCCTTTCTCAACGCTATGGATGCCGTCATTATCACCAAGAAAAAAACAAATCTGTTTCGTTTTGGAGTGAGTTTCCTGAAGATATTCGACTACATGATGTCCGCCAGGCCAGTAGTATGGGCTGTAGACTCGGCGAATAATCCTGTAGCCGAGGCGGACTGTGGCATAACCGTCCCGCCGGAGGAGCCCGAAGAGCTGGCGAAGGCTATCGTGGAGTTGTGCGATTTAAGTGAGAGGGAGCGGCAGGAGATGGGGATGAGGGGCTATGATTATGTTATGAAGTACCACTCGGTGCCGGTTTTGGTTAACAGGCTGCTGGAGGCTATGGAAGAGGCAAAGCAGCGCTGAAGTGCCCTGGTTGACGGCACCTCTATTTTGGGCTAGAGTATTGATACGAACATGGAAAGGAGCAAAGACTGGCTTGATGAGGCAGAGGGAGATTTAGAGCACGCTAAAAGCGATGCCGCCACGGCTTATTACAACTGGGCCTGCTTTTCCGCCCAGCAATCAGCAGAAAAGGCAGTGAAAGCCGTCCTGCAGAAGATGGGGGCAGAAGCCTGGGGTCATTCTGTGGCTGATTTGCTCCAGGAACTATCTGCTAAGGTATCAGTCCCTGACGAGCTAATGAAGGGAGCACTGGAACTGGACAAAGCCTACATTCCGTCAAGATACCCGAATGCCCATCCCTCCGGTTCACCGAGAAGCCGGTATACCGAGGATGAAGCCAGGAGACTTATAGAGCATGCCGAAAAAATCTACCAGTTCTGTTCGGGTCTTTTACCCCAGGTTTAGTCGGGAAGAGGTTATCCGGGAGTTGCGTAAAAGCCTTGGGGAGCTGGAGAAACGCCTCCCCTGTACCCTGGTGGTGCTGTTCGGCTCCTATGCCAAAGGAAACTACACCGCAGCCAGCGACGTGGACCTGCTGGTGGTTTACCAGGGAGAGGAGAATGACCAGGCGTATGCCACAGTCAAGGGGGTATTCCGTATTCCGCGCCTCGAGCCCCACGTGTACCCGGAAAATGACTACCGGCAGATGAAGGGCACCATTCAGAAGATGATAAGGAACGGAGTTGTAATTTATCAGCGTGAAGATTGAAACCACAGCCATTTTGGGCTAAATTAGGGGCCAGGCAGCGCAGCCGGAAGCAAAATCTATTGCCGGGTATAAGCATCTCTTAATGACAGCTTTGACTGATAGCCCGGCGGAGGTCATCAACGATGCCAGACTGGAGCAACATGGGAGAGGAGGTTAAAGAAAGGCTGAAGAAATGCGGGCGAGAGGTGAAGATATTTCCTCTGGCAAAGATTGTCAAACCGGACTTGCCAGGGTTCTTGAGGTGACCACAATAAATGAAGGGGTGTATAATCAGGTTTTCCCAGAGAGCAGCGATACTGTGGCGTAAGGCAGCTTGCAGGCTAAAATAACAGCAGCGATTGGCAGCAGAATGGAGGCGTAAAAGTGAATCCAAGGATTATTTCGAACCCGAATATCTGTGGTGGAGAGCCCTGTATCAAGGGCACTCGCATTCCAGTACATGTAGTTCTCAGCCATCTGGCGGCTGGCGAGGATTATGACACCATATTAAAGAACTTTCCTCGACTTAAACGCGGGGACATACTGGCTTGTCTCGAATATGCAGCGTATATCTCTACTGAGAAAGTAGCGCCATAGATGAAGATTGCCATAGACGAAAATGTTAGCTACGGGCTGGTAGAAAATTGCTTTTACAGCCATGATATAGGAGTATTCCGGGGAAAGTTGGTCACCCTTTATAAGGGTGGTATGAGATTCCGCCAGGTAGTATGTTATGAAATACCACTCGGTGCCGGTTCTGGTTGACAGATTGTTGGAGGCTATGGAAGATGTGACAGGTCAGACTTAAATGCAACGAAGAGAGGCAAACGAAACGCTGAAGGTGTGCACTTTTTAACTGTGGATTATATGCTAAAATAAGCAATGGCAAAACGGTTACTCGACATCATGTTTTCTTTCGCAGGAATCGCATTTGTGCTTCCGTTATTCGTGCCCATCGCTCTATCGATCAAACTGGACTCCAAAGGGCCTGTCTTTTTCAAGGCACAAAGAACTGGCCGCTATGGTAAACCATTTAAAATGTACAAGTTCAGGACAATGGTAGTTGATGCAGAGAAGCTTGGGGGATCGTCAACGGCGGAAAATGATCCTCGTCTCACAAAGGTCGGCAGATTCTTAAGGAAATACGAGTTTGATGAGCTACCACAACTGATTAATGTTCTTATGGGTGAAATGAGTTTTGTCGGCCCCAGGCCTGAAGTCGAGGAGTACACACGCCTTTATAGTGAGGATGAGAAAGTTGTGTTCAATGTAACGCCTGGCATGACAGATTACTCATCAATCAAATTCATAAATCTAAACAAAATCCTTGCCCGGAGCGATGATCAAGCCAAGGATATTAGGGAGAACATCATGCCTGAGAAGAGCAGGCTCAGGATAGAATATGCCTTGCACAATTCACTCTGGATCGATTTTCAGATCCTGGTCCAAACACTGAAGAAAGTAGTCCGAGACAAATGGAGTACAAAAGGCTAGGCTTAACTGATTTGGACATTTCTCGTCTCGGTTTCGGCTGCTGGGCGATAGGAGGGTCTCGCTTTGCAGAAGTAGATGACCGGGATTCAATCGCGGCAGTCCGCGAAGCATTGAATCAAGGCATTAACTTCTTTGATACGGCGGATGTCTACGGATTTGGTCACTCTGAGGAGATTCTATGCAAAGCCCTCGGAAGCCATAGAAAGGAAGTGGTCATCGCAACCAAGTTTGGTATAAACTGGGATGAAAACGGTAAGACTACCCGCGACTGTAGCCCCAAAAGAGTTGTAGAAGCACTAGAGGGTAGTCTGCGTCGTTTGAAGCTTGATTGCATTGCCTTGTATCAGATCCATTGGCGCGACCCCAAGGTGCCTGTGGGCGAAACCATGGAAGGCTTAAAGAAGTGCCAGCAAGCTGGGAAAATTAGGTACATCGGTTGTTCGAATTTCTCTTCGTACCTAATGAGCGAAGCTCTGAAAACCTCACGACTGGAGTCAGTGCAAGTAGCGTACAATGCAGTAGAACGCAATGTGGAAGAGGAGACGCTGCCCTTCTGTCAAAAACACGAGGTGGGAGTACTGGCTTATAGTCCTCTCGCCCAAGGGGTCCTTACTGGGAAATACGAGTATGGTGCCGAATTCGCGAAAGACGATTTTCGTAGCCGGAGCGAAAACTTCCAGGGAGAAAGATTTAAGACAAACCTGGCAATGGCTGACAGATTGAAAGAACTTGGCATTCGTTACGGCAAAACTCCCAGTCAGGTCGCGATTCGCTGGATTTTGGACAACCCTTCCATCACCTGTGCCATCGCTGGAATCAGAAAGCCAGAACAGATCATTGAGAACGCAGGTTCGTTAAACTGGAGACTCTCACAAAAGGATAGAGAATTCCTGATGAGCTGAGATGCGAGATCACAGTTTGCCTTATCACATAAAGCCGAAGGTTTTTCGACAAGGAGGTATAGATGGCTTTTACTAGAACGCAAGCCGCATTGAAAAGCTTACTTCCCAAGTGGGCTTTCATGCTGCTTTATGAGGTTGCCAGTCGTGTTTACCGAGGGCTGCGCTGGATAGTGGATGAGGTATACTATTCCGGTTCACTCCTGTACTATGGATTCAGAAAACAGTCGACGAATGCTAAAAGGATACGGACAATATACTCGATTCGCCGCTACACTATGGTCGGTAGACGGGGATTGTTGGTCACCTACGACATCGCGAACAAGATAGAGGAGGGCAACATTGACGGATGTTTCGTTGAATGTGGGGTAGCTAAAGGAGGCTGTTCTGCCCTTATGGCAATAGTTGCCGGTGATAACAAGAGCGGTAGAAAGGTTTGGATGTTTGACTCCTTTGAAGGTTTGCCCGAGCCTACCGCTGAGGATGAACCAACCGTAGTTGATCTGATTCGTCAGGACAAGAGCCGGTCTGCGTTGCAAAAGGGTTACTGCCTAGGTACATATGAGCAAGTGAGCAACTTACTATTCTCAGCTCTGGGACTGGGGAGAGAGAACATATTTTTAGTAAAGGGCTGGTTCCAAGATACGTTGCCAGAACATAAGGACAGAATTGGAGAAATCTCCTTCTTGAGAATAGATGGCGACTGGTATGAATCCACGAAATGCTGTCTGGAGAATCTATATGATAATGTAGTTGCAGGGGGCTATGTCCTCGTCGATGACTATCACCTCCCCGGTTGCAGGAAGGCTGTTGACGAGTTCTTGTATAAAAGGAGGCTGAACGTGAAGCTCACCCCTGATGGCCGTGGTGGAGGCTATTTTGTTAAGCCTTAATTGACTGAAAGGTGGCTAGCCAACAAACACTGCCGATGGATGAAACCGGATTCCTTCCAGTGGCCACATTGGGAGCACTGACTTTTCGCAACGTTCTGGGGTGTGATCTGATGTTGAGATGCCCACAGAGCGTTATCGGGATTCTGATTGAACTGGCTGTCTTGAAGTGGCGAAGGTGAAAGACTATATAACTATGAGATGGGCCGAGGGCTGCAAGAACCACCGATTGAGGAACAAGTGCTTGATTCGGCCAGAAGGAAAGCCATGGCTGGCGCAAACGAACTACAAATGAACGACTACGAGAATATTGCAGGAGAAATAAGAAGAGACGTACTCAACATGATTTATAGGGCAAAAGCCCCACACATCGGGTCGTCCTTTTCCATAGTTGAGCTATTGGTAGCGCTATATTTTAGATGTCTCTCAGTTTCTCCAGATAGACCCCAAGATGAAAACAGAGATATATTCATTTTGAGCAAGGGGCATGGCTGCCCAGCGTTGTACTCCACGTTAGCGCATAGAGGATTCTTTAGCCCCAGTGTTCTAAACGGATTTGGTGTTGATGGTGGGACATTAGAGCTGCACCCGACTCGAGATGTTGAGGCAGGAATTGAAGTATCTACGGGTTCTCTGGGTCACGGGCTTTCGATAGGGGCAGGAATGGCACTGGCAGCGAAATATGATAGGTCTAAGCGGAAGGCATTTGCTCTTCTCAGCGATGGTGAGTTGAATGAGGGCTCGGTCTGGGAAGCTGCCCTGTTTGCCGCTCATCATAAGCTAGATAACTTAATTGCAATAGTTGATTATAACAAGATTCAAGCACTGGGAAAAACACAGGAGGTAGTCAGTTTGGAACCACTTGCCGGAAAATGGCGTTCGTTTGGATGGGAGGTAGAGGAAATTGATGGTCATAACTTTGAGCAAATCATAAGCACTCTTGAAAGAGTACCGTTTCAACAGCAGAAACCTAGTGCAATCGTCGCTCACACAGTAAAAGGGAAAGGTGTGTCGTTTATGGAGAATGAACTCCTATGGCACTACAGATGCCCAGATGAAGCGGAATACAGAAGAGCACTGCAGGAGCTTTCCTAACGTGAGAAGTACTGCTATTAAGACCCTCGAAAAACATTGCGCAACCGATAGCAGTATTTTTTTGCTCACGGCAGATTTAGGCTACAGGATATTTGACAGGTTTAGAAATGCCTATCCTGACAGGTTCATAAATGTCGGTGTTGCAGAAGCAAATATGATAGGTATTGCCGCTGGGTTAGCCTTGTCAGGAAAGAACGTCTATTGCTATTCGATAGTCCCTTTCCTGACCATGCGTTGCTTTGAACAAATTAGGGTGGACTTGTGTTACCAGAATCTAAATGTAAAAATGGTGGGGGTAGGAGGTGGCTTAAGCTACGCACTTGAGGGTATGACGCATCATGCTATTGAAGACATCTCTATCTTGAGGTCCCTGCCTAATATGACGGTTGTTGTTCCCGGCGATGCGCTGGAAGTCGAGGCAATAATGAATGAAGCGGCTACTTATAATGGCCCCGTATATATTCGCCTCGGAAAGGATGGGTGCCCACAAGTGCATAGAACTATGCCTGACCTTAAAATTGGGAAGGGCATTGTTATTAAAGAGGGAGGAGGCCTTAGTATTATCGCTAATGGAACTATGCTTCACACAGCAAAAATTGTTTCAGATACGCTGGCAAGCAGGGGCTTGTCTGTAACTTTAATCAGCATGCATACGGTAAAACCTTTAGATGGAGAGCTTATTAAGGAATGTGCAAGGAACAGTAGAGCGATATTTACTATAGAAGAGCATAGCATTATAGGAGGGTTGGGCTCTGCTGTAGCTGAGGTGCTAGCAGAATCGAGCTATGCGGGGTTGTTCAGGAGAATAGCGATACCAGATGCCTATGGCCGAGATATTGGGCGGGTTGAATACCTTCGTGAGAAACATGGTCTTGCTCCAGAAGCGATAATAAATGACATCCTCAGGGATTATAAACAATGCTGAGATTGAGGAAGGAGGTTACCATGAAAGCAGGCACTGCACCAGAAGGGGGATTCAGAACGAAAGCGGAAGAAGAGGCAGAAAAGAACCTGGCGAAGCTTTTCGCTAGCTGCCCAGATACTATAGAGATTAAATTAGAAAATTTCAGTAAATATATCAGGCGACAAAGGCTTACACGACTATTAGCACTATATGAAATCTTCAAGAAAATTTTGCCAATTAAAGGTTCAATTATGGAATGCGGTGTCTACCGCGGGTTTGGGCTCATGGCATGGGCACACCTGAGCGCTATTCTGGAACCGGTTAATCTAACCAGGCGAATATATGGATTTGATACTTTCGAGGGATTCCCTTCAGTAGGAGAAGAAGATAAAAGCGAGCATTGCCAGATAGCGCTGGGGGGTCTTTCTTCAGCCTGTTTTGACGAATTGAATGAGTTAATCAGAGTTTACGATTCCAACAGGTTTTTGGGGCATGTGAATAAAGTTCAACTGATAAAGGGAGATGCAACTAAAACCATTCCAAAATTTATTAAAAATAACAAACATCTTGTTGTGAGTTTGTTGTTCTTAGACTTTGATTTATTTGAGCCGACCAAGGTCGCAATTGAAAGTTTCTACCCGAGAATGCCAAAGGGCTCAATTATTGCCTTTGATGAGTTAGATAACCCTATTTGGCCGGGGGAAACTATGGCTCTTCTCAAGACGATAGGGATAAACGGGTTAAAAATAGAAAGAATTGAATTTGACCCTTATATAGGCTACGCTGTTATTGGCTGAAGTTCGCTTCAATTTGGGGTAATGCTGAAATTGTTGATGTAACATAAGGGTTAAATTTGAGATAAGTGCAGAGGTGAGTAAGAACAATGACTTATAAGGTTAGTTTCGTAGGTTATGTTGCCCAATATAAGAGCTTAGAAAAAGAGATAGATGCCGCAATTAAGGAGGTGCTGTCTAAGGGTGATTTGATTCTTCGTCGCCAGGTGCAAGATTTTGAAGATACTATGGCGTCTTTTTTGGGTGTAAAGTATGCAGTGGGTGTCAGTAGCGGCACAGACGCACTACATTTAGCTTTACGGTCTGCCGGGCTGGTACGGGGTGATGAAGTTATCACCGTGGCTCATACCTTTGTAGCTTCGATAGCAGCCATTGTTCACTGTGGAGCGACACCGGTTCTGGTGGATGTCGGCGATGATATGAATATGGATGTCAATCAAGTAGAAAAGGCTATTTCCCAAAAGGCCAAGGCAATTTTGCCTGTCCATCTGAATGGCCGTCTTTGTGACATGGGAGAGCTAATGAAGGTTGCTCAAAAGCATAACTTAATAGTGATTGAGGATGCAGCCCAGGCACTTGGTGCAACTTTTGATGGCAAAAAGGGCGGCTCTTTTGGTCTCGCTGGGTGTTTCAGTTTCTATCCGGCAAAACTTCTTGGTGCCGCTGAAGATGCCGGTCTGGTGGCAACAAATGATAAGGTTTTAGCGGATAAAGTCCACTTCCTTAGAGACCATGGGCGAAGGGGCAAAGATGAGCTGATTGGGTATGGTTTCACCAACCGGCTCGACAACCTTCAGGCTGCCATACTAAATGTGAAGATGAAATATGTGCCGAGATGGATACAGAGAAGACGAGAAATCGCTGACTTTTACTACAATGAGCTCTCCGATATTCCAGATGTGAAATTGCCACCAAGGTCGGATGAACACTTTGTTGATGTATACCAGAACTATGTTTTGCGGGTTTCTGAGAGGGACAGACTGGCCTCCTACTTGAGGGAGAAGGGGGTCGAAACTATTATTTCGAATCCTATACCGGTTCATCACCAACGAGCGCTAGGGCTTTCTCATTTTCACCTTCCTTATACAGAACAACTGGCGAAAGAAGTTATCTCCATTCCCCTGATACCCGAACTAAGCGATGAACAGGTAGAGTATGTAATCCAGACAATCCGTGATTTTTATATCAAGTAGGTGCTGCTTATTAAGGGGAAAGTAATGGAAATAGATTATACGACTGTTCATGTGAGAGTCACCTGCCTTCAGGTGACCTCACCTCGTCTGCCTACAGCTGAAGGGCGGTCACCCGTGGGCGGGTGACTCGTATGGAAATACAACTGTTACGGAGACGCCGGGTATAAAGGCATCGAAAGAACAATTCCATGTGAGAGTCACCTGCCTTCAGGCGACCTCACCGCCTCTGGCTACAGCTGAAGGGCGGTCACCCGTGGGCGGGGTGACTCGCACGGGAAGGGTGGATGAGCACACGCTCTTGATAGATGTTAAATAATCCCTTATTATGTGCGATAAAGAGGTGCGTTATGCGTTGTACAATAGACATAGATGAAACGCTCTTAGAGGAAGCAAGGAGGTTGACCCGGGCAAAAACCAGGAAGGAGCTGGTTAATTTATCTCTCAGGGAACTGATAAGGAGGAGGCGGAGGGAGCATCTGGCAGGGTAATGGGCTGGGGCAGGAAAGGAGAAAGGTATGACACAGAAGTTGTCAAAAAAGAGATGTTTTCGTTGCGGGTATGTCTGGATACCCAGGGTATCCTGTCCTAAGAGATGTCCTAAATGCGGCTCTTCTGAATGGTTTATCTGGAGGGAATCAAATTGACCTTGTATACTGGTTATGTAAGCCAGCAGGACCGGGCTGGGGTAAGGAGATGAGTGGAGATGAATTTTGAAGGGCGATAAACATTTTCCCCTCACGGGGGAGGCTATGACGCTAAAAGAGGTACGAATACAGGGGCTGAAAGGATGCTGCAGCAATACGTGGAATCTCGAATTTTTGAAGCTTGTGGTTTCGGCGGACGGTTGCCTTGCCTTTCTACAATAATCTCAGCGAGACGGAGGTTGATTTCGTGGTTGAAAACTTGAAGGAGATAATCTCCGGGCTGTGAAGGTGAACCGGGGGCTTAGCAGTTGATGAGAATAAACCGCTACCGTATCCCGGAAATTCTCGTTGATGTTGTTCTACTGGCTGGAGCCTTCGCCCTGGCTTCCTGTCTAAGGTTGGTTTCGCCAGATAGCATATTTCAGACAGCAGGTATAAAATGATATTAAAAATAGATTGGGGAGGTGAGTTGGGCTTGAAAACAGGTATAGCCAGGCTCGAGAAGCTTCCAAATACGGTGATATGAAAACTTTAGGGGGAAAGGACCAGGTAAAATGAGGGAGAAAAGTAAGGTGAAAGGCATACAATATGTTATTGATGCTGAAGGCAGAAGGACTGCTGTTCTCATTGACCTTGAGCAATACGAAGCTCTTTGGGAGGACTTCTACGATGCTCTCATGGCTGAGGCAAGGAAGGATGAACCTCGCATAGCCTGGTCTGATGCCAAGGCAAAGAAAGACGTAAATGCCTGATTACCAGATTACACTGGCAACTTCGGCTGAGCATGAGTACAGGAAGCTGCCACCAACTGTAAAGGTGAGGGTAACTCAAGCTATTGACAATCTCCAGAGCAATCCTGGAGGCCGAGGAGCGATCAAGCTTCAAACATCCAAAGACTTATATCGAATTCGTGTGGGAGATTATCGAGTTGTTTTCCACATCTATGATGCTAAAAAGGTCGTCGATATCGTTCACATACGCCATAGAAGAGATATCTACAAATAGCTGAGGTGAGAGAATCTCTAAGATACATGATAAAGAGCGGGTGAAACACAAATTACATGGGAGTTCAGCTATCACTGACTGGGAATCAAAAGTAAGCCGGGGGCTTAGTAGTTGATGGGAATAAACCGCTACCGTATCCCGGAAATTCTTGTTGATGTTGTTCTACTGGCTGGAGCATTCGCCCTGGCTTTCTATCTGAGATTTGATTTCAGCATCCCGCCTGACCAGTTCGGGCTTTTTAAAACCTTTGTCCTGCCGGTCGTGGCGGCTAAGCTCATCGTATTTTATTCCGCCGGTCTCTACCGCACAATATGGCGCTATGCCAGCGTCAGGGACTTCTTCACCATAAGCTGGGCAAGCATCCTGGGCACTTTTGCGGTGATAGTCATTGTCTTCTTTATTTACCGGGCTGCTTTTCCCCGCTCAGTTGTGGCGCTGGACGGTATTTTGACCCTGGCCTTAATTGCCGGTGCCAGGTTTGTAGTCCGAGGCACCCGTGAGCTGCGGTGGGGCAGTTTTCTGGCGCCGGCGGTAAAGCCCGTTTTAATTGTCGGTGCCGGCGATACGGGCGAGGCTATCCTGCGGGAGATGCTGAAACGCCCCGAGCTTGCCTACCAGCCGGTGGGGTTGATAGACGATGAGCCGGGGAAACAGGGACTGCGCATCCACGGTGTGAGAGTGCTGGGAACGCGGGAGCGCCTCCGGGAGCTAATCAAGAAATATCGAATTGAAGAGGTGATTATCAGTATGCCTACCGTGTCGCGAGAGGTGATTCGTGATATCTTCTTCCAGTGCCAGGAACTGGCGGTAAAGTGCAAGACTTTGCCTGGAATCTACCAGATAATCAATGGCACAGTCGGCGTTGAGCTAATCAGGGAGGTTGGAGTAGAAGATATACTGGGCCGAGAGCCGGTGAAGGTGGACTTGAAAAAGGTTGCCGGCTATATATCCGGCAGGCCGGTGCTGGTGACCGGGGCTGGCGGCTCTATCGGAGCTGAGCTTTGCCGCCAGATAAGCCGACTGCATCCCTCATCACTCATCATGGTTGACCAGAGCGAGGGCAGCCTGTTCCAAATTGAGCAGGAGCTTTTAAGAGAGCGCGGCTTTGCTCCGGCAATAGCGGTCGTTGGTGATATTACGAATCGGAGGAGGATGGAAGCCATTTTTGATGCATATAAGCCATCGGTTGTTTTCCACGCCGCTGCTTATAAGCATGTGCCGCTGATGGAGGCAAATCCGACCGAGGCAATCGAGACCGACATACTCGGGACGAAGAAGGTGGCTGAAGCAGCCATCCAGTTCGGAGCAGAGAGATTTGTTCTCATTTCCACCGATAAGGCAGTCGACCCTGTCAGCATGATGGGCAACTCCAAGGCGCTTGCCGAAAAGCTAGTGCAGTTTTTCGCTCATGACAGCTCAACCAGGTTCATGGGCGTGAGATTTGGTAATGTGCTCGATTCCAGCGGCAGCGTGGTGCCTATCTTCAAACGGCAAATTGCCCATGGGGGGCCGGTAACCGTTACTCATCCTGAAATGACCCGCTATTTTATGACTATTCCCGAGGCGGTACAGTTGGTTATTCAGGCCGGGGCTATGGGCGAGGGAGGAGAAATCTTCGTTCTCGACATGGGGGAACAGGTGCCGATACTGGAGCTGGCGAGGAATATGATAAGGTTGTCTGGTTTTGAGCCGGAGAAGGATATTCCTGTTGAGTTTAGCGGCATTCGGCCGGGAGAGAAGCTGCATGAGAAGCTGTTCTGGGATGATGAGAAGGCTTTACCCACCGAACATAAAAGGATTTTGGTGGTTAAAAACTCCGGACTGGATATCGCCAGGTTCAGGAAGGACATCCTGCGACTGGAGAAAGCCGTCAGCACTGGCAAGTCTGAAGAGATACAGGAGGAGCTGCGCCAGATGTGCGCATGCTATCTGGGCAAGGATTCGGGCAGCGCATCATGATGACCAGAGAACAAAATTCAAGACGATGTGCCGCAGGGTCGCTTTTCAAGGTAGCGCAGTCTTTTAAGGCTGGCCGGGGTGGTGACGGGCATGGGGCAGGGCTTTCATGTGAGAGTCACCTGCCTTCAGGTGACCTCACTGCCTCATCTGCCTACAGCTGAAGGGCGGTCACCCGTGGGCGGGTGACTCGCACGGAAAAGCTCCCTGTATTTTGATATTATTTGGGATTCAGATACTCGAATTTCGGATTTGGCACGTGCAGGTTTAATGATGAACAAATTTTTAGCCGCTTTCCCTTACTGGGTGCCGGCTGTTTTGTGGATGGGAGTTATCTTTTTCCTGTCCTCATTGCCTGAAGCAGTGACTCCGGGGCGTGATATACTGCCCGATAAGGTCTGCCACGCCGGGGAGTATTTTATCCTCGCCTTCCTCATCCTGTTTGCCTTGCAGAGGACGACCCGGCTGAGATTTTCCACCAGCTTCTGGATAACGCTTGGCTGTGGACTAATATACGGGCTGAGCGATGAGATTCACCAGTTGTATGTTCCTACCAGACAGTGTGATGTTGGAGACCTTGCTGCTGATGTGTGTGGGGTGGTGCTGCTGTTTTTCATATTGTGGATTATACGGAGGGCGGGTAATCGCGGCGCGGAAGTTTACCGCCTGCTGGCAGGCAAGGAAAAACAATAGAATGTAGCGCAGCCTTTTAAGGCTGCTAAGGGGTGGCGGCGGGCGTAGCACCGATTGTTATCCACACTGGCAGGGCTAAAGCCCTGCACTACATGTCCATTCTCGCAATCAAGCCCACATGTAGTGCGAGGAATGTTATTGCGAGCCGAAGCTGCGAGGAGCAAAGTGACGAAGCCGTCAGCGAAGCAACCCAGCCTCGCTCGCCGATACCCCCGGGTACATTGTGGCATCATCTCCGATAACGCCCGGAGCAGATGCTCCAGGCTACCCTCTTTATTATTAAATAAGAGTCACCTGTTTAGAGGTGTAGAGCAGTCACCCGTGGACGGGTAACTTACACGGGAGCCCATCCTGTCTTTGCGAACCCTTCGCCCTTTGTTATTCTGAGGGAGCCCTTCGCCTTGTGTCATTCTGAGTGCAGCGAAGAATCTCCTCTTCACTTCGTTCAGAGCTTCGGCTCACCAGGGCAAACTCCGCGAAGCATTCGTGGAAAACCCATCCTGTCTTTGCGAGCGAAGCGAAGCAATCTCGGTGGATGGGGGTGAGTGGGAATGAAACACTTCCCTGCAACCCCACCGAGATTGCCACGGCACTGCGCGCCTCGCATATATGAAAGAACTGCGTATGTCAAGAATAAAAATATTGTCCTGTAACTGCTCCTTTCAAAGAAACGTCACCCCGGCAACCCTGACCGTTTTATCGGATGCATATATTCGCCGTACTATCG
>Ga0268285_1000161_pt1 | contig 41641 bp, 27 predicted proteins | sample saktaG_2_FD_190144 | JGI IMG/M metagenome (GOLD analysis project Ga0268285, IMG submission 190144) | Saline water microbial communities from Sakinaw Lake, British Columbia, Canada - sak_2013_06_06_120m | ecosystem: Environmental > Aquatic > Non-marine Saline and Alkaline > Saline ... | reverse complement strand
ATATTTAGTCGCAACATGGTTATACTCGTCTGTCTTTCTCTGGTCGCAGTATCGTTTTTTTCTTGCGTAAAAAGGGAGCGGGCCGATGCCGATAGCGGCTATCAAATGATTATGGGTACTTTCGCCCATATAGTCGCCGTAGCGGAAGATTCGGATACAGCAAAGAAATGTGTCCAAGCAGCTTTAGAGGAAATTCGCAGGGTCGACGAACTGATGAGCGATTATAAAAGCGATTCGGAAATCAGCAGGGTCAATCGGGATGGAACCAAAATGGCAGTTCGGGTCAGTGAATCCACATACGAGGTCCTGCAAAGAAGTGTCGAATTCAGTGAAATGACCGGCGGCGCGTTTGATATTACCGTCGGGCCGCTCGTTGCTCTGTTCCGTAAAGCGAAAGAAAATAAAGTCGCCCCCAGCGAGCAGCAAATCGCCCTGGCCAGGTCGAAGGTAGGTTTTGAAAAGCTGAAACTCGATAGTGAAAACAAGACCGTGCAGTTCTCCGAAAACGGAATGCTCCTGGACCTGGGCGGCATAGCCAAAGGTTATGCTATTGACAAGGCAATTGAAGCAGCGCAGCGCTGCGGAGCGATCGGGGCAATGGTCGATATCGGCGGTGATGTTAGATGCTTCGGCTTGCCGCCGGAAGGCAAAGACCATTGGCTAATTGGATTGCAGGACCCAAACTCCGCCATTGAGGGCATCGAAGGAGGTGGACTTCTGCTGGTCCTGAAAATAACAAATGCCGCGGTAGCCACAAGCGGCGATTATCAACAGTTTGTCATTATCGAGGGCAAACGCTACAGCCATATTATGGACCGCACGACAGGAACCAGCGCCGGAGGTCTTTCAAGCGTCACCATCATCACGGACAATGCAACCGATGCTGATGCGCTCGCGACCTCGGTGAGTGTAATGGGCGCCGAAAAGGGCCTTGCATTGATTGAGAAGCTGCCAAATACCGAAGCGATACTGATAACTCCGCAGCCAAATTGCAAGATAATAAAAACCGGCGGTGCTGAAAAGTATATAAAAAGTGCCGGCCCGGGAACATAAATTCTCGGCAATCCGGTTTATGCTTTTACTGCTTCAGTTGTTTTGTTGCCGGGAGTGAGCGGTTCGGGAGCGTTTTTACCTCGATAGATGATTACTTTGGTGGGGCATTTGTTCATGGCGGTTTCTTCTTTTTCGGTTGTTTCGTATTTTGCGTAATCTATTCTGGCCAGGTTATCTTCGACTTTGAACAGGTCGGACTGTTTGGCGCAGAGGCCGCAGCCGATACAACCTACTTTGCAGATAGCCCGCGTGCTCCTGCCGGTCTCTTTACTGCTGCACGCGACCGTCATCATATTTTCATGCCGGAATGGAACCATCTCGATCAGATGCCTCGGGCAAGCCTTCGAGCAGGCGGTGCAGCCGGTGCATTTGTCGTAGTCAACGGTGGCCAGATCGTCAATAATATCTAAAGCATCGAACTTACAGGCTCTTATACAATCGCCGAAGCCGAGGCAGCCAAAAGCGCATGCCTGGACATTCGCCAATGCGTTTGCTGCCGTGCAGCTTTGTATACCTTGATATTTTGCGTATATGGTTTTATCCTTGCTGTGGGCACGGCAGTGCACGATAGGTTTTTTCTGCGGGCCTGAGTCACTGACCTGCAGGTTCAAAATGTCTGCGATTTTGCTCGATGTATCCGGCCCGCCGGGTGCGCATTTACCCAATAGTCCGGGATCTTTCAGCACGGCTTTCGCGTACTGACCGCAACCTGCAAAACCGCAGGCCCCACAATCCAGATTCGGCAACGCATGGTGAATCTCATCGACCTTCGGATCGACCTCGACTTTAAGCTTCACGCTTGCGATTAAGAGCACCAGTGCGAAACCGCTGCCCAAGCCAAGCATTGTCAGACCGGCGGGCCACGCACTATTCCACAATTCCAATACACCTGCTAAAATCATCTAATCATTCCTGCAAAACCCATAAACGCCATGGCGAGCAATCCTGCCGTAATCAGGGTAATCGGCGCGCCTTTGAGGCAGTCCGGGACATCCGCCAAATCCAGATTTTCACGAATGCCGGCCATAATACAAATCGCCATCGTAAAACCTATGCCGGCACCGAAGCTCAGAACGACCGCCTCAAGCAGAGAGTCGATGCCCCAGAGGTTTATGAACAAACACAATCCTAAAATCGCACAGTTTGTCGTGATGAGCGGCAGAAATATACCAAAGCTTTCGTACAACGATGGGAAGAACTTTCGCAGATACATCTCGACTAATTGCACGGCACCGGCGATCACCAATATAAAACAAACGTATCGCGTCACTTCCAACGGCGTTCCTATCAGGAGCAAATGGTCAATCAGCCAGGTTAGCGTACCGCTTAGTGTCACGACAAATGTGACCGCCAGGCCCATCCCGAAAGCCATATCGATTCTGCCCGATACGCCAAGATAGGGACAGATGCCGAGAAACTTCGTAAACACAAGGTTATTGACAACTACGATGGATATGAAACCCATAAGCAGAATGCTTAATGTATCCATAAATATTACCCCTTACGCTTTCCTGCCAGCGACTATATTTACCAGGCCCAACATAAGACCTAATGTTATGAACGCTCCCACCGGCATGCTCATCGCGGCCCACGGCACAAAAGCTTCAGGCATCAACTGGGCTTCGAATATTTTGCCAGTCGAAAGCAACTCCCGAATTGCAGCTAAAACACATAGCGTTAATGTAAAGCCGACCCCCATACCAAGTGCATCGACAACACTTATTAACAAAGGATTCTTGCTGGCACAGGCCTCGGCCCGGCCGATAATTATGCAGTTGACGATAATCAGAGGAACATACGGCCCAAGCGCCTCACTCATCCGGGGTACGAACGCCTTCAAAAACAAATCCGCGATGGTCACAAATGTTGCTATTGTCAGGGTAAACATCAGGATTCGCAGATGCGGCTTAAGAAGATTTCGCATCAGGCTGACAATAATATTGCTGCATATTAACACAAAGATGACACAACAACCCATCGTAAGGGCCGGTTTGACCGCAGCGGTCACTGCCAGTGTCGGGCACATTCCAAGCAGCAGCCGAAAGACCGGATTCTCACGCCACAGCCCGGCCAACATCGTCTGCCAATAACGCGATGTTTTAACGTTACTGTTTGTCATTACCGATTATCCCTTTCTTTCGCATCTGCTCTTTAACCTTCGTTATGGAATTACTCACTATCTCGACAACCGCTTCACTGCTTATCGTCGCACCGCTTATGGCGACAATTTCAGAGTCGATTTTGCTGCGTTCGCCTATGGTTACAAGTTTGAGTTCTCCGGCCGGCGCGCCCTTGAATTGGTCACGGTAGTAATCGTATTTTATCTGGTCTCCGAAGCCGGGAGTTTCATTGCTCGAGAGCACATCGAAACCGGCAATCTTTTCAAAATTCTTATCGAGGGCAATAACCAGTTTAATCTTGTCGGCGAAACCCGATCCGACGGCCTCAAAACTCCAGCCGACACATTCATCCGCCGCTGACATCGCCTTGTAAATCTCAACTTTTTCTTTTTTGCCCTGGAGCGACTGAATCTCGATCTGTTCTTCCATAAGTATGAAATCCTTCGCTCCAGGCAGCAGCACAGTAACCATACTATTGCGCTTATTAATTTCGTTCTGCCTGATCCTCGGCGACAAAGCTGCGTTGGTTACCGCGATTAGTAATCCGAAAAAAAACGAGGCAACAATTAGAAGCCAGCTCTGTTGCATAAAGTGTTTTATCTTAGACACTTGGCTTACCTCCAGCCGGCACCCGCTTGAACAATCTGTCTATCAGGGGCGTTAAAGCATTCATCAAAAGAATGGAAAACATGATACCTTCAGGATATTCTCCGACAATTCTTATCAGCATCGTTAATGCTCCGACACCAATACCGAAAACCCACATTCCCCTGCGTGTCAAAGGGGCGGTCACAGGATCGGTAGCAATAAAAAAGGCACACAAGAACAGTCCGCCGCTCGTCAGATGGAAGAACGGCTGAACATAGACAAAGGAATCGATCAGATAAGCAATCCCGGAAAAGACAAAAGCAACGGCCAAAACAGCCAAAGGAATGTGAAAACTGATCGTTCGCCTTATAAACAGGTAGAGACCTCCGATCAGAAGCGCGATGACGCTTGTCTCCCCAAGGCATCCACCAACCTCACCCGTGAATGTCGACTTGAATTGCTTCTCACTATAAATATCCGCTCCAAGTTCATTTTTAATGGCCAGCTTGCTCCATGCCAATGGGGTCGCCTGGGTTCTTGTGTTGAGTATATTTTCCTGGGCAACCGCAGGCATAGCCGGATCTATAGTGGCCGGCACTGTCCAGCTTGTCATTAAAACGCCAAACGAGACCGTCAGAAATGTACGACCGACCATCGCAGGATTGAAAATATTGGAGCCGAGCCCGCCAAAAACCATTTTGCCGATTGTGATGGAAAAAACGCCGCCAATCACCGCCGCCCAGACAGGAAGGCTCGGCGGAAGCGACAAGGCGAGAATGATGCCGGTCACGACGGCACTGAAATCATCGAGTGAATTCGGTTTTTTACGAATCAGATTGCAGAGCCATTCGGCGGCAACACATGAAATGACACAGGCTGCAATGAGTATGAGTGCGTGCATGCGAAAGTAGTACCCCGCTGCCGCCATCGCGGGAGCCAAACCGATGATTACATCGATCATGACGCTCCTCGTCGAATATCGCTCGCTGATATGCGGCGCACACGAAACTCTTATATCCCTTAGCATTCCACGCTTCCCTGTCGTAAGACCATATATTTATCCTTGTGACACGCGAGTTATCGTTCGTAAAAGAACGACATTACTGCGGCATCTTCTGTTTTTGTCTGGCCAGAAATATTTTGCCTGTTTTGATATATCCTGTAACTTCTATATTGGCCGGGCAGACATAACTGCAGCAGCCACACTCGATACATGCACTGATATAATAACGTTCGGCCACATCCAGCAGATTGTTTTTGACGGCGTGCGCTATTCTCGTCGGATTCAAATTCTCGGGGCATGCCTGCAAACATCTGCCGCAGCGAATACAAGGCGTCTGGCGCCTGGCGAATTTAGCGATTCCGATTTGCTCTTTTGTTAATACGGTGACAGCATTCGTGGTTTTTGTAATCGGCGTTTCCAAATCTGCAATTGCTATCCCCATCATCGGTCCGCCGAGCACGACCTTTGCAGATTTTTGGGTCACCGACCCGCAAAATTCCAATAAATCTTCAACCGAGGTTCCTATAGGAACATAGTAGTTTCCAGGCTTGGCGATTGCCTCTCCCGTCACGCTTACAACCCTGTGAGTCAGAGGCAAATTGGAAACGACTGCTTCAGCAATTGCCGCAGTAGTGGCGACATTAAGCACCACTATACCGATCATAGGTGGAATACCGCCGGAGGGAACATTCTTCTTTAGAATCGCTTTAATGAGCTGTCTTTCACCACCCTGGGGATATTTTGTTTTCACCCGAACGACTCTTATCCCGTCGACGTCCCCGGAATTTTTCAGTGCCGCACTCATAACCTCTATAGCCCGCGGTTTATTATCCTCAATACCGATAAAGACCTTCGAACAACCGGATGCTTTTCTGGCAAGTTTGATACCGGCAACAACCTGGCTGGTCCATTCGAGCATAACACGATAATCGCAGGTAATATACGGCTCGCACTCACAACCATTTATAATCAACGCCTCTTTGGGCAATCGCGGATTTGGTTCTATTTTTACCCTTGTCGGGAAACCGGCCCCACCCATACCAACGATGCCGGCCCCGCGTACAGCTTCGCATATCTGTTCGACGGAATAGCTGCGCACATCAAAATCATTGTCTAATTTGAAGTATGACCGATCTGTCGGATTATTGGGCAATGCATCTATAATTATCGCCAGGGCTCGTCCCAACACGGCGTGAGATCGCAAGGCGATTTCTTTTACTTTCCCGTTAATAGGCGAATGAACAGGTGCAGAAACAAATGAATCGGAATCGCCGATTCTCTGACCTGCCTGGACAGTATCCCCCTTTCGAATTAACGGTCGGCAGACAGCGCCAATATGCTGGCTAAGCATTACCGCAACCTGCTTGACGACTGGGCCCGGCTGTATCTGGCTATCACAAGTCAGGCTCTTGTTGTCCGGAGGATGTACTCCCCCGCTAAATGTAAATCTATCTCTCGAATTAACGTTCATACTCTTGAAGCTTGAATTATTTATCTAAACCAGGTTATTTGTTTATCACTCTTGTAATCAATACGCAAACGAAAGTTACCAGCAGGGCCAACACGAAGCTGAGGGCTGTCTGCATCTGTTCGGTAGCGATCTCGCCGGCGAGCACTCTTTCAAAAACTGCTAAAGATACAATAAAAACTATTAACGGCAGCAAGAAAGCAAGAATAGACTTAAGCGCGACGCATGGCCCTGGAGAATCCCCCAACTGCTCATAAATCCTTTGACAATCGTGCTTTTGGATACAATCCTGACAGATTCTTTGTGGTGCCATAATTGTTAATTACCATATACAACAAAAATAAAGCTTATAATAGAAATACTTAATCTATTCAAACAGAACTTTTTAAAAATTGCGAACATTATTGATGAAAAACAGCAAGTTTATCATTGTTGGGAAATATTCTTCGTCTGCGCGCTAAAAGCACAACCAAATATATAACCGTTCGAAAGGATCTGATGCATATTCTTTAAAATAGTATAGGACATTTAGAACAATAAATACAAATACAATATCATTATACCTTGTAAAGTTAAAATCTCGGAATAGAAGCCTTGATTGCAAGGCGTTCCATGCCCGGCGAAATACCCAAACCGTGGCCGGTATCGACAAATTACAATACATTTTTTCATACCGGCAGAATTTTTTTCGACAATCAAGAGCTATAACCTTGACAAATCACTATAATTGACAACACTTTATATTTATCTTCTAAGATTGAATGAAAAGGGATTTTGATATGTGGTTCAACACGGACGAAACGCTTAGCGAGAACCAAGTCCAATCCGCGTTAAAAAATATTATAAGAGATGGTGTAGCATCACAGGCCATGGGCATACTAACAGGCGGAGCTTTTCTGGTTGCCTTTGCTGTCAAACTCGGGGCTTCCAATTTTGTCATAGGCCTGCTGGCGGCAATCGGCCCTTTAGCACAGTTGCTTCAGTTGCCTTCGATATTCATTGTTGAAAAAATACGAAACAGGAGGCTGATCACAATCGTAGCCGCAGCTTTGAGCAGGCTTTGCTGGCTGATTATTGCTCTGAGCCCCTTTATCTTCCCGGCAAAGATTGCTATTGCGGTTTTATTGATATTGTTAGCGGCGGTTTCGGCTTTCGGAGCGGTTTCAGGCTGCAGTTGGAACTCATGGATGAGGGACCTTATCCCGGAAAATATACTGGGTTCGTTCTTTTCGAAAAGAATGCGGATATCCACCGGAATTGGAATTGCACTAAGCATCCTTGCGGCTTTGTATCTGGATCTTTGGAAAAAGCAGTTTGCAGAGCAGGAATTAGCCGGTTATTCGATTTTGTTTCTGCTTGGCTTTGGAGCGGGAGTACTCGGCCTTTTCTTCCTGGCAAAAACCCCGGAAATACGGATGCCGAAAGCCCAGGAAAAATTGAAGATATTAAAGTTGCTCTCACTACCCTTCAAAGATGAAAATTTCAGAAAGCTTATAGCCTTTATGTGCTCGTGGAACTTCGCTGTCAATCTGGCCGGGCCGTTCTTTATGGTCTATATGCTCAAAAGGTTAGGTTTAAGCATGTCTTTCATAATTGGCCTTTCGATTGTAAGCCAGGTTATGAACTTCCTGTTTCTCAAAATATGGGGCAAATATACAGATCGTTTCAGCAACAAATCCGTCCTGGCAATATGCGGCCCGTTGTTTATAATTTCGATTCTCGCCTGGACTTTTACTACAATGCCGGAAAAATACTTTTTGACAATACCGCTGCTGATTCTAATCCACATTGTAATGGGGCTTTCATCAGCGGGAGTTTCTCTTGCATCAGGAAACATAAGTCTGAAGCTGGCTCCTAAAGGACAGGCCACGGCTTATCTTGCAACCAATACGATAGCCAACTCTATTGCTGCCGGTATAGCACCCATTTTAGGCGGAAAATTTGCGGACTTTTTTGCAGGCCGAGAACTGGCATGGACGCTCAATTATAAAAGCCCTACAGGTGAATTTGTCTTACCGACACTAAATCTCCAGCAGTGGGATTTCTTTTTCGCCCTTGCTTTTGTGATCGGATTATACGCACTTCACAGACTGGCCATGATCAAAGAAGTCGGGGAAGTCGAAGAAAAGGTCGTCATGAACGAGCTGTTCGCAGAGGTCAGCGGACAAGTACGACAACTGTCATCCGTCGACGGATTACGCCAAATGATAAGTTTTCCGTTTTCGATAGTAAGGAATCTGACCGCCAGAATTAAAATGAACGACAAATCCAGACCAGAAACGAGAAAGGACGTGGTAAAAAATGAAGAAAGTTAAGATTGTTTTGGTAATCATAATTTTATTGATAGCTCTCGTGGTTTCCCTACAAAATACGCAGGCAGTAGAAACCAGGTTTCTTTTCGCTACGGTAACGATGCCCCGGGTGCTGCTTCTTTTATTGACTTTTACACTCGGACTTATTGCAGGACTCATAACAGCAAGTTTTATTCTCAAAAAGCCGGCCAAATCAAAAGAGAAAGTCAAAGCAGAGCAATCTTAGAATAGCTGTTATCATTTCAGAAAAGTGATTTTAGAAAGCATCAAACTATGAATGATGAATTATTTCTCGACAAGATCTCAAAATGAGCTATTTCTGACGACCAGCGTATCTTGCCCGCCTTTTTTCTGATTTTTGTTTCCGTTAAGATCACTTAGTTGACCAGCCCCCTTATGTTGGTTCAGCCAGCGTAATGGTTTGCTATTTCAAGCGGAAGAAATAGTTGTGAAAGATATGTAAGTAATCTATAATTTTAACTGAGGCATATCAGTTTAGATTGAAAGGAATTACAAAATGAAGCGAATTGCATTTTTATCAGCGTTTCTTTTAATGATCATTTTGGCAGCCATAGTCCATGGTGAGGATTGTCCGCGTTTTCGAGGACCGGTCTGTGACGGTATGTTCTCAGAAACCGGATTGCTGAAAAAATGGCCCGAGAGCGGACCAAAGCTCGCCTGGTCCATAAAGAACCTTGGTAAAGGTTACTCGTCAGCCACGCTCGTGGACGGTACTGTCCACGTCACCGGAATGGATGACCAGAAACAGGGGTATCTGTTTGCCTTCAACATTGACGGCTCGCCAAAGTGGAAGACGCCTTATGGTCCGGAGATGGACAAGACCGGGCCTGCCGTGGCTGGTACGCGTGGTACAGCAACCATTAGCGGCGACCGGATATTCGTCATGAGCAGCTTCGGTAAGCTGATAATTTTCGAGCGGGAGAAAGGCCGACTACTCAAATCTGTCGATCTCCTGGAGCGGTCTGGTGCCAAGCAGGCAAAATTCGGTTTCGCCGAGTGCGTGCTGGTTGATGGTAAGAAAGTCATCTGCACACCCGGAGGCCCCGATGCGTCGCTTATGGCTATTGACAAGGAGACGGGCGAGAAAATATGGCAGACTAATGGACTCAGCCAGCAGTCGGCCTATTGCTCGGCCAGCCTCATCAGCCGCGGAGACCAGCGGCTTGTTATCACTCTCGTAGAGAAAGGCATAGTCGCCGTCGATCCGGACAGCGGAAAAGTGCTCTGGCAGCACGAGCAGCCGAACCGATTCGGCGTCCGGTCAAGTCCGCCGCTTTATGCCGACGGCATGATCTATTTCTGCGCAGGCGGCGGATCGGGCGGCATTCAGTTGGCCCTTGCAGACGACGGCCTGAGCGTGACACCAAAATGGACGGACAAGACACTGGATCCCCAGATGCACGGCGTTGTCCTCCTTGACGGCTGCATCTACGGAACTGCCCAAAGCGGCAACAAAGGTCTTGTCTGCCTGGATTGGAAAACCGGCAACGTCATGTGGAACGCTCCAGCAGTTAAATCTGGCGTAGTCGTTTCCGCCGACGGCATGCTGTACGTCTATGCAGGGGACGGAACGGTATACCTCGTGAAGCCCAATCCCAGGGCCTTCGAGCCTGTCGGCCAATTCGCCGTCTCGGAGGGAACCGACGAGCACTGGGCCCATCCGACGATCGCCAACGGTCGGTTGTATATCCGTCATGGCGATGCTCTATTGGCTTACGACATCAAAGCCGGTTCCTAAGACTATTCAGAGCCGATTTCTAAACGAGGTTGAATCGCAAGCTTCTCCGGAAGTGACATATTGAATCCGGACTTCAGCACATAAGTGGCAGTCAATCCTTAGCAGCCTTAGCGGTTTTGCGTCGCTTACGATACTCTCTTGCAGCCTCGGCTTTACATGTTTTGCACGATACCGCCAGGCCATCTTTATATGAGGCATTTTTATGGAACTCGCTCTCCGGCTTCCATTCTTTGCATTTTCGGCATAGCTTCTGCTTTACACCATCTACAACCCGATGGGTGTCCTCATATGCTTTACCTTTTCCAGCGAATTTTCCTTCACCCGGTTTCTCGGCAGCCGGTTCGCCGGTCGAATGACGGGAAAAACGCTACATTTAGCCAACAATGGCACCTGAAAATTATCTTTTAAAATGCTCAATACAACAAACGTACTAAACACCAGAAAAAACAGGCCTAACGCTGTTTTACCGATAAAAATACACAAAAAATCGTTACAGACAGAAAAATCGTTACATTTAGCATTCATGACGGCACTTAATAATAGACTTTAACGATTAGTTCTCCATGGATGGAGGTTGTATAGTGTATTGAGTACGCACTATCGCTCAAGCCCCTGTTTTAACAGTCCCTCTCCTCCATTAAACAGGGGCTTTTTTTTGCAAAATTACGTAGTCACCACAATAGATTTCCTGCTCATCACTCTGATAAAATAATCATAAGTGTTCACTATCTTATAGCCCCTGCTATTCACAGACTTCCTTCCTCCTGAAGCAGGGGCTTTTTAAAAAGCCCGAATCCACGAACAAAGTCGGCATGGAAATCCAGCTTCTTCGCCATCGACTGGCCGCTAAAACGAAGTTTTTAAGCAATCTCCCAGACACCTTTTTTCTACTCCTTTGGGATTAGAAAGGACTAAGAAATTGGCTTTGAATTGGCTTTGTTTTTTTGTGCCCCGCAGGGCGGTTTATTGCCATATCACCCTTTCAAATAAGAGCTTGCGCCATTTTAGCCCTCCGGCAAATTGGCTTTGTTTTTTCAAATAGCCCTTTCAACCCCCAGAAAATCTGGGGGCTAACTAAGATTGGCTTTGTTTGGCTTTGAATTGGGTTTGTTTTCTCGCCGTCTCAAAGCATGAAATTCTTCATAATCACCTTTCATATAGATACTTAAGCCCATTTCGCCCATTCGCAAATTGGGTTTGTTTTTTCAACTTAAGCTCAATTTTTCGTCGTTTTCTACTCTTTTTCACCTGTTTTTTGCATTATTCCGCCTTTTTTTCTTCTATATTTCTCAATTCTACATTCTAAATTCTCAATTCTTTGGACCCGGCACCAGTGGTGCGGGCTAAAATTCGTACTCCGTAAGGAGTCCCGAGGACTGCGTTCTGCGTGATTGGACCTATCATTTATCATTAATCAATAATCATTTAGTTTAGTATTATACGAACTGGCACAATAAAAGTCGGCCATATTCCAAATAAATCTCCATTACACGGCGTTCATTATTCAACCACAGAGGTCGGTAAGGTCAAAGAGAAGAAATCAAATAATCAATAGTTCACCCCATGAGATAGGCGAAGCCGCCATCTCACGGGGTAAATCGTAAATAGTAAATGGCAAGGTCTCCGTGACTGCTCATTTCGTTCCTTCGAATTCCACACGGTCCGCCTTTTACATAGTTGAATTAGGTGTGGTTAACAAACTCAAGCACTTTGCAGTGTCTGTGGGCCTGCTTTATGCGTAATTTTACTTCTATTTTTGTAACCTGTTAGCGCAGAGGCTATTTGATGTTGTGGTGAACAAATATTTTACCAATTTCAAGAGAAGCTTCTCGCCGATGAAGGCCGGATGACTAAAAAATCCGGATAAAGGAATAACATTGACTTTTTCAACAGCTCCACTGTCCTTAGTTGTTCTCTACGGGTTGTTAATATTGCAGGAGTATTATCAATTATCCACTACAATCAGGTCATTGTTTAACAAGATAAAACCATCCCTCTCCAAGACCCCATTCAGTTTCTCCACCACCATAATCCATCAACCAGTCGGTAGTGTATGTACCCCACATCGTTCCGTCAACAATACTTGCAGCAGTATGCTTTAATACTGAACTGGCAATAAACCATAGATCTTCAATTTCGGAGGCGTCAATGTATAGCGACCCAGACATCTCTATAGTATTTTTGTTTGTGAGTACAGCTTCAAGATTATAGCTGGCATACTCGTCATCAAATGTAAATCCTGTGCCTGTCGCATAAGCAGTACCAGAATAATAAGTGGGATTGGAGATTTTCTTATTAAGACCAAGGATCATGTGACCACCTTCTCCAGTTGTAGGATTCCACCACAAGCCCCACCAGGTGCCCGAGAGATCAATGTCGCACGCATATGTCTTGCACCACTCGTATTCTTTCCGGGCCGATTCGAATTTGGTCGCGCCATCCTTATAAACTTCGACTAACCATTTATGGTGTGCTATTGCGTTATTTATCGCATGAGCCCATAAGCTTACGTTATAATAGAGTTCAGGACACACATCAAAACCATCATCTGACAAGGACGCAATTGTCCATTCCCCACCATCATCTGACAAGGACGCAATTGTCCATCCCCCTGGACACAGGGCTTTATAAGTAAGGCATATTTCGAGTAGTTTGGCCTTTGCCACATCAATTAAATCATGCGTGTTAAAGATCTGTTGCGAGACTTTTATTACCGTCTCTCTTAGTTCGAGTACCTTATGAAGTTGTGCTTTACATAAGGTTGCCGAACAGTCATTTTCAACGAATGGCAATAATGGGGTTAGATTATCATCATCAGCAATCGGATCAAGTTCCCAGCAGGTAGTTGTGTCGAATTCCTCCAGTGTGATTTCGCTCGTAATCATTCCGCTCAGCGTCATTCTGCTCACCGCTCCCGCCATGCTTGACGACCTGATTTGCAATTCTGTAACCTGAGAATCGGCCAGATTAACAACCGTTTCAAATAACCCTGTCCCTGAATCGAAAATGCCAAAAGAGTACTCCTGGGCTGCCAACCGGTCTATAGTAAAATCTGTGCCGATCTGGATTGGTAATGCGCGGATCAGATTGCCCCGGAGGTCGAAAATAATCGCAGTTGCATCGTCTCCCTTATTCGCAAAACCGCCTGTCCACCTGACGGATAACATCCGCTCTGGTGGAACATCATACTCCCCAATCTCATATGAGGTGCTATCTGCTTCAACATCTACTTGCTCGACTATCGTTGCATATCCTGATGCCGAGAACGACAACTTGTAGTTGCCCGGAAGGACGTCCTGGAACTCAAACCGAAGATCATTCCATTCTGCGAAGTGGATATGCCTGCTATTCCCTTCGTCGGCGCCTTCAAGGACGGCAAATTTATCCAACACTTGTCCGAACTCGCTGGTGACTGTTCCGGTGACTGTGATACCAGGGACACAATTCACCGGAATCTCTTCGATACCCTCACTCCCTTCGAGCAGAGTAAATGAAGCAAAAGACTCGGCATATCCGGGAATATCTACTGCCACATCATACTCTCCGGCGAAAAGCCCTGATATACGAAGTGTATTCGATTCGGTGAAGCCCCACAGCCGTTTGAATGTGGGGAGCTTGCTACTACTGGAAGCATTGTCGCAATCAGGTTCGCATTTACACGTGAGAAATGCAGTTCCACCTGCCGGCAATTGAACGAGTTCATCTGCGAGCGTTACCAGCAAGTCAACACAATACCCGTTGTCAACGGGGATTTCAAGGCCGGCAATCTGTTCACGATTGCGAACTTGTACTTTCGTTAGACCGTCCAGGGATAAGACCTCTGCAGTAGAGATTTCATAAGAACCGCCAGAAATATTATTGAAGCGGAAGCTACCATCGTACATCGAGGTCGTTCTGAACATTTCGCCCGTATCCAAATTATTGGCTGTTATGCTGATGTTCGAGATTGGTGTTTCAAAGCTTGCAGCTGAAAGACGCCCAGATATGGATGTTGTGATAGAAGAGAGTACTTTGTCAATCTCAAGTCTCACCAAGTGATAGTACGATAGATCATTGACCAAGTCTTCTCTGTTAACAAGCTGAGCATTTCCAGAAAGCATGGCATAGAAACTTGAAACTTTATTGTTCATTTTGCTTTGCAACTTCTCAATGATGGAAAAGCGTTCTTGCTCCGTTACGCCATTATGTAGTTTGAGGTAAGCAACCCAATTGATTTCTTCGGCCTCTGCGTACTTATGTGAAATACTGTGTTCAATGCCCTCAAGCAGTTTCCCGCCTGAGTCGGTTCCGTCGGATTCCATCCAATAACTTCGAGCGTATCCTGAGTTTGGGAGCACAATTCCAGGACATGATTCATCCGACTGAGGAAATGGATACCAAATATCATTAAACTGATAAACTTGCATATCCGCATCCTCTATTGTGGGCACTTCTACTTCGGAGAAAGGTTGATCCGATCGAAACTGAATCACAGGAACATATGAATCGTTGATGCCGGTATTTTGACACACGATTTGAAACTCTATAAGACTACCGTCGTTCACCGGAGTGGGTAGCGTAGGATTGCTTTCATCTGGAGTTACCACCAATAGTTCAATCGCTCCTCCTCCGCCAGCTATAACTTGTAGTCCGGGCCTTATCGCTAATGATTCTGCTGTGGAACCCTTTTCAACTACGACATCATACAGGCCCGGAAGAGCTGTGGTTAAGTCAAATGTTGCATAAAGAATCTCCGGACCTACTCGGTAGTATTGAACTGCCTGATGTTTGGAACCTTGATCGTTCGTAAGTGTTGCAGAAACGGTTCTATCGAATCCTTGGCCATTCACTCGGATTGTATAGTTGCCTGCCGTTCCACCTATTCCATAATCCTTATCAAAGACGGCGAATTGAGTCTTTGCCCTCACTGCGCCTGATGCAAGGCACAACACACATACTAATAGAACACTTCTTAACCTGGTTTTCCTATTCAGCTCCATAAGTAGCACTCCCATATGTCACAGTCTCCATAATTGATTATCCTGGGATTTCCCATATACACTTCACTGAATCACTCCTGTAAACTTTATGTCCTATAATAACAATGTATCTTTATCTCAATGTCAACAATATTCTGGCCTCCACAACGAGTTTTCTCACAAAAAACGCCAACGAAGTCGAGTAAATACGTTGAAAGTCCAACGTTTTTCAACAGCCCCAATGATACGAAAGTCTCCTATTATCCACATATTCTGCAAAAAAAGTGTAACGAATGTCGGAGGACATGGACTTTTATTTATAGAATTGCGAATGATACGAATAATTTCAGTCATATGGAATTTATGAGCTGTTGTAATGAAAGTCCTTAAAAGAGAAGCGGCAATGGAGACTGAATTTGGCGTTCTCGAAGTTCTGAAAATAGCTGAAAGGCTTGAGCATAACGGCAGGCAGTTCTATACGAAAATGGCAAAGCTATTTATCGAAACACGCTGTAAGAGTCTGTGCGAGGACCTGGCAGATTGGAGAGCCGGCCGGGAACTCACACTTGCCCAGCGAAGAAAGCAGTTCGGTAAACAAAAAGCCGGATTCATGCCGAATGATGGCTATGACTACTTTCGGATCCATCCTGATGTCATAGCCGATCTATCCGTCTTTGCCGACAAATGTTATCCCCCTCATACCCTCACCGGACACGAGTCTCTATCAGAAATTGTCAAAGACGCCGTTACCAGAACAAGGGAGGCTGTCATCTTTTACCGTGGCCTGAAGGATTTCGCTCGAAATCAGGAAACCCGGGCTTTGATCAACCAGTTCATCGAAGAAGAGATACGCTATATATGCACTCTTGGTTTTAGGGAATAATATCAATATTTCGCTCGGAAGATACGCCTCACCGGGTATAATATTAACCGGCAACCTTTAGCGACGATAAAAAAAAGATATATTCGGAAAAAAGTGTAACGAATTTAGGAGGACATGGACTTTTATTTAAAGAACCATGAATGATACGAATAATCTCAATTCTGGCCGGGCAGAGAGCCTTGCTGCGATCGTAACCAGGGCCCAGCAGGGAGATCGCACAAGTATGGGTCAGTTGGCCGAGGTTGCGGAGCCTCGGCTGCTAACCTATATCTTCAGACTGACCTTAAGCCAGGATCTATCCGAAGAGCTTTGCCAAAAGATTTTGGTGAAGATGGTGCAATCGCTTAAGACGCTTAAAAACGTTGATAAATTTTGGTATTGGTTGTTGAGGCACGCCATGGGTGAAGTCCAGCATTATTATAGAGATCAAAAACGCCGGCACCAGGTCGAAATCGAGGCCCTGAACCGGGAGTATTTCAAACAATATGTCGCTCGAAACCATCACGACGGCCTCGATCAGTCGGCACGTATTGAATTGTCTGAGACCATTTATGAAGCCATTGCTCAATTGAGGTTTACCTATCGAAACATCCTGGTACTACGATGTTATGAGGAACTGTCCTTTGCTGAAATTGCTCAGCTTATTAACTGCAAGGAATTCGGGGCCAGGGTCTTGTTTTTTCGGGCCAAACACGCCCTGAAACAACATCTGTCCCGGAATGGCTTTGGAAAAGAGTTGCTCCTGACGGGGCTCGGCTTCTTTGGAATCCTGACCCTTTCGACCAAAGCGACTTCGACGGCTTGTTCGGTCAATACAGCGTCACTGAATGTTGGCCTCGCTGCGGCGTTGGCCGGATCGCTGTATACGAAAATGGGTATTGCCATTGTCACCTCAATCAGCGCGATCCTGGCCGGTATTACTTTCCAGCATGTGATTGTCTCAATCATAGTAATAGCGGTGATATTAGCGGGACTTGTCATTATCGGCCTGTATTCCGGTCTTGACTGAATAAATGAAGGGAGAGTCAAAATGGTTGATAAATCAAATTCAAGATGCTGTTTGGCCTCGTTTGTGCTTCTGCTTTTGATACTGTGCGGTTCTACTATGGGCAAGACCATCTACGTTGACGATGATGCCGCCGGTGCGAATAATGGCTCAAGCTGGGAAAATGCTTACGTTTATTTACAGGATGCTCTGGCCGATGCCAATTCTGCCGAAAAGCCGGTCGAAATCCGAATCGCACAGGGCGTTTACACACCTGATCAGGGGGCCGGAATTACGCGAGGAGACCCTCGTGCGGAATTCCAACTCATCAATGGCGTCGCAGTACTCGGAGGCTTTGCCGGCGTCGGAATAATAGAATCCGATGTCAGAAACATCGAAGCGTATGAGACGATTCTCAGCGGTGATTTGAGCAGTAATGATGCGGATGCTGACAATCCCGAAGAGTTGTATAGTGAGCCCACGAGAGCAGAGAATAGTATCTGTGTTGTATGCGGCAATAGAACTGACCAAACAGCGGTGCTCGATGGCGTAACGATTACTGCCGGAAGTACAGGTATACGGAACTGGTATGGTAATCCCACCTTATTGAACTGCATACTCACCAATACCAATACAGGGATGGACAATTATCACAGTAGTCAAACATTGATCCATTGCATATTCGAAGGCCACTGGCCGCAATCAATTACCCAAATTAGCGGCAGTTTAATACTCATTGATTGCTTGTTTACCAGCAATACGGGAGGGATCAATAGCACTTTAAGTAGCGAGTTAACACTGCAGGACTGCACATTCGTCGGCGATGGAGCAATGAAGTCAGAGGTAGCAATCAACTGTCGGGTAAACAATCTCAAGCTCTACAACTGCAAATTCAGCCGATACGTGCTGGGCGGTAGAAGCTGTGTGAATGTATCTGTAGACAGAGAGTTTATAGCTGAGAATTGTATCTTCACGGGTATTATTGGTGGTGCGATAGAACACGATGGAGGTCGTTTAATTGTATCCAATTGTGTTTTTGCAGGTAACATAGAAGGTACCTGGAGCGGAGGAATTTATTCAGATAGTCAGTACACTACTATACGAAACTGTACTTTCAGCGGCAATTCCGGTAAATGTGACGGCGGCGCTTTGAATCTTCGGGAAGGGGGCAAGGTGTCAAACTGTATCTTTTGGGGTAACAGCCAGCCAGCAATAGACGGCCAGGAGCAGGATCTGTTTGTGAGATACTGCGATGTTCAAGGAGGATGGCAAGGCGAGGGTAATATCGACATCGATCCGCGCTTCGTTTTACCGGGTTACTGGGACATGAACAATACGCCTGAAAATACAACAGATGATTTCTGGGTAGATGGCGATTATCACCTGTGCTCACAAGCAGGCCATTGGAACCAGCAAAGCCAAGCATGGGTACAGGACGATGTGACAAGCCCCTGCATCGATGCCGGCGATCCGAACAGCCCTATCGGTACCGAGCCGTTCCCCAACGGCGGGCGCCTCAACATGGGGGCATATGGCGCCGGTGGCAAAGCAAGCAAATCTTACTTTGGTGAACCAGTTTGTGAAACGATAATAGCGGGCGACATTAACGGCGACTGCGTGGTCGATTTTGAAGACCTCATGATAATAATCTCACATTGGATGATGCGGGGAGAAGACCTGGTGAATAACCCTCCGACAATAAGGCTCATCGAACCACAGGATGGAGATCGAATCACCTGGCGAGGTTCTACGACATTCCGTGCCGAAGCAAGCGATGTTGACGGCCAAGTAGACGAGGTTTGGTTCCGTTTGGAATACAGGAGCGATAACAATATAAGATATCGCCGCTTTGGGGACCTTGATGGATCAGATGGCTGGGAAATTGAATTCACCTGGCCGGAGGATGCTGATTTTGGTGAGTGGATAGTCTGGGCCGAAGCCATGGATAATGATGGTCAGATAGGTATCACGCCTGAGATTACAGTTACTCTATACCGTCCTTAACAGCGAGCAGTTGCTCTATTATCCGAGGCTACTATGGGAAATCGAAAACTGAAATGATCTATAGCGGTGGCTTTTGCAGTATAATATAGCGAGGTAACAAGTAGCAAATGGTACGATTCATCGTACCCTACGTGCTACGAGTCGACTCAAAACTGCTTCTCCGGTTAGTTTTAATATAGACTGTCAGGTTATGGTGACTTGCTGGCCTGGGTTGTTCCGCCGTAGGCGCCCATGTTTATTACTGAGCCATTCGGGCTGGGCTCTAAACCTATTTCACTGCCCGGATCGCCTGCATCAATGCAATCACTGGTCAGGTCATCCGAAATCCATGTTTCGCTGCCGGGGTGCCACCTGCCTGCCTGCGATTTGAGATGATAGTCGCCGTTAGCGGGGTCCGCAAAGAGCGGATCGGCGTCGATATTGCCGACGCCCTGGAAGGAGCCCTGAACGTCGCTGTATGTCACCGTGCCGATAATGTCGACAATCTGAGCGGCGCCGTCGCCGTTGAAATAAACAATGGAGTTTGTAACCGTCGGCATGGATTCCTGAATGCCGCTCTTGAGGTTCCCGGCGATCGTGCAGTTCGTTACCGTGGGAACTCCCCGGAGAAGGCCGTGCCCGCCGTTTGCGGCGATGATACAATTGCTCATTTGGGGGCTGTTATAATATGTGAACCGTCCGGCCCTGCGCGGGCGCATTTCAATCCCGGAACCGCCGTTAGCAATAATGGTGCAATTGCTAAGTATCGGATTGCCGCCGCTGTACAATTCGATACCGGCTCCAAGATTGCCCGTAATCGTGCATTTGTCAATTTTGGGGGAGACATTATTTGTGCAGTAAATGCCCCTGCTGCCGCCTGTGATTGTAAAGCCGCTCAGGATGCAGTCTGCAGTTTCACCATTGGCGAAGGTCACCGCCCTGCTCCCGCCGTCGATAATCGTTGCCGCTACGACGGCCGGATCGTTGGGGTCTGTTGAGCTGAGGGTCAGATTTCTGCCGATCAAGTCGATGTCCTCTTTATAGGTTCCCTCGGGGACTACTATTTTATCTCCGGCCTGGCCTCTGACAATGGCATGCTGGATGTAATCGTAGTGTTCACCGGTGGTCAGATTTTCAACCGGCCCTTCTTCGGCGGCATATCCAAACTCCAGCTTGATTGAGTCGATCTGGCCGAAAGTGCCTGTTTGCCAGACGATTGTATCGGCGTCTATCGCCGGGCCGACTCCATAGAAGGATTGCAGCAGTTCTATATCCATAACGCCCTTTTCTTTGGTCAGGCAGCAGACTCTGATTTGGCCGCCGGTATTGACGCCATCGACATAAGCAATCAGGCAGCCGTCAACGTCCGGCTGAAGCTGACTGCCGGGGGACCTGATAATTGCCATTTCCCGGATGTTTTCCGTATCGGAAATATCGGCGCCGTATATGTCACCGGCATCGTTACGCTCATCCGTCCAGACGACCAGATTGCCGGAGATGGATGGATCATACTGGCGGGCGGAATCGCTGCAAATGGTAAAGACTCTGATGTCGTCGATATCCGAGATATCGGCCCCGAAAATGTCACCTTCGGCTTCCCAAACGACGATATCCTCGGATATATCCACGACATCGTCAAAGTCTTCCATGTATGCCTCGTAGGCATAAGGATCTCGTCTGCCGACATTGCCAGCGATTGTGAAATAGACGGGATTTTCCAGGTCGGTGACGTCGGCGCCGCAGATACTGTACGGCATGTTAAGGTAGTTATTTTCATTGTACTTGTTTATATTTAGATGCTCCAGCCAGACGACCTTATTGCCCGAGACCGCCGGATGGCTGTACGATGCCGAGTTACTGTGCTGCCTTAAGATCTTCTGCGCTGCCGTAGCGGTATTCCTCAGAAAGATACTGATGCATTCCGGCCCAAGGAAATCCGACATGCCCGGGCCGCCGGCCCAAACAACGATATCACCATCGACTTTCGGCTGAGTATCGAGTCCACCGTCAATAAACGCTTCATCGATTTCGCCCGTTCCGAGGTCTTTGCTCCTGATGTTCCAGGTGTAGTTAACGGATGGCCCGACACAATATACAACCTTGTTGCCGGAGATATCCGCATAGTGAAAATAATCATCAGTTACATAGCCGGCATCTATATAATCCTGGTTCATTGTCACGGCAACAGTCGTCACCCGGACGACGCTGGGCCCGCTGTCAACAAAGCCATCGCTTACAACCAGCTCAAATGCATACGATCCCTGCTCGTTGCAATCGAAGAAGGGTCTGGCAGTATCCGCATTCTGAAGAGCAATCTGTGGACCCTCTAATTGTTTCCAGGTATATATAAGCTCATCAATGACATCGGGATCGTGGGAACCGGTACCATTTAGACGAACCTGACTGGGTACGGGCGAAACTCTGTTGAGACCGGCATCAGCGACAGGCGCCTTGTTACCCACAAGAACCATTACTTCATCAGGCCGGCTCAAATGCGTGCCGTCCCAGACCACAAGCTCAAATCGATATTCACCCTCGACTTCCGGCATGAACGACGGATTCATACTCTCTGGATCGTCAAGTTCCACCGCCGGGCCGAACTGCTGGTCCCACTCATATATCAGCTCATTATTTGGATCGTATTGAAAACTGCCGCTTGCGTCGAGAGTAACCAAATCAAGCCCCGCCACGTGTATGTCGGGGCCGGCATCGGCAACGGGCTTCATGTAGCCGAGGTACTCATCCGCGCCAATATCGATCTGTTCACCCATCGCAGCATTATCGCCGTCGATGTCAAGCTGCCACGGATAGAGGACATAATCAGGGTCGCCGGCATCTATGCACGGAGAGTCCATTTGCAGGTGAAAATCTTTACCCCGCGCATCGACAAACAGTGGGTCCTCCGAGATATTTCCATTAGTGCCCGTCTGATCCGACAATTCCATGTAGTTGCCGGGCGAGTTGCCCCAAACATCATTAAATGATATCATAGACTCATCTATAGCACCCTCTCCGGATATTCCCCCTCCTGACGGTGCATTGCAGATTATGTTATTAAGTATCAGGCCCTGAGAAAACTGGTTATCCATTACTATGTAAATATTACCTCCCGGCCCAGACCCGGCCTGAGCGCTCGCGTTGGTGTCGTTGCCTACAATGGTATTGTTGATCAGGCGTCCTCCGAACAGGATAACGCCACCACCAACAACCGCAGAATTGTCGTATATCAGGTTATTGCAAATCTTGTCGTCACCCAACATAAAAATAGCGCCGGCGTATCCGGAATTGTTCTTGATTATATTGTTAGTGATTATCGCACTGGATTCTAAACAACCGATTCCTGCTCCATAGCACAATTTCCACTGCGCCTGATTATTTCCAATAATTTCGAGCGCACCGATATTATCAGTAATTATATTACCTTTAATGGTCGGCGAAGTACCGAAACAAAAGATGCCCGCTCCCCAATAAATGTTGGTTCCTACTTCAGAAACGGCTTTCCCATATCCGCCGGTGATGGTCAAACCTGTCAGTACGGCCTCGGAAGTTTCGCCGCTTTCGAAGGTCACTACGCTGCCCTTGCGGCCACCGTTGATGATGGTGGCTGCCACAATGTCCAGATCGTCGGGATCGGTGCCGGTAACGACTATATTCTTGCCGAGGAAATTGATTGTCTCAAAATACGTTCCGGGCTCGACAACAACCACATCCCCGTCATTAGACTCCTGGATTGCCTGCTGGATGGTTGCATAGTCGTCTGGAACCAGGCGGTTTTCCGCCAGTGACTGCGTCGCCGTAATTAAAAGCAGAGCTAGACTTAGTAAGATCGAATTTCTCATTATTTCGCCCTTTCCGAAATGTATGACAAGGTTAAAAAACAGTTTTAAGCGAAGTTAAGCATACAGGCACAGCATAAAGCAGGTGCAGCTCATAACAACTCGCAGAACATCGTAAAAAAATTAGAGCCTGCCTCCATAACATGGCTGTATATAACTTTAACATATAAGTAAGCGACTTTGCAAGACATTTTTCCCTGTATTCTTCTGCTACCGTAGTTACAGCAGGCTTATCATCTACTTAGATAAGACGCACCCAGGTGGCTTTTGTCTCAAACTTTTTTGTTTTTTTCTCTAAAAAAATTCGTATTTTACCTGTTATTCGGCAAAAACATGGCAACTGTAATGTGACGAGGGAACAAATCGTTGCCGAATAAAGGCCGGAATCAGGAGATTGCCGAAATGCGGATTAGAGTCCGGCCGGCAGACCGCTGTTCCTCTTAGTCACCCAAGTGCCGTATAATCCAAACAGGACGTCTGCTTTTATCATAAAAAAGCCGGGGCCTATACCTGATAAACTGGTATAAGCCCCGAAATAATACAAATTCTGCTGTTATTCCACACAAAACGGTATTTACTCTGCAGCAGTTTCTGTCGGTCGATTCAGCCGGATATCGTCAAAGTACATCTTGCCCGAACCGCCGGGCGTGGCCATATTGCCTTTGGTCCCAAGGCCAATCGCAATCTTATCGACGTTGGTCAGCACTATGCCCTGATCGGCAAAGGCTGACAGCGGAATAACCCACTCGGTCCAGGTGTCTATCGTTGCCGCGGCCGGATCATCATTGATTACCACCGCAGGTGTGCCGGCACTGTTGGACACGGCCACATAAAGCGGCTCGGCATCATTGCTGAGTATGCCGATATCCTGGTTCGCCCACTGTGGGCCAACATTACCGGTGAACGTTACGTTAGTCAATACGGCCTGACACGTTAAAGCAGCGTCATGGCTGGTCAGCGCCAAACCGATGTGGACATTCGAACCCATCGGGATGTTCTCTGTGCCCTGCGTCGTCCACGTCGAGCCATTAGCTGAATGAGACGCTGTAAAGCTGCCGGAAATACTACGCTCCAATTTCACCCAGTACGGTGCAGTTATCGCGGCGGTCGTCGTATCGATGCTGGTTTGGCCAGTGCCGGGACGCCGCTGGAAGGACACACCTGAGCCAGGCGTCACAACCATCATCGCGTGCGCAGAATCAGGATCGAGCGTCTCACGAATCATCACGCCGGCTTTGGCCCATACGTTCGTGTTTTCGACGCTGTCGACTCTTGCGACAATCGAGCCGGCACCGGTCAGCATCTTGTAAGCGAAGTGAAATTCATCGGCTTCCACGTTATTCACTAACCAGATATCCGTGCCGGAGGCGTTCATAGTGTAAGTGCCGATCGGGCCCTCGACGAAGCTGCCGACATCTGCCGGGTAGCCTCTGAACCACAGCGACAATTCCGCGACGCCTTCTGCGGTCCAGTCTCGCTGGTCTGTCAACGTGTACTCCACTTGCGAATACTTCGAGTAGCCCTGCTTGTTGTTGTCGTAGACAAGCGGCATGGACTTACCGCCGCCGTGGACGATAGTCTCCTCGGTATAAGAAGTGGTGTTTTCGTCGCCGACCGCAGCGCCGGTTCCGTTGCCGGCAAAGTAATCCGCGGTGCCGGGCGCCCCATAACCGAGGCCATCGTGCCATGCGTACCATATCTGGTTCTCACCCGTATCGTAGTCCTCGTAGTCGTCGATGACAAAGAAATCACCCGTCGTAAAGCTCCAGACGTTGCCTACCCACGGACTGTCGGGATTGACGCTGTTGACTTCATCGATCCGCCAGTAGTAAGTAGTAGTCAACGTAAGTTTACCGGGATCGTAGCTCTCTTCACCGAGAGCCTTTGCCCCCTTATACTCGGGTGAGGCTGTCGTGGCATTGGCCACGGCATCTGCATCTGCGCCGAAATACACATCGTGCGAAGCGGCAACCGCTCCGGCATCCCAGCTAAGAATCCGGGTCGGTTTTACATCCACGGCACCATCAGCCGGATTTGGGCCGGTTACGGCGCCCTCGGTAGTGAAACTCCAGACTTCGCCTTTATATGTAGCGGCGCCATCAAACTCATCGACACGCCAGTAGTAAGTCTTGGCCAATTTGAGCTGGCTGGGAGTGTAGTTTGCAACTCCTTTGGACGCTCCACCCGTAGCTTCATTAACAGCGTCAAAATCTTCGCCGAAGTATACGGTGTGCAGTTTCGCGCCAAAGCCCGGCGTCCAGGTAAGTGTTGCATTTTCAGGCACAAACTCAGCACCATTATCCGGATCGGGGTAATAGGCGGTCTTCGGAGGAACCATAAAGCTCCAGACTTCGCCCTTCCACGGACTGTTCGGGTCGGCCTCATTAACCTCGTCGATGCGCCAGTAATAAGTCGTGCCGGGGACAAGGCCATCCGGAAAAGCATATCCGGGAAAGCCGGCAATATAAAATATCAAGTCCTGATTGATCCGGAACACGTCTGAATCTCGTGTGGCTTCGTTAACGTCGCTAAGATTGTCACCCATGTATACATCGTGCGAGACGGCATTTCCGCCTGGCTTCCAGCCAAGGGTCACCCATGTGCCGGCATTTAGGGCACCGTCTTTCGGGTCGGGGCCATAGGCATACGGCCATACTTCACCAACCATCGTGCCCAGAATCTCGGCTTCCGTCAAAGCATGGTCGTAAATCCTGACATCATCAATTGCGCCAATCCAGTCAGAGCCCCACCCGTCCGAGCCGATGAGGACAGGGGTCGGGCTGCTGGTAATTGGGCCCATTGGTGTCGAATCGGTCTGCTCTCCATCAAGATAGCATGTCAACGTCGTGCCGTCATACGAGCATGCGATATGGCACCACTCGTTGCGCTCCAGGTTTTTGCCGACGAAGGCCCAGGCCCTGGGCGACGTATTGAACGTGAACGCCATATAGGGCTCAGGACCGCCCCAGCCGTATCGAACCTGATAGCTCCAATCGGGACTCATCCCGCTCATCGCCTTGGCCATAGGCGCCGTTTCCATACCCTTTCCCTCCGGGTCATCCGCATCAGGTCTTATCCAGAGGGCTATGGAGGTCGCACCGGTTATGTCCAGACTGGCGTCATTGCCGCAATCGATGTAGTCCCCGCCGCCACCGGCTGCGCCCAGGCCATGGAACTCCAGGGCACCACCGCTGACACCGGTGATCCATGTGGGATTGCCTTCGATGGTCCCGTGGTTGCCGTTGCCGCTCGAATCGGAAACCGTGGTTCCGGAACCGTCGTCGAGCATCCAGTGCCCCACCAGATCGGCGCTCACACTACTCGTCAGGCCCAGCATAAGAATAGAAAAAAACAGACAAATCAATTTTTTACACATAATAATCCTCCTATAAAAAGTTAACATAAAAATGTTTGCCGATTAAAAATCGACAATCAAGAATCGAAACTCGAAAATGCAATTGCCTCCTTCCTTCAAAAGCCTGATACGAACTGCTAATTGAAAAATAAGTACTGAAATAGACTCTTAAAATCCCGGCTGCTGCAAAACTAAATATCTATAGATGCTAATTGTATTTATACCAGAGAAGCCGCCTTTCCGTCAAGAAAAATCTCCGGATTATGCGTGGATTATTGCTTTTTTGATGTGAATTTTCTGAAAATGAGGAAATTGCTTATCTGGCCCGGTTCGCCAGAAGAAATTGCCGGAGGCCTTCGAGATCATCGGTATTGATCAAATCGACGCCGGCCGACAAAAGCTCGCTCCAGAGGACCTCTCTGGCCGATGAAGGATTGTCCGGTGTCGACCAGAATCTCACCAGTCTGCCCTTTTCATGCGCCTTTTGCACTATTTCTCTTAGCCTGTCATGCTCTCCCACGGGCATTTCGCCCGTCCCGTTCCACTTGAAGTATTTTTTCCAGTTGTCACTTATCATCGGGACTAAATCCGCCGGATAGTCGGACTTGAGGTCCGTAAGTCTGCCGTCGCAACCGGCGTAGCGGAGTTTTTGCGATTCCATGAACTCACGAGGACGATTGCCCGTGATGATTGTAAGGACGGCTTTGTCGCTTCGGCCGTCCGGGCCGAAGGATGTAAAGATGTCTCGATACTCAGCCAGGATTCTATCGAGAGCCCTGTAGGTTTCAACGGCACCGGTTTTTATATCGATGAGCAGCGTAAACTGCGGCCCTTTTGGGTAAACGCGTCCGCAATTTTTCATTATGCGTTTTTTCAACGGTTCGAGATACAGCAAACGCAGAGTCTTGTCAGGCGTTACCTCACGGGCATTATGAGCTACGTACAGATCATCGTCGACGAGCAAAACATCCGCCTCGACGCTGTTGAAACCATGATCGAGCGCATCATACAAAGGCCGGTCGTGCTCGTAATCATTGTGGGCATGAGCACGCGAAAGAGGTATGACATTAGTGCCGGCTACGTGTGATCCGCACGACAATAATGACAGTGACACCAAACAAACGAACACAATCGCGCATGTATTGATAATTCGAATAGACACTCCATATCCAAAACTACTTAGTCATACTATCGTATATATACAGAGGTAGAATAATCTGTCTGGCTCAAAAGTACAACAGTTAGACTCTGATTTACTGGATCTAAGCAATCCGCGCCAGAGTTTCTGCCCACCCTTGGGCAAGAGGCTGAATTGAATTCTTAGCCTGTCTGCCTGCCAGTTTTAGTTTCAAAAAAATGCCTTTGCTGTATAATTCTACAACATATTCGAATCTTATTGCTCGAAATAGGAATGCATTCATATGATCCAGTTAAACCCTTATCGTTCTACTCTGGAGAGTTGCTTAGCCCTTTGTAAGCTTTGAGCCATTTTTCGAATTCCTGTGCAAGCTTTTCGTAGCCGGCGGCGCGAGCGAGCTTGAGCGCCTTTTCTTCATGCGAAGTCGCTTCACGGAACCGGCGGGCCTCGGCATAGTGCGCTGCCAACAGGTGGTTCAGCAAAGGCGAGGTGTCGACCTGCGGCTCAAGAGATACTGCTTTAGCGTAGTGCACAACGGCCCGACCCGGCTGTTTCTGCTGGGCCAGCGCCAGGGCAAGTTTGTAGTGGGATTGGGCGTCATCAGGCTTGAGTTGGGCTGCCTGCGACAAATGCCGGACTGCTTCATCGAGATTCTTACGGCGAAGCATCAATTGGCCCATGTTATAGTGAGCATCGGCATAGTTCGGGTCAAGGCGCAGCGCCTGCGACAAATGAACCGCAGCCTGATCGAGAATTCCTTTTGCCAACAGCAGCGATCCCATATAGCTATGTGCCTGGGTATAGTCCGGTCTGAGCTTGAGAACCACCGAGAAATGCCTGATTGCATCTTCGAATTTCTTCTGGCGAGTCATCGTCTGGCCGAGGGTGTAGTGCGCTTCGTAGTCGGTTGGATCAAGGCGTATCGCCTCCAACAGATGGCCGGTTGCCTCGTCTAACTTGTCCCGGCGAACCAGTGCTATGCCGAGAATGGCGTGCGCTTTCGCGTTTTTGGGATTCAGTTCCAGCGATTTTCTGCATTGCCGTTCGGCGCCGGTAAAATCATTGCCTTTGATGAATTCACTGGCGGCTCTCAGATAAGAGAAATCATCGAGAAATTGTTCGCGGATTCTCTTAATCGCGGTTGGCTCGGCGTTAATAAACTCAGGTATATTTGCGGCCCTGTCGGAAGATGTAAAGTGCTCCAACAAAACGGCGGGGCTGCTTTGCCCCTGTTCGTCGATATGGGTGAGGAAAAGCTGAGTGTAGGGCGAATTAGCCTTGGAAGAAAACACAAGCCACCTGCCGTTTGGTGAGAAGCTGTGCCATGAGTTCATACGATTGGTATTGGCGCGCAGTTTTCTTGTCTTTCCCCCTTCGGCTGGTATGATATAGAGTTCGCTGTCAGGCTGGAGCAGCATATAGCTTTTGGCTTTGCAAAAGACGATCCATTTGCCGTCTGGCGAGTATTTTGCAAAGAAATTACTCATGCCGTTATTGGAAGCACCTTGAATCGGCTCCGGTTCGCCGCCCTTGCCGTCATTGAATGGGATCCTGTACAAGTCGAACAAAAACAGTTTGCCTTCTTCAAGGAATTCCTTGCATTCTTCCGGCGTTAGAAGCACCTTGCGTGGGCCGATGATGTTCTTGAGCTTGTGTGCTTTGGCCCTGGCAAAAACGATGTATTTGCCGTCGGGACTCCAACTCGGATTGCTCTGAACAAACTGTGGATCATCTGCTCCCGGCAATGCAGCGAAGGTCCCTGCATTCCTGTCGTAAACACACAGAATGCCCTTGACGGGAAAAAAGAGTTGTGAGAATGCCAGATCCGGTTTGGGAACGAAGACGGACGCATCTTTGACTGTGCTGAGCACAAACCTGCCGTCCGGAGATATTTGAGAAAGCAGGCCGAACGTTTGCTGCCCATCCTCTTTCCTGAAATCGTTCCACGTTATTATGTCGCTGGTAGCAAGGATCATTTGCTCGGCGACTTGTGTAACAACGTATGAAGCCTTGCTGTTGGCATAATCCACATCCATTGCAAGAGTTTTACCGTCTATGGGAAACGAGTGACAATTTCCGCAAACCGGCAGATTTTCCAAGATGATCGGAGGCTGCTCGGGCGACGAAATGCTTCCAAAACGCCACCGGATATTCGATGGATCTTTAACGGCATCAATAAACGGCAGGTTTACTTCCCGGTAGAACAATGGCGCACCGACCGGATCCTTAGATGTTTTGATTGAGATTCGCCCGGCCGAGAGAATCCTTGTTGTTATCCGGCGACTGATACCCAGGATTGTAACCTGGGTGTTTCTTTCCAACGACTGTTTCTTGATGGTTTCCCACTGCTGCTGCTCAGGTATCCACCGGGATTGGTGAGTGACAAAACTTATCGGGGTCCCATTATCCTGGAACTTGATACTTACCAGCCACATATTTGATTTGGAATTACCATCTTCCCAGTGAAATGTAGGCGGCACAATTTCCGGAGGAAAAAGAGTCTCATCAAGCGGATAGTGAATTATCAAGTCGTCATACTCCGCACCATCGCGATAAAGTGCCAACAGATCCCCTGGTTCGGGTACCGACTTGTAGCAAACAATTAACACACCTGCTGCGACAACCGCAACAAGCATGCCTGTCAGGGATTTCTTATTTATACGCTTAAAAAACATAAATTTTCTGTACGACAGCAAAGAATCCGATTATCAACAAAATCGTGACACGAAAGTCCTGTCAATTCAGCCATAACCTTCACATTGACAAAGCCTTTTTGCAGAGTTCTATGTGCTCGTTCTGGTCGCCCGGGCCTTTGTGGCCGGCGGCTCCTTCCTTCCATGCCGAGCGAGCTTCGTCGAGGCGTCCAAGGGCCTGCAGTGCTTTACCTCGCCAATACTGTGCCGATGCTTCCTGAGGCCTGTTGGAGCGGCCGACGCCTATGTTTTTCGGATATGTTAGGGAAGCCTTGAAGTCACGCAACGCCCCGGCGAAATCTTCGTCTTCAAAACATATCCGGCCCCGTTCCAGATGGGCCTTGTGGAACAGATCCCAGGTAATCGTCTGGCCTTCCCAGTTGACAAAGTACGGCGTGGATTCGAGCAGATCGATAGCATCTGTGTATTGCTGCTGGTCAAGATACATCTGGGCAAGCATTATGATGATATCGGCCCGACGGTTTTTCTCATACGTCATCGATTCGAGGGTCTTTATCGCATCGGGCCGTCTCTTTGCCGCCAGTAGAATATCGGCCAAATCCCGGTACAAAGTCTGGTCCTTTGGCCTCGCGGCAATGGCATTCCTGTAGAATTCTTCCGCCTTCGGAAGGTCTTCTTCCGCCGCCCAGGCGTAGAGACCGAGATTGCGAAATGCAACGCTCAAAGACGAATCCAACTCAGCCGCCCTGCTCCACTGCCGGACCGCCTCATCCTGCCTATCCAGATGACTGTAAAGATTCCCAAGATGCAGATGTGCATGAGCATCGTCGGGGTTGTTCTTTACAGCGCATTCAAAAACGGCAACTTCTTCCGGGCGGGAAGGAAAGACATAATCACGGTGCATCCGGGCAGCCTGAGCGAGATACGCGCCGGCTTTGGCCTGGTCCTTCTGCAGCGATGCGAGATAAGCCAGATAATATACCGGCAGCGGACTTCGCTGATCCTCCGGCACCGCCTCGACGCAGGCCGCCCGCAGCAACTCTTCGGCCTCATTCGCCAGAGCCACCTCCGCAAAGACAAGACCGGCTTCCAGCATTTCAAATTCATCCTCTCCCACGAAAGCCCGAGCCTCACGCACGAACCGATTCATCCGATCTTTGCTTTGAAGCGCGATAATCATCCTCGGGACCAGAGCCGTCGGATTCTCGGCGATTCTCTCTTCGGCCTGCTTATACGCCGCTTTTTTCCTGCCGGCGGCATAAAGGGCCAGCAGCAGATGGTCCTTCGCCTTGTAATCCTTCGGATTAAGCCGAACCGCCCTTCTGAAAACTCCTATAGCTTTAGAATACTCGCCCAGCCGCATATGAGCACGACCGGCCAGGTCGCAGCCGAGAGAATCCGTGCCGAGACATCGTATCGCTTTGTAAGCACAGCGCAAAGCCTCAGCGTCATTTCCCAACCGCAACTGACTCACACCGAGGAAATACCAGGACAACCCGTCTGTCTCATCTCTTTTCACGGCGGTTCTCAACCGGCCGGCAGCTTTTTCGCACAGCCCGGCCTCGATATCCAGAACGGCAAGCGCCCGCAGAGCGGGTGAATAGCACTCATCTTCGGCCAGTGCCTTCTCGTAGTATTCGCGCGCCCTCCTGCGACTGGTCGCCAGGTCGAACTTGCGGCCCTTGAGAAATTTCTCCTCCAGCGTGAGCTGCTCATCGGGCTTGTTCATAAGGTCGGAAGGTTTGGGCTCGGGAGTTTCGGGAATCGGCAAAGGAGTCACAAACGAGGCGATGACCTGCCGCTTACCGGTCCGTATGGTGACCTCGACGGGCGACTGCCCGGCTGATGAAAGCGTCACCGTCTTCGGATTCTCAGGCCCCAGGTCTAAGTTCTTTCTCAGCAGTCGCCGGCCGTCGCGAGTAATCAGGCAGGTCGCCCCCGGGAAAGAACTCGTCGCGATAATGTGTAGCTGAAGAGTATCATCCTCACGGGCCGTCTGGACGGCAATGTCTTTCGTTGCGAACTCGAAACCGTCGCCGAGCCCGTGCACCGGATACCACCATTCCTGCCACGAGACCTCCTGCCTCGGTAACAACATGCCGTAATCGGACTGCGTCGGCAGCGGCCCGCTTTGGACCTCGATGTAAGGGCCATCATTGTCGGTCAGATTCTGCTGGCTTACAATGCCGAAATCCCATGTCCCCCAGGTCCAGGCCTTTTTCCCGCTCAGTTCGCGTTTGTCCGCTACCTGCACAATCCCACGATCGGCGTCGACCTCGTAGGCCCCGAAGAAATCGAAGGCACAATCCACAGCAAAAATCGAAGCCCAAGTTTCATAATTCTTTAGCCAGGATATGTCCCTGCCTTCGTGGATGGGCCAGGAGAAAAACTTAACGCCGTAATGGTCCGTGCCGAGAGTCATCGGATAGATAAACCGCGTGCCAGGCCGATTTGGAAAAGCTGTACAGTTCCAGAAATAATAAGGGCTTATCGCATCCGTAGGATTAAAAATGCGAATTTGCTCATCCAGATATGCCTTGCCCGGATGCAGAGTCACGCGCACCGTCCACTGGGTGCGCTGGGTTTTCTCCAGATTGTTGATTTCAAGGTATGCCGAGCCGTCTGCGTTTTTGCCGATCAGGGCATCGACCGGCGAAAGGATAGTGACCGTGTGTACCTGTGGCCCGGCGTTCCACTCGACTCCGCCGCTGATGAAAGCCCCGCGCATTGCTATCATACTTGGTTTGATAACGTTATTGAGATGGAACATCTCCTTTCCTTCGGTCTTGTCGAATACCGAATGCAAACGGCCGCCCAGCTCCGGAAGGCAGGTGACCTTCAGGTATTCGTTTTCAAGAAACAAAGCCTTGTACGTCCGATCCTTTTTGGTTCTGGAAAGATGGTCCTGCATAGAATAAGGATAGACGATGGAGCCTTTGACCGTGGTCGAGAATTTCACATTACCTTCGAGGGCCCAGAGCTTGGGATTCACATCCTCGGCCCATCCGTAAGTGGGAATCGTGATGGTACCCTCCCAGGCTTTGACATTAGCATAACTTCGGCTCGAAAGAACCAGCCCATTAAAAAGCAGAATCATCCAGAAATATTTTACAAGACCTCTCATGATATTCACCTCACATTCTCTTTACAGGCCAATATTTACGTTAATGATATTTATGTCCCGGTCGCGGTCTTTGGCAATTGACACGACCTGACCTTTTCTGTCGGCAGCCACGCTTTGGCCGCCGTATATCCGGCCCTTCCAGGGACCTTTTGTTATTTCGCCGACAAGGTTTGTCCCTATGACAAACGCTCCGGTTTTCCGTGCCGTGTTTGCGACGACTTTCTCAAGTTCTTTGCCGTGGCCCGGCCACTCGTCCTCGGCGGCGGCATATCCGTATGGAACGAGCAGTAAATCCGGTTTCAGTGCCGCCATACGTTTGAGGATTATATTGTCATGTGTGTCGGCACAGATAAGCAGACCGATTGTTCCGAATTTGGTTTCGACGGCACCGATGCTTTCGCCCGGGGTGTAAGGCGGGCTCATCAATTCCGTCAGAAGATTCATCTTGTGATGCTTTAGCAGAATATCTCCCTTGTTGTCGATAAGGACCGTCGAATCATACAAGTTGCCATCCTGCTTTTCCGCCAGACCGACACAGAGATGAATGTCAAAATCTTCGGCCAGCTTGCAAAGCCGATCCGAATCTTCCCCGGGAATCGGGCGTGCTCTTTTATGGGCATCGGGATTGATCCAGCCGAGCAACGCAGTTTCCGGAAAGCAGGCAATATCGGCCCCAGCGTCTTTCGCTTCGCGGATCGCATTCTCAATTCTGATAAAATTGCCCCGGCGGTCGCCGTCAAGGCAGAATATCTGACATATTGCAGCTTTCGTACTCTTCATTTGCGCCGATCCTGTTTCTCATTACGTAAGGACGATTATAGGCTTTCTTGTCCCTGAAACAATGATTTTCATGACAGAATTTAAGCGGGAGAAAAAAACTGAGGAAAGACAGTGACAAATAAGAGAGTCGTATGAATAGATCCAGAACCAGGAAAGCTAAGAAATCTTACAGCCAGGTCGGAAATGGCGAATATCCCCTAATGAATATTCGCCCTTCCATAAGTTATTAATTTACCGTGACCGGCACATTTTTATCTTCACGATTTTTCCATATTTTCCATAGCGTCTTAAATATTTCCGGATTCGTCAGACCCTGTTTCTGCTGCAATGCCGGCCCCGGCTTCAACGAAAAATCACCATTTTCGGCATCGACAAAGTCCGGATCGGCGATTATCGAATCGGCTGCTTTATCCAGGTTTTCAGTATCGACCTTGTTCCGCCAGAATGTATTTCTGTAAACGGTATTGCCATTGCCCCCAATCTCTTTAAATAGAATCAGGCCCCGCTCATTAGCCCGGAAAATATTATCGCGTATCGAAAGGCCGCACGAATCTCGCATTCCGATGCCGGCGTAACTCGAATCGGCAATAATATTATTTTCTACTTTTACATTCGATCGTGCAAAGCCGCTGATGCCGGTTCCGCTGTCGATTATCACATTGTTGGTAATCGTACCGCGTGCGCTTTTATTGCCGAGGTAGACTCCTCTGTTGGCGTTGTTTATGATGAGATTGTCGGTCATATTTAAAGTTCCGCCGGTGCTGCGTACAGCGTGATATCTTGAGCCCGTGACAACGTTTCTGATGATCTCGGCCGTTGCGCCGGAGTATAGCGAAATACCCTGATGTCCGGAGCCCATAACCAGGCTGTTGTGTATCGTCCCTTTTGTGCCCTGGCCGAAACTGACCGTATATTCGAATCCCTCGAATCTGCACGTATTTATATTCAGCTCGGAAAAACCCATAGCATTTATCGCCACGGGACAGCTTTTGAAATTCCCCAGCGGCTGGAAGCAGCAATTCTTCACCTCTGCCTTGGTGTCTTTGACGGCCACTGCAAAGGGATGTTCGGTCCTGTCACTTGTTGCCAATTGCCATTTAATTGTCACCGTATCGATTATTACTCTGCCTTTACCTTTAGTGTCGACAGAAATAGCCGGCTGATTGGAAGTTACTTCGAAAATGCAGTCGTTCCTTGATTGGCCTTTAAGTGTCAATGGTTTCGTAACAGTCACCGGCTCGGTATAAACGCCGTTGGGGATAATTACCATCCCGCCCGGCTGAGCGGAATCGATCATTCGCTGCAAATTATTTTTCGCAGTGGACATTGGTTTCACCGCTTCTATACCGGCTGATTCCGCGGCAGACAGCAGGTTCGGGCCTCGTTTTTGCGAATCGCTCGCTCCCCATTGGATGACAAATTCATACCATTGTGCCTTATTGTAGCGACTGTCATCCAATAGAATCGAGAGAGTATAGTCGTTTGTCTGTTGCGGCATCTCGGCGATGGTGACAGATCCCGTTCCGGTAATTTTTACCAATTTTATGAGATTTTTCGATTCCCGCAGCGGGACGGCTTGTTCCAGCCGATACGGTTTCGATACTCTTTCCTGCCACTCGGGTTTCCACGCAGTCCCGTTGATATACGTAGGCTCGTCGTGTTTGATATTGCCGGCCCTGTCCCACCATTTACCCGGCAGATCCCAAGCATGGTGCTCATACCAAAGTTCGACGCCCTTTATCTTGATCGTGTCCTTGCCGTCGATAAAGGCTTTGATACGCAAGCCGTCCTTCATTTCAACCGCAGGAGTGTCCTGAGCCGTTTTCTCGGCCGGCAGCGCAGTTTTCGGCGGCGTCTTCCATTTTCGGTAATCGCGCGTCGGGCCATCGGGAATAATAGCCGCCTCTTCCGGCTGAATCGGCCAGGGGCTCTCAAATCCAATCGGCTCAGCAACACCGATTCCCAACCGCCGGGCGGGCGAATCCGACATCAATGAGAAATCCTTGCGCACCGCGTCAGCAAACATCGGATCCATCTCCAAATTACCGGTTTGTTTATCAAGTGCAATATCCTCGGTTGTGCTCTCGCTATCGGCGGTCTTGGCGCGCCGCCGGGCGACCATATGCTCATTGTTCCAGAACAGGTTGTTTTCCAGTTTGACGATGCCGTCGGAGACCGCAAAAGCAGAATCGCTACCGATGTCGCCGCATACTATACCATTGGATTCGGAGAAGAAGATATTCTTTTGCACAACTGGTTCGGAAGCTCCAAGAATCGACAGACCTGCTTGTTTGTTGCCGGCAAAGGTGTTGCCTTCGATTGTATCTCGATTCTGAAACCAGCATGACATACCGCCCATTTCATTAGCGTAAAAGAGATTCTGCCTGACAGTGGCCGCTGTTACTCCGGATGCATAAATACCGCTGCGAGCATTTCCGAATATCCAGTTTCCAACAATTGTCGGCGAACAATCATCATAGCGGATGCCGTGCCATGCCGCTCCGGATATGCGGCAGCGTTCCAGTCTCGTAGAATCATTGCCTCCTCGAATACGAATTCCGGCGTAATGGCAATTGCGCAATTCGCTGTCCAGCAATCGAACACTGGAGCTTTCGCCCTGCCCTTGGCCGACAACGATTCCGGTACTCCACACAGCAGCTACCAAGCTGCCGCTTATCTCCACGTCCGACCCATCTAAGATATGGATGCCGTCTCCGGGAGCCCCGATGACCACACACTTTGAAACGGACGCTTTAGCATTGCTGAATTCAAGGATAGGCACCGGTATGTTACCTCCCTCCAACCGTCTTCCGGGCGAGGTGAACTTCAGATCACTAATCACAACGCCTTGCGTGTTATTCACGAGGAGAGTCGGCCTGCCATACTTTTCCTTAAATTCTGCTTTGAATTTAGCACTTATCTCTTTTCGCTGCTCGTCTGTTTTAGCTTCCTGCATTCGGACCTGGAGTGTGCGCATTGCCTCCTCGACCACATCCGCCCCGGCGCTTGCAGACATAATAGTAGTATTATCCCATCCGGTGCCGGCCAGCGTAAGCGATTTGTCGATTTTCAAACGTTCCTTGTACATACCCGGCCCGATGCGAATGACCGCGCCCGCATCGGCCGCGTCGATAGCCTTCTGAATCGAACTGTACTTTGCGCTGCCATCTGCAGCCACCGTAAGCATATCTGCGTTTTTAGCTTTTGCCATGGGCAGAACACAAACCAACATAAGGGCAATAACGGCACAGACGGTGACAATACGCAGGCTGCGGTATTTCCAGGTTTTCTTCTCCAGCCAGTTCAGACGCACCAACAGGTTGCGGGAATCTTCCGCTAATCCTAATAGCCCGATCCCGGACCTTGCCGGCCCGGTCAGCAGCCATTTTGCGTTTTGTAGGATGGTTTCGCGGTAATCCGTTGTCTTGTCCCGCAGAATTCCCGCTACTGTCGCATCACAGCAAAGCTCTCTCAAATGCTGCAACCGCCGCCGGAGCAGCCAGAGCAGAGGATTGAACCAGTACACGATCTGCAGCAGCATATAAAAACCGTTCACCTTAAGGTCTCCGCGCTTGATGTGTGCAAGCTCATGCAGCAGGATGTGCTCGGTGCGATTTTGAGAAAGATGACGAACCGTATCGGCGGGCAGTACGAGTACCGGCCTGAACGTTCCGAAAACCGCCGGAGAAGCAATATTTTGAGATAAAACTATCCCCGGAAGCTTCCTAAGGCCGAGCTTTTTCGCTGTCTGCGTAAATAAAGTCCCAAACCATTGAGGCAAATCGGTATCGCAAGATTTGCCGCTATGGAGCTGCCGGAGTTTTCGAAACCTGACCGCCGCCCACAAGCCAAGTACGATTACACCTGCCAGCCAGACGGCCATCGCGCAGACCTTCCAGTGCAACCCGACACGCCCAATTGATGCTGCAACACTGGTAGAAAGAATCCGCCCGGCAGGTTCGGCAGCCTTACTGCTCATCATGCCATCACGATCAGGAACCGGCTCGATACTGTCGTCCATAGCAAGTGGAGTTATTTCCGTGCTCGTCCGAACGACTGGCATAACAGCCGGCATGTCTGTGTCACTGAGCTGTACAGCCGTCCGGCTTGCCAGCATCCGAACCTGTGAAACAACGCTTGTGGAAAGCGAAAATGCCGGCGGTAATATCAACTTCACCAAAATCAGCAGCCAAAGCGCATACCTGACCTGGGGCCAGATTCTCTTTCGGAGGAGAAGATCGACTGCACCAACAAAAACCACCAGCACGCTTACCTGCCAGAACATTGGCCACATCCAATTCCACCACCCTTCAGCGACACTATTTATTTGTGTAATCATTTTCGTTCTCCCTTTTTCTGCTTTTTACCTGAAAGTATTTTGATTAGCTCTTTGCGTTGATCGGCCGACAGCTTCTCATCTTCCACAAGGAAGTGCATCATAGGCCCGAAGGCCCCGTCAAAGGCCTGGTCCAGCATTATCCTCATTGCGGTTCGACGAGCCTGCCGGCGTGAAACGAGTGGTTCGTAGAGGCCGATATTGCCGCGTTTGCTCTTGCCGACCACCTTCTTCTCGACCAGCCGATCCAGCATGGTCTTTACGGTCGTATATGCCCAGTTCACTGTGGACGGCAGCCGCTGGACCACATCTCGCGCCTTGACCGGGTGCTTTTCCCACAATGCGTTCATGATCAGCCATTCCGGTTCGGTTAGTTTCATATCCTGCTCTCCTTACTACAAACGTAACAGAATTCTACTACATGTGTAGCAATAGTCAACAAAAAAATAAAATATTCTGAATTTTTTTTTCACCCTTTAAAGAAGGCGAAAAACACTACCGCCAGACTCAATTCACCACATTCTTATCGAGGACGACTTAGAAAATAGCCAACCGCGAGCAGGGTGTTGGTTCCTAAAATTGTTATTACATTCATTTTCAAGGCAGGTATAAGTTCCTGAAGATTGTCGTAGTGTTTGAATGTTATGCTAATCGCTTTTAAGGCAAAAGGTGTACAAGCAATCGCGATGAGGCTTGCCGGCGGCATTAATTTAAAGACCACTCCGCCAATAATACTGAGGTACGTCAGGGCCATCAGCCCGGCGTACAATCGGCCGGCCGTTTTAGGCCCCAGGGCAATCACCAGGTTATACCGGCCGCCTTTTTTGTCCGCTTCAACATCGGGAAACTCATTAAGCAGAAGTAAATTCGCGGTTAAGAATCCCGGCGCAAGTGAAGCGACAACAGCTTCGACGCTGTAGCTGCCGGTTTGAACGAAATACGTCCCTAAAACAGGCAGCATTCCCAATCCGAGGCCCGCCCAGAATTCTCCCGCCAGCCATTTTGTCAAATGAGATGTGTAAAAGTAAATCACCGGGCCGCCGAGTAATATCAAAGGCAGAAGCTGCCAGCCGGAAATAAAAGTCAGGTAAATGCCAATCGCTAAAGCCGCCATTAAACAGCCCACGCCATATATATAAACGCCCTTCGGTTTTAGAAGCCCGTTAGGGAGAACTCCGCTGCCCCCGGAAAAAGGCGTTCGAGTCGTTTCCAAATCTATGCCGCTCTTGTAATCGAAATAATCATTGAGCACATTGACGCTGGAATGAGCCAGCACAAGACCAATCATTGTCAGCACGAATTTAAGCAAATCAAAACAGCCCTCGTGCCTGGCTATCGCCGTACCAAGCAGCACCAAAACCACCGACAGCAGAAGAAATTGGGGCCGTGTCTCTAATAACCAGATTTTAAGCTTCATCCACACATAACTCCTATAGAATTCTAATGTTATTGCATTATTCATATTATAGGAATATTGTCACGATTTTTCCCATTCGACGATTATAGCAGTCATAAAAACCTGTCTTATACTCAATCTGACTTGCCCGTTCCCACCAACCTCTTTAAAGGTTATAATGCAAATTCGAAAACTCACAGAGGTTTAATATGAGGATTAAATAATGTTCTATTTTACTGCCCCTTCGAAAGCTTCGTCGAATAAGTCAACATGTCACCATGTCCCGCACATCAGGACAATAAACGTTTTCATTCTTTTAATGACCGCCCTGCTGTTTATATGCCCGGCCAAAGCCCCAGCTTCTTCGAACAGCGATTCAGTTAAGCCGCTCAATCGATTTCCCCGTATGGTACAGGAATATTTCGTAAAGTCCGTGCGTCGCATCGAGGATCGAGCGAACGAGCGGCGAGCCGACCTTAAAACAAAGGCCGACGCCGAAGCATATGTCCGTGACGTTCGCGAAAAGATACAGCAGAGCTTTGGGCCATGGCCTGACAAGACGCCGCTCAAGCCGCGTATTACCGGCGTCGTCGAGCGGGACTCTTACAAGATAGAGAACATTATCTTCGAGAGCAGGCCCGGTTTTCTTGTCACCGCCAATTTGTACATTCCCAAAGGGCGAGCTTTCCCGCTGCCCGGCGTTGTCGGAACGTGCGGTCACTCGGCTACCGGTAAAATGATAAATTTGTACCAATCCTTCGCCCAGGGACTCGCCCGGCAGGGATACGTCGTCCTGATTTACGACCCCATCAGCCAGGGCGAACGCCTCCAGTACCCGGACGAGAATCTGAAATCGAAAATCGGCGTCGGCGTCCGCGAGCATTTATACGCCGGCAACCAGCAGTTCCTGGTCGGCGAGTTCATCGGCTCATGGCGAGCATGGGACGGCATACGCGCCCTCGACTACCTGCTGAGCCGCGACGAGGTCGACCCGAAGCACATCGGCGTGACCGGCAACTCGGGCGGCGGCACGATAACGACGTGGCTGTGCGGCGTCGAACGTCGCTGGACGATGGCGGCCCCAAGCTGTTTCGTTATCACATTCCGCCGGAACACGGAGAACGAGCTGCCTGCCGATACGGAACAGTGCCCGCCCAACGCATTAGCGCTCGGGTTGGACCACAGCGATTTTCTCGCCGCCATGGCGCCCAAGCCGGTTATCATTCTTTCAAAAGAAGGTGATTACTTCGACGCTCGCGGCGCCGAAGAAGCCTATCACCGGCTTGCTCACCTGTATGGACTCTTGGACGCCGAAGAGAACATTGGACTTTTCATCGGCCCGGGCTATCACGGCTATTCACAGGAAAACCGCGAGGCCATGTACCAATGGTTCAACCGTGCTACCGGCGTCTCCGATGCAACAAGCGAACCGGAGCTGGTGATTGAAAAAGACGAAACACTCTACTGCGCGCCGCGCGGGCAGGTCTGCGAACTGAATTCACGCCCCATCTATTCATTTACGAAAGAGCTGTCAGAGCAATTAGCGAAAGAGCGGCGAAAAAATATTCCCACTCCCATGCTCAAGCGGCGAATCGCAAAGGTGCTGGGATTCCGAGGATCGGCAGCTTTTCAGACCCAGGAGCCGCCCGAATACCGCATACTCCGCAACTGGCGTTCGCGCCAATTCCCGAAGCCGAACTGGACAACCTATCTTGTCGAGACCGAGCCGGGGATTCTTGCTGTCGTTTACCGTCTTTCCGACGAACGGCTATACTCCCGTCCGCCCAAAGGGCAGAAGCGGGCCATCCTGTACATTTCGCACCAGTCCAGCGACGCCGAACTGCGGTCCGAACCGCTTATCAAAGAGCTGATTGCCGCCGAGCCAGATGCGGCTTTCTACACGTGCGACG
>Ga0268285_1000159_pt1 | contig 42328 bp, 40 predicted proteins | sample saktaG_2_FD_190144 | JGI IMG/M metagenome (GOLD analysis project Ga0268285, IMG submission 190144) | Saline water microbial communities from Sakinaw Lake, British Columbia, Canada - sak_2013_06_06_120m | ecosystem: Environmental > Aquatic > Non-marine Saline and Alkaline > Saline ... | reverse complement strand
CGAAGGAGCAGGGATTGATTGATCATAATTGGACTCTGCGTGAACTACTTACACACCCATATTATATAACATCAACCGGATAAACGGTCACCACCCGCTGCTGCGTCATTCAGAAGTGTCCCATCGGAATCAATCGACCTATTACCGCCCACATTCGCCTCTGTAGGCCGCCAATCTTGGACGACATCGTCCACTTTTGGGAGGGTAGACAGATCCACATATACACTATAATTGCCAGAGCACAGACCCTCGAAAAGATAGTGCCCATCATCGTCAGTTATTACGCAGGTTCCGATCCGCCTGTCGCCAGCATCGAGAAGGTAGACCGTCACGTTCGAAAATCCCTTTCCGCTTTCATCCTGAATCCCATTCGCGTTCAGGTCCTCCCAGACCAAATCCCCGATCGCGCCGGTGCACGGCGGGACGGATACAAATCCGAATAGCCGCGGTGGATCGGACGGAACCGACACATCGAAGTATACCCTGTCCGGAGCGTCGTAGATGGGAAGGCTGAGCTGATCCTCAAAGACGTTTCCGTTGGCGTTGTAGAACCTGACCTGGCCCCGGGCGGCGGGCGACCAGAGGGAGAAGTCCGGGCCCGGATGAAGGAGCCTGACCGTCAAACCCGCGTCCGGATCGAAGCCCCGAACCATCTTTCCGGGAGGAAGATTGCCCGCCCAGGTGAGCCTCACGTCGCCGGCGGCCAGCTCCGATATCGGAGGGACTGCCTTGACGTAAACCGCGTCAATCGGGTCGTATTGGCCTATAACCCCCCCGAGATCGATATAGACCAGCCTAGGATAAGGCGGGTTGAAGAACGTAAGGTCCAAGCCGAGGTCTCCGTCGTCAGGACCCACCTTGGACCCCGCGGCGCCAAAGGACGAGTGAGTGAGCCTTACGTCCGCGAGCCTGACGGGGCCAGGGCCTACGTGAAGATACATAGAATCATTTTCGTCGTAAAATCCTGGCGCTATCCCCAAATCCAGGTACATTATCGTTACAGGCCACTGAACAAGCCCGGGAGCGGAGGTGAAATCCTCGACGATCAGAAGATCGCCCGAGGTCGTCAGATTAAGCATCGACCCGAACTCAAACTGCCCCGAGGCCGGGGTCAGAAAGAGAAGAAAAACGAGCCTCGTCAGGTTTCGTCCTACCTCTCTCAAACCGACCAACGCTCCACCGTTAACCCGCTCATGGCAAACCAACCGCAGACTTCCTGAGATCCTGGGGATCTGTCGTCTCTCTCAAACCGGGCGATCCATCCGTTATTTCTTGATGGGTTCATTAAATATAACGTTATCTTCCAAAACTCATCAGCCTGAAATCTTGTCGCGCACCGATGATGTTTCTTATGCCGTCTAGACCGGGCGGCGAAAGGTCTACAGCCTGAAATATGCAGAACGTTGAGAGCAAGCGCCAGTGCTCTAATTGCTCAGGATGTACGGCGTTGGTCGTCAAGCGGACGAAGTTGCGTGGATACGCCATGGGGCTCGATGCTTCGAAGAATACCAACATCGAGCTCGTCGTAAATCGACGGGCTTGGCCAAGTGCTGATCAACGCGCCGGGTATGGTGTAGAGGTTTCCGTTCTCTCGCCCCTGGAAGCCACAGGTTGAAGCTGGGGCCGGGATGCAAGACGGAACAGGAGGCACCGTTATCCGGATCGAAGTCCAGGACCCTCGTGCCCGGCGAGCCTGCAGTTGAGTTCAGCCTGACATCCCCAGTCCGGATCTTCCCGAGCAGGGTTACGGTTTTTATGTAAACTGGGTCGCTTAAATCTGACTCCGGCAAGGCCTGCCGACTCGCCCTCGTCCTGAATTCCGTTCGCGTTCAGGTTCTTCCAGACAAAAACGCCGATCTTCGCCGATCTCACCGGTGGACAGCGGAACGGCTACATATCCGAAGAGGCATGGTGGATCGGCCTGGACAGACGTGTCGAAGTATACCCTATCCTGAGCGTCGTAGATGGGAAGGCTGAGCTTATCCTCGAAGACGTTTCCGTTCGCATTGTAGAACCGAACCTGGCCGCGAGCTGCGGGCGACCAGAGGGAGAAGTCTGGGCCTGGATGGAGCAGCAGAGCCGCAAGGCCCGCGTCCGGATCCGAGCCTCTAACCATCGTTCCGGGGGGGAGACTTCCGGCCCAGGTGAGCCTCACGTCGCCGACGGCCAGCTGCGAAATGGGGGGGACAGCCTTGACGTAAACCGAGTCATTTGGGTCGTATTGACCTATAACCCCCCCGAGATCTGCGTAGACCAGCCTCGGATAGGGCGGAGCGAAAGGCGTGAGATTCAAATCGAGGTCTCCGTCGCCAACATTCACCTTGGAGCCCGCGGGACCGAAGGACGAGTACGTGAGCCTCACATCCGCGAGACTGACGGGGCCCGGGCCGACGTGGAGGTATAGAGGGTCGTTTAAGTCGTAAAACTCCGGCGCTATCCCCACATCCAGGTACATTATGGTCACAGGCCACTGAACGAGCCCTGGGGCGGAAGTAAAGTCATCGACGATCAGAACCTCGCCCGTGGTCGCCGGGCGGACCGCCGACCCAAACTCGAACTGCCCCGAGGCTGGGGTCGAGGTCAGAAGTAGGTGGGGGAGGAGAACTGCAACGACCAGAATCACTAGCTTTCGACCCTTTTTCCTCAAGCCAAACCTCCACCGTCAATCTGCCCAACCCAAACCGATCACCCGCCCAGAAAATCAATATCTGAAACCGTGGAACGTTTTCGTCGCTCTCAACAAGCACACTCAGATCTTAATTTCCTGATGTAATCATAAATATATCTTTGTCTTCCAAAGATTCGAGGATCGGCTTCCGACCGTCAAAGGTACGACGTTTCATCTGGTTTTGGGCGATGAGAGGGTCGAATAGCAAACTCTCATGGCATAGGCGAACCGTCATCCTGGAACTTGCAAAAAGAGAAAGAGCGCCCAGTGGCGCTCTAATTGCTCAATCTTATCGCGTTGGGCGTCAAGTAGCCGAAGTTCCTCGGGTACGCCGTGGGGCTCGATACGTCGAAGTAAACCACGTCGGGTCCGTCGTAAATTGGCGGGCTGGGCCAAGTGCCGATCAGAGCACCGGGGTTGGTGTAGAGGTTTCCGTTGGCGTTGATGAACCTGATCACCCCTCTCGCCCCCGGCAGCCACAGGTTGAAGCTGGGGCCAGAATGCAGGACGGAACAAGAGGCACCGCTATCCGGATCGAAGTTCGAAACTCTAGTGCCCGGTAAGCCCGCAGTTGAGTTCAACCTGACATCCCCAGTCCCGATCTTCCCAAGCGGAGTTACAGTTTTAATGTAAACCGGATCGTCCAGATCGTACTGACCAGGAATTGTACCATTGTCCACGAAGACTATCCGCGGAAGAGTTGGCGGAAAAGCCGTCAGCTTCTGTCCAAGATCGATATGTCCCGGAAGCGGAAGAACTTTAGATCCAGCGGCAAAGGGTCCAAAGGCGGTAGGCGTTAGCCTTATGTCGTTGGTCTTGATGCTCGTGACCCCCGTCACCACGACGTCGCCGATGTGCAGATATATGACGTCACCCAGGTCAAACAAATCCGAGTTCGGTCCCACGTCCCAGTACCCCATCTGAACCGGAGTTTGTGTCATTGTGCCGGCAGATGCGAAATCCTCGACGATCTTTCCGTCCTCCGGACTTGAGTTGGTTACCCTGTACCCGAACTGGCCACAGGCCCCACCGATACAGAGCATAAGGATCAGGGCCACAAGAGTGCAAGCCCTCATCAACTTCTTCATGTTATCCTCCAGATATCCTAAGACCATTGAATGCTCATCACGCAGAAAGTCGGATGTTGTTCGTAACCACAAACCCGAAGGGATAACCTCCCATCGCAACGCTGGGAAGAGATACGTCTATGTAAACGCTGTCGCCGTAGTCGTAGATCGGATCTCCGTTTCCGTCAACGTTTCCGTTGGCGTTGTAGAACCTGAGGCTCGCTACCGGCCCACCGGCGGATAACGGCACTATCATGGGAATCGCTGGCCCGTCGTTGTCAGGATGGTAGTCGAGTACCTTCGTTCCTGGAGAGAGACCACAGACTGGACCCAGCCGGACGTCTTTGGTGGAGGTCCTGGCACCGAGGGCTGCAGGGGTCATCGCCAGGACGTATACCGGATCCTGGAAGTCGTACCCCTGGCTGCCGTAGAGGTCTGCGTAATAAATACCGGCCGCTTGGCCCGGCAGAGCGCTGAGTGGCTTGTTTATGTCGTTGTCTGTGGATATCACTTTGGTACCCGCAAGATATCCATAATAATCGGTGAGCCTTATGTCATTGGCGTCGATGAGGCCGTTTCCCAAAACGTCCAGATAAATGGTGTCACCGTCGTCGTAGATCCCGGGGTTCGCTCCAGTGTCCCAGTAACCGAGATTCGGATTCATCGGCAACGGGAAATCATCGAGAAAACGCCCCACGTCGGCATCTCCAGTCATCACCTTGGACCCGAACTGTCCCAAAGCACCGTTTAAGCTCAGGGCCAAAACCAGTCCGGTCAGCATACAAACTCTCGTTAATCCCTTCAAATTAACCCCCCTTCGTATTTCTAGGAACGGATTACAGTCTATCGTAATCTTATAAGTACTTTTTTGGGGATTTAGGGAGATACAGGACACCTATAACGCTAATAAGCGGTTTTAATCGAGGAAAAACTTTCGATCTGACCCTCAAACGGAAAACGGGCGCATCTAAATCGGTGATATTCGGACAGAAACGAAGGCTCCAGATATGAGAAAACCAATGTCCTTGACCCTCTCGCCTTCGAAGAAAGAAAAGGCGAGGGGTCGACGAAAGTTCAGATGGACATTCTGGCGTCGTTTATGGTCACCACGTAGAAGGGGTACTGGGTATCCATGTAGACGACGTCCCCTCTATCGTAGATGGCATATCCTCCGTTGTTTATGTTTCCGTTGGTGTTGAAGAAGCTGAGCATCCCCGGAAGGGTTGAGGTCTTGAGGCCGTTATCCGAGTCGGATTCGTTAACCCTGCTTCCTGCCGGAAAACCCTTGTAATTGGTGATCCGGACGTCGTTGGAGTTGATCTCGCCTGGCACCACGTTGAGGTATATCGGGTCTTCCAGGTTGTAGGCACGATCTCCCGCCGCATCGAGGAACCGCAGCTCGGCCCTGGGGGTGGAGGCGGTCCCGAACTTCGTCAGCTGCTTTCCTATGTCGTTGTCGGCCTTGGCCACCTGGGATCCCGCAGGAAGCTCGCCGAAAGGCGTCAGCCGGACGTCGTTTTCGCTGACGACATCGTCACTGGGATTTATGTTTATGTAGACCACATCATACCGGTCGAAGACGCCGTCGATCCCGCCGTCCCAGAAGGCGAACTCAGGACCCATGTAAAATGGGCTGAGGGCCCCCGACTCGTCTACATCGTTCCACATCACCTTTGATCCGTACTGCATCTCGTCAATGGCCCAGGAGGCTGAAGTGGCGACCAGGGTCAGAACCAGCATCAACAGAGCTGCCCTGCCGAAAGGAAGATATCTCATCATGAGTCACCCCACATCAATTCGCATTACTCCCCTATTTGTGAGATGTATCTTTCTCCGATATCACATATAAATATTGCTAAAATGATACGCATGATATTCAGCGCAGGAGCGGTCCATCAATTCCGAGAAAAAACAAATCCGGGACCAAAATAGTCAAAGCTGGCCGAGAAGGTTATCGGATTTGTTCGCGAATCCTCGGCCAGAATTTGGTTACATCTATTGTAACTATTCAGCACCCAACAACCAGCATCGGCAAACTCAATTGATGAGATGTCGCGTGGCCAGTTCCAGAGAGCTAACTTCAAGTAACTTCGTCAATAGATATCGTTTTCCATTCTAGCGCAAATTGTTTGTCGGCATGCCTTCATAACCAAAATCAGCATCATGCGGGCGATTCGGGATAGCTGAATAGTTACCATCTATTTTGGTTACATCTTCTCATGAAGTGTTCTCGATTCTCATCTCCAAACTGCAGGTTCTACCAGACCGTCTTGGATCACCATGTACTTGTAATCTTCACAGGGGCTCTTGTTCCAGGAGCCGACGTTCGCAACCCTATGCTCTTCGTCAACGAAGGGCATGTGAGTGTGGCCAAAGATCAGAAACTCGTCGATTTCCATCCCCAGATAAACGGTTCTGGACCTGGATTTGGCGAGGTTGTCTATGGTGAGGGCCGCTTCATGGCGGCCATAGAGCCTCTCATCCGGACCTTCCATCATGGATTCGAACGCTTTGCGTAAATCCGACGGAACCCTTTGGAGCTTCTCCAGGATCGACTTTGAGGTCTGGATCGTATCCCAAAGTTTGCTGGCGGCATTCCCCGTGTCATCGCCCGCAAGACAAAGGTGCTCGGCAAAGCACTTGTAAGAGGTCAAGGACTTGTAGTAGGGGTTTGCGAGGACCTCCAGCTGGTAGCCGTGAGTGAAGAAAAATTTCTTGCCCCCTTCCTGAAGTTTGACGTGCTCTGCGACGTTCTCGAAGGGGAAGCGGTCTGACAGCGTCTCTTTAAGCTTCAGCATGTAGTAGTCGTGGTTGCCAACGACATAATGCACCTTCACGTCGTCCTTGAAGCTCGTGAGGACCGAGACCGCATCCTCCATTTCCATGAGAGCTTTTGCGAAGTCCCGTCTCCAAAAGTCGATCAGATCTCCGAGGATGACCAGATCTCCGCCCTCGCTCAGCTGATCGTCTTTTATGGAATTGAGAAACTCGAGGAACTCTCTGCCGTCTTTCTCAACTTTTTCATCTCTCTGTTTTTCTGCTAGATGGACATCAGATACCACAACTATCATACAGATCCCCGGAACTTATGGGAATTCCACATATTTAACTTCTCCTCAAAGCTTTCCTCATAAGCCACAGCTTATCGAGTCACGATCGACCGGTCGTTAACCACCTTCTGCAAAACCCTTAATCAAATCTGGACGGTCCAGACTCTGCCATAGTTGCTGGGGACCACAAAAGAGGTCCAAGCACCGCCGACGACTTCTTCGAGGTTGTCTAACCCGTGAAGCTCCTCCACGTATTCTTCACTGAAGGGGAACTGGAAGTCCGCCTGCTTTATTCCTGATCATCCAAGTTGGACGATGGCGACGGTGATTCCATCAATAAGAGCCGCAAAAAAAATTCAGGGTCCGATCGGGACGCAGCCCTGGAATAAGTTGATCTATCGGGAGGTAAACCCTCATCCGATGATCGATCTCTTTCTCAGGGTGCTGGAGTTCGCAGCTCCGATACTGGCCATGATAGGCATCGGCCTCTTCGGCGCCGGCGTCCTGACGGAGATGGGGCTGATGCAGGGCCTCGCCCGGATCGCAAGGCCGATCTTCTCCTTCACGAGACTTCCCGACGCCTGCGCCTCGGCCTTCGTCGTATCCCTGGGTTCGGCGGTGGCGGCCAACGGGATGGTGGCGAGGTTCAGGGAAGAGGGGTGCCTGGAGGAAAAAGAGGTGATCCTCTGCGCCATCATGAACAGCATACCCGTCTACGTCAGGGAGCTATTCACCTACCAGATCCCGATCGTCATCCCGGCCCTGGGGCTGGTGGTGGGGGGGTTTTACGCCCTCGTCTTCATAATCACGGCCCTTGTCAAAATCTCGGTGGTGGTGATCTTAAGCAGGCTCTTTCTCGGTGAGGGGACCTGCCTGGTCCCAGAAAGCGGCCGTCAGGAGAGGGTTTCCCTCCGGGCCGCGGTGGTAAAATCTTTCCGGCGGGAGAGGAGGCTCTTTTTCAAGATCGCCGCCATCTACATCACCATGACGGCCCTCGTCTTCGCCCTCAGGGACCGGGGGGCCTTCGAGGCCTTCAGCGTCCTGCCCCTGGCGGAGATCTTCGGGATACCGCCGGAGAGCATCGTTCCCCTGACGACCTACGTTGCAAGCCCCATCGTCGGGATATCCCTTCTCGGCCCGATGATCCACAGCAACGGGATCTCCCCGGTCCAGGCGATGACCGTCCTGATGCTGGGAAGCATGTTCATGCTCCCCTTCTTCGCCGTCAGGAGCCTTCTTCCCCGCTACGTGGGGCTCTTTGGTCCGCGCCTGGGCATTGGGATCGTTGTCTTCTCCACGGGGATGAGCGTCCTCGTCAGGTTCGTGATCCTCGTGGCCCTGCTTGCCTTCGGTCGGTGAAGGCAACTCCGTCTTTTCACGATCCGAGGTGGCTTGACTCGCCGATAATTTCATTCGCCCATGATCTGGACGACGATCCTCCGATACCGAGGCCTGTTGTCCAGGTCCAGAAAGACTATCTGCTGCCAGGTGCCCAGCATCAGCTTTCCGTCGGAGAAGGGGACGGTGAGGCTCGGGCCGATCATCGAGGCCCGGATGTGGGAGTGGCCGTTGCCGTCGCCCCACCTCTGGTTGTGGGCGTACTCAACGTTCCTGGGAGCTATCCTCTCCAGGGCGTCTTTCATGTCCTCCACTAGGCCCGGCTCGTACTCGATGGTGGTGACGGCTCCGGTGGCCCCGGAGGCGAAGATGACGACAACTCCCGCAAGAAGCTCCGACCTCTCGACGGCGGCTGCCACCTTTGCGGTCAGGTCTGTCATCTCGGCGTTTCCTGCTGTCTGAAAGTCAACGTGTTCGGTCACGATCACGGGGATCACCTCCGGTTTGAAGACACTATTTGTGCGTCATAACATCTTTTTGCGGTCACCCTTGATCAAACTTTGCAGAGGAAAAGTCGGGACATGCGAAAGGGAAAGGCGGGCCGCAGACGGCATGCCGATCGACCAAACCCGGCCGGCATCCGCGCCAAAATTTTTGTACCATCAGAGACATACACTCTAGCGAGGTGTTCATCTTGAAACCCTTTGGATTGGCGGCCTGTCTGTTGTTCTTCGTCCTCGTCTTTGGAATGCCGATGGTATGCTGTATCGACCCTCCAGACGACGTTTTTGAATACAGCTCTGAGGATGTATCTCAGTTCTCCGACTTCTTCACGATGGAGTCGCCGGCCACCAGCGGCGAGGTGGAGAGCTACAACCCGGCTGGACGGGAGCCGTCCTCGGTCTATTTCGGCGACCGGTCCACATCCTACTACACATACCAGTCAACGTACATGGGGACTAACTCCCTCTGGATCCAGGGTTCCTCGAGCTGGGCCCAGCGTGTCGTCTGTCCCCTGGGGGCGTACCTGTCGCTCCTCGCCTATTCCTCCAGTGGCGGGAGGGCCGACTTCTACGAGATATACCCCGACGGAAGGCTGCTTTCCAGGTCCTACTCCTTTTATCCTGGGTACAGCAGGCTCATCTTCGAGGCCGATGAGGTCGGGCGACACATTTTGATGTTCGCCTTGAACAACCAGCCGAGCAACGTCGTGATCGTGGACGTGAGCAGTGGTGGCTGGCCGCCATCGCCGGGACCCGGGCCCGGTCCCGCGCCGATGCCCTCGGCCGGATCTGCGAGGGTGATCTTCAGCTCCAGTTGGCTTAGAGGCTACAGCGTCTTCGTCGACGGGTCTTACGTCGGAGGCGACGGCCAGGGCGGCGACCCCCTGGATGGAACCTACAGCCTGAACGTCGCCGGAAACCAGTATCACACCCTGGATATATCCTCAGGCGGCCAGACCTACTCTGAGCAGGGGACCTTCCTCACCGGTTACACCTACAGGCTCTCTCTATAACCATAATTGGTCGGGGCGGCCGGTCTATGGCCGCCCGATGTTCTGCTTTCTTTTCACGAACTACGAGATCGACGCCGTGAAGACGGCAAGGTCTACGTCGTGGACATAAACATGGCAAGCGGCCTTGCGGAAGTTGTGAACATGCTCTACTACGCCAAGTGGTTCCATCCCAACCTCTTCGAAGACGTGGACCCGAGGGCCGTCCACCAGGAGATATATCGGAAGTACTTCGACATGGAGATCGAGGGAAATCCATCAGGTCCGTCCCGAAAGCACATCTTATAACTAGCTGGCCTGAGAAAGACGGGTTCCATGGTTTCTGGCGTGAGGTTGAAGGGCTGGGTCGAGGTTGATGGAAGGCGGCTCTCCGAGTCCGAGGTTGGAGAAATCCTCAAAGAGAGCCCCAGCCACGCGTCCAACTTCGGGGGCGAGTTCTTCCTTTGCTGGAACGGCTGGATGGCGCGAGACCATTTCGGGATCATCCCCGGCGACTGCCCAGCAGGAACCATCGTCTGCGGGGGTGAGGTGGTCGGGGCCGTCGATCTTCAGCCGCCAGCATCGGACCTCGACAGGGCGATCGAGACCGCCGTTCGTCTTCGAAGTGACGAGGGGGTCGTCGCCCTCTCCGGCGGCGTCGACTCTGCCTTGGTGGCAGCCATAGCCAGAAGAGAGTGCGTCGTCGTGGGGGTTGAGGGGTCCCACGACCGTAAGAGAGCAAGGGCTGTCGCAGACGTTCTCGACTTATCCTTGGAGACGGCGGTCATCGATCCCGGAAGAATCGAGGAGGCCCTCGTTTCCGTTCTTGCCGCCCTCCCTCGGGTGACGCCCGTCGACGCCTCCATCGCCGCCACCCTCTACTTCGTGGCGGAGTGGGCAGAGGATCACGGGCACAAAAGGATCCTGGCGGGCCAGGGCGCCGACGAGCTCTTCGGCGGCTACGCCCGCTACCTGGAGACAAAGACCCTTGGCGATGACCTGGAGCGGGACTTTCGGGATCTTGCGGTCCAGGCGGCGCGGGACCAGGCCGTGGCCGGCCTCTTCGGCGCCTATTTTTCCCTTCCCTACCTGGACGTGAGGGTGGTGAGGATGGCCATGGCGATACCTCCCGAGGAGAAGGTCAGGGACGGCATCCGAAAAAGACCGCTTCGGGAAGTGGCGGCGAGGTGCATGTCGACTGATATCGCCTATTACGAAAAGAAGGCGATGCAGTACGGGTCCGGGGTGATGCGGGAGATGAAGAGGCTCGCCAGGAGGAAAGGGTACAGGAAGGTGGGCGACTACCTGGAGGAGATCGGATGAAAGACGATCCACCCTTTACTTTTTCAACAGAGAGGACACATTTCAAATAAAATAGGAAGGGATCGGTTTTGTCTTTGGTTCATGAACTTCGGCCAGGAAGGTGCTTTCTTTGTGGGCTCGATCACGGCTCAGAGATCGTGGCCTCAATCACGGCCCTAGCCGAGGCGCTGGAAGTTGAGACTGGAGCCGTCAGCGCCATAGGGGCGCTTCAAAGGGCAGAGATCGGCTACTATGACCAGGTCTCCCACGAGTATAAGACGATCGAGATCGACCATTCGATGGAGATTGCAAGCCTCACCGGAAACGTATCGATCAGGGACGGAAAGCCCTTCCTCCACGCCCACGCAACCCTGGCGAACTCCGAGGGGAACCTTTTGGGCGGCCACCTCCAGAGTGGGACGGTCTTTGCGGCTGAAGTGTACCTTCGGGAGCTTGTGGGAAGGCCGCTGGTGAGAAGGCACGATCCCACGACGGATCTCTATCTCTGGAGTGAAACCGATTGAAGACCGCCGAGTACTTCGAAGTTCTGGAGTCGGGGCTTGCCGAGGCGATGGAGATCGCGGGAAAGGCTCGAAAGCAGGGGAAAGACCCAAGCCTCTCGGTGGAAGTCCCCACGGCCGTGGACCTGGCTGAAAGGGTCGAAAAGCTGATCGGGATCGAGGGGATCGCTAAAAGAGTCCGGGAGCTTGAGGGCGAGGGGATGAGCCGGGAGGAGTCGGCTCTCGCCATCGGCCTCGACTTCGCCGAGGGTAGGATCGGAAACTTCTCATCCAAGATCGAGGCGATCGACAGCGCCATTCGAACCTCTGTCGCCCTTCTGACGGAGGGCGTGGTGGCAGCGCCGATCGAGGGGATCGCCAAGGTGGACCTGGGCAAAAACGACGACGGGACCGAGTATCTCAAGGTCTACTACGCCGGGCCCATCAGGAGCGCCGGGGGGACCGCCCAGGCCCTGAGCGTTCTCGTCGCCGACTACGTCCGGCGAGGCGTGGGGATCGCCCGCTACAAGCCCAGGCCCGAGGAGGTGGAAAGGTACGTCGAGGAGATCGGCCTCTACCGGCGGGTTGCGGGCCTCCAGTACGTCCCCTCCGACCAGGAGATAAGAACCCTGGTCAGAAACTGCCCCATCTGCATCGAGGGCGAGCCCACCGAGGAGGAGGAGGTCTCGGGGTTCCGGGATCTTGAGAGGATCGAGACGAACCGGGTCAGGGGCGGCGTCGCCCTCGTCTCGGCCGAGGGGATCGCCCTGAAAAGGCCGAAGCTCAAAAAGCACGTATTGAAGCTCGGGATCGAGGGGTGGGACTGGCTCGACGAGCTGGCCAGCGGCGAAAAGAAGGACGGCGGGGCCTCCAGCGAGAAGTTCCTCCGGGACATCATCGCCGGAAGGCCGGTCTTTTGCCACCCCCACCGTCCCGGAGGATTCCGGCTCAGGTACGGAAGGTCCAGGAACACGGGTCTGGCTGCCGCCGGTTTCAGCCCTGCGACCATGATCCTTCTGAAGGAGTTTCTCGCCGCCGGGACTCAGGTGAAGGTAGAGCAACCGGGAAAGGCGGCGGCGGTCTCGCCGGTGAGCAGCATCGAGGGGCCCACGGTCAGGCTCATCAACGGCGACCTCGTGCGAATCGATTCCCAAAAGGAGGCGCTGGTGCACAAAAACGACGTCGTCAAGATCATCGACGTCGGCGAGATTCTGATCAGCTTCGGTGACTTTCTCGAGAACAACAGGACTCTCGCCCCCGCATCCTACTGTTTTGAGTGGTGGGCGGCGGAGCTCGAGGAGGCTGGAGGCGATCCAGCGGGCCTAGAGAAGATCGGGGCCGAGGAGGCGATCGAGATATCGAGGAAGTGGAAGGTTCCCCTCCACCCAAGGCACACGTACCTCTGGCACGATTTATCCATCGACCAGTTCCAGCTCCTGAGAGAGACCGTCTCGTCGGAGGGGGAGCTCGAGGACGACGTTCTTACCTTGCCTTTGTCGGCGATGGAGGCCCTGGAGACGCTTCTGGTTTTGCACAGGGTGAGAAACCAGAGGATAGAGGTCGATGACCCCCTGCCCCTCCTCCTCTGCCTCGGGATCGAGCCCGAGGGCATGAAGCTGAAAGTGCTTGATAAGGCGGGTTATGGGGCGAAAGAGGAGGCGATCGGGACCGAGAAAGTGGGTGAAGGCACATCCGAGATAGAATCGAAGGTCTCGGCGCCGGAAACGGCCCTAAATTTTGTCAACCGCGTCGCAGGGATCAAGGTGATGGCGAGGGCCCCCACCAGGGTTGGGAGCAGGATGGGAAGGCCCGAGAAGTCCGACAAGAGGGAGATGAGGCCTCCGCCCCACGTCCTCTTCCCCACGGGCGACGCCGGAGGCAAGAGCCGGTCGGTGGGGGAGTGCGCCAAAAATCACGTCGGAAACGGCAGGTCCGGCATCATAGAGACTTCCATCGGCAAGAGGGTCTGCCTCCGTTGCGGCAATGAGACCCACGAGTTTTTGTGCGGGTGCGGCGGCCACACCCTCCCCAAAAGGGCCTGCCCCACCTGCCACCAGCCGGGAAAAGAGAAGTGCCCTCGTTGCGGAAAGCCCACCACATCCGCCGCCACCATGAAGCTCGACGTAAAGGAGCTCTACACCCGGGCGCTCATGCACCTGAACGAGAGGGAGCCGGATCTGGTCAGGGGCGTTCTCGGCCTCACATCACGTGACAAGACGCCGGAGAGCCTGGAGAAGGGAATCTTGAGGGCGAAGCACGGCGTCTACATATTCAAGGACGGGACGGTCAGGTACGACCTGACCGACCTGCCCCTGACCCATTTTCGGCCGAGGGAGATTCACACCGACGTGAGCCGGCTCCGGGACCTCGGCTATGCCGAGGACATTTTTGGCGAGCCCCTGACGAGCCACGACCAGGTCTGCGAGCTGAAGATCCAGGACGTGATCCTCTCCTTCGACGGCGGCGAGTACCTCCTGAAGGTGGCGAAGTTCGTCGACGAGGAGCTGGAGAAATTCTACGGCCTTGAAAGCTGCTACAACGCAACGACCCCCCAGGACATGATCGGATCTCTTCTGATAGGCCTAGCCCCCCACACCTCGGCCGGGGTTCTCTGCCGGCTGATCGGCTACACCACCGCCTCGGCGGGCTACGGCCACCCCTTCTTCCACGCTGCGAAGAGGAGGAACTGCGACGGCGACGAGGACTGCGTGATGCTCCTCTTGGACGCTCTCCTCAACTTCTCGATGTCGTACCTGCCGGAGAAGAGGGGCGGCAAGATGGACGCGCCTCTCGTCATGACCACCAGGCTCGACCCCTCGGAGGTGGACGGCGAGGCCCACAACCTGGACCTTCCATCGAAGTACCCGCTCGAGTTCTACAGGGCGACCCAAAAGAATGCGTCGCCGAAGGACGTGGAGGGCCTGATTGACCTCGTCTCAAAGAGGCTAGGAACCGAGGCCCAGTACGAGGGCTTCCTCTTCACCCACGACACCGACGACATCGCCGCAGGGCCGAAAAACAGCGCCTACAAGACCCTGGAGACGATGATCGACAAGATGGACGCCCAGCTCGCCCTCGCTAAGGAGATCAGGGCCGTCGACGAGAGGGACGTGGCGACGAGGGTCATAAACTCCCACTTCCTCCCGGACCTGATCGGAAACCTCCGCGCCTTCTCCCGCCAGAAGGTGAGGTGCGTGAAGTGCGGGGCGAAGTTCCGTAGGCCCCCCCTCTCCGAGGTCTGCCCGAAGTGCGGCGGAAGGGTGATCCTCACGGTCCACGAGGGGAGCGTGAGAAAGTACCTGGAGGTCTCGATGAAGGTGGCCGAGGAGTTCGGGGTGGACGACTACACCAAGCAGCGGCTCCTGATCATCAAGATGGACATCGACTCCCTATTCCAGAACGAGAAGTCGAAGCAGATGGGGCTTGCGGACTTCATGTGAAGCGGGACCGGGAACCTGAGACGTCGCTTCGCCCCCCATGTCTTAAGCAGATCATCAGAGTGAGCCTTCGGGGCGGCTCGCATACTCTAAGTCCCAGTCCGGCGTCGTTCAGCCTGGCTCGGGCAGCTCGCCGGCGAACCGGTCGACCGTGACCGCAGAAGTGGTGCCGGTCGAGGCTTCGACGGCACCGTCGACAGACCCGACAGTGACAGAGACGCTGTTCATGAAGTTTCCTGACCAGAGAGCTTCGACCCCGTAGATGATGATCTTGGTCTCCATCGGCCCGAGGTCGATCAGGTTCCAGGATACCTGATCGTTCTCGTAAGATGCGAACTCGGGAAATGCTTCAAGGAGCGTCATGCCCTTTGGGAGGGTGTCGACCACCTTGACCACTTTGGTCGAGTCGTCCCTGTTCTGGACCTCCACGAGGTACCAGATCTTGTTCGGGTTCTTCGAGCTGACGTAGGCGGTCTTGGTCACGGTCACCGAGGTCTCTGGCTGGCAGCATTTGAGCCATCTGATCTCGTATGACGATGCGTTGCTGGCGCTGACTGACTGATCGTCGTAGAGGCCTGTGGCCCCGATCCTGTTGACCAGCTGGTCTCCACGGCACTCGGTGACGTTCAGCCAGAGATCGATATCAGATCTATCTCCAGTTGCGAGGTGGGTCAACGTCCAGGCTGCGCTCCCGGACCCGAGCGTCGGCCTCACCGACGAGTTGACGAAGACGTCGCCAGTCAGTCTGGTGCTGGTGGGGGCACTGACGAGCCTCACGTCCTTTGCGATGTAGCTCGTGTGGGTTGCTATCACCTCGTCTGATTCGTAAGAGCCCGAACCAGACTCGCGGCTCCTCTGGCTTTCGCCGAGCCTCTTGTCTGCTGATACGAGACCCTCTCCGGAGGCCGACTTCTCCGATGTCACGCTCGATCCGTACTGGTCGACCCTCTCGTAAACCCTGAAGCTTCCGGTGTAATCTTCGAGGAACTCGAACTTTGGGGACCTCCCATCGGACGAGGCCGGGTTTGATGTCTTGAAGAAGCCGAGGTGGCCCGTCCCCTCGAACTCCGATTCGACCTCCATCGTCGACTCGTTCTTGTCGAGCTTCATTCGGGACTCGCGGTCGATGGAGGTCGCATACCTGTAAGACTCGCTCATCGAGGTTCCCGTCGCCCTGTTCTTGGCCCGCGCCTCCTCGGTCCACCTCGAAGAGTAGGCGACCGTCCGGTTTCGATAAAGTCCGAGGGTCGTGGGCTCGTAGACGGCAGAGACCTCTTTATCCATCGAGATCGATCTGTTCTCCGTCAGGACCGAGACCACCTCGTCGCTCTCGTAGAGGCCGCTTCCGTGCTCCATCGAGTTCAGCTCCGTGCCCCTCTCACCGAGGACGGAGACGTCCTCGACGTCGGACGCGCGATCCTCGGCCCCGAGGGTCTGGTTATAGAAAGTGACGAAGACTTCGTTTCTCAGAACGTAAGGATCGAGGGAAGTCTTGTAGGCGTTTGCAACGTTGACAAAGCCCACTCCCCGCACGCCGGACTCGTGCTCGTATTTGAGGTCATGTCTTGGCACCCGCACGACTAGGGTTATCGACACCGACTCGTTCGGACCGATCTCATCGAAGCGCCAGAGGCCGTCGGGGTCGGGCGGAGGAGAGACGAAAGAGAGCTCGACCTCTCTATTGAAGAAGTCCTTTACGACGACGTCGGTCGCCGGAAGGTCACCCGTGTTGAAGAGCCTGATGGTGTAGGTCACGGTCTCGCCCCGCTCGACCTCGCTCACCGAGGCGGTCTTCTCGACGAAGAGGGGGTCGATGAGGTTTACGGTGTCGAGGATCTCAGGGTCGAAGATGGGGTAATAGTTGCCGTATACCGTGTCAGGAATGATAATGTACGGGACATCGCCGATGCCGTCACCGTCTCGATCGTATCCGCCTTTCTCGACGTAGTCGTCCCAGTAGTTCCCCAGGTAACTGGTGTAATCTACGCCGTTGTACCGGTAGGTCATCTCCTCCGGCGAGTTCCAGAAGTTACCGAAGCCTGACTCGGCGTTGTTTTCGTTGTCGAATTTATTTTTATCGAATACCCCGCAGCTCTGCTGCGGGGATGAGCAAATAACCGACAAAGGATTGCTGTGTTCACATATTTTGGGACAATATTATGCAGTTGAATAATTCAATGTGTTTGGGTGGCCGTCCTACAAACCAGGACGACTAAGGCGGCGGCGCGAAGCATGCCCCGCAGCTCTGCTGCGGGGTGCGCCGCCGCCAGTTTGACCTCTTTGGAGTCCCCACCAACCGAAAGCTTTATATTCGACAAATACCGTAGTGAGGTACGGCATGTAACGTGCCATTTCCTCCCTCCTTTACCCTCTATTTTTTTTCTTCTTCATTCCCTCCAAGCCTTTTCGTCTCCTTTAAATAAGACCAGATCACCCCTTTTAAGCATATGCCAGACCCTCTGCGGAAGATCGACGACCTGGTAGATGCCCTGGAGGAGCTGCGCCTTCACGTGGGTCCCGCCGACCTCCAGGTGGGGGACCGGAAGGTGAACAGCCAGCTCTATATCTCCCTTGCCAACGCCTGCCTGCGAAACCGGGCGGCGCTCCTCTATGGCGGGATGGGCGCAAACAAGACGACCCTGGTGAACCTTTTGGGATCTGCCTTCACGGATCTCTCCTTCGACGAGGTCGAGAACCTGATGATCACGGGCCATCCTGAGCAGACCGAGGAGAAGATCGTGGGGTTCATCGATCCGCGCCAGTGGTCCTGCCCCCCGGCCGCCTCGCCCGACTCGTCCCGATCTTCGACCCGTCCGGGATCTTCGTCTTTCGACGAGGGGGCCGAGGCGATCCAGGTCCTCTGGACGCCCTGGTCTAGGTCCCGGTGGAAGGTGATAAACGAGATCAACCGCTTTCCCTCGGGAAAGCAGAACCTCTTTTTGGAGCTTCTCCAGAAGCGGAAGGTGACCTACGCAGGAAAGACGCTGGACCTGGGCGACACCTGCTACTTCGCCACCATGAACCCCGACTTCAGTGCCACATACCCCCTGGACGAGGCCCTTCTCGATCGGATATCAATCTCGGTCCCCGCGACCCAGCCCGACTTTCTTGCAAGCCTCGCCCTCGCCGAAAGGGAAAAAGAGGTCTGGGAGCTGGCCGAGTCCCTGCCCCGTTTTTCCTCCGAGGAGTTTGAGAGACTTCCCGGAATGGTGGCAGCCGTGAGCCTCGACAGCCAGGTGGAGCTATCGATAATCTCCCTCTTGAGAGACTTCACACTCTGCGAGAGAGCTCCGGCCTTCGACAAGACCCAGCTCTCCGGCGGGTCCAAGCCGAGCCGGGGCCTTTGCGCCGGGTGCCACTACTTCAACAACCCCGAGGTCTGCTGCTGGCAGGTCGACGAGGGGCTCTCCGACAGGGTGAGGCAGGACCTGCGGTCCTACACCAGGGCGATGGCCCTCCTCCTCGGCCTTGACAGCTCAGAGAGCAAGATCGAGGTTTTGAGGGCCGTCGCCCCTTACGTCATCTGGCACAGGGTCTCCCCCAACAGGACGATGCTGGAGCGGCCTCCCTACTATGGGGCGAGGCGCCTTCTTTACGTGAAAGATCTCGTCGAGAAGAGCATAAACAGGACGCTGAACGAGCGAGGCGAGATGAACATGATCTTCGCCCGGGCCGTCGACGGCGAGATCTCGCCAAGAGTGGCGTTGGAGGAGCTTTCGGGCTACGACGACCCGATAGCCAGGCTCGACTACGTGAGGGCCCTGGAGAGGATGGTTTGAAGCTGAAGGGGTTCATGGACCAGGCCTACGAGGGCAAGGTCAGAGGGGAGAAGAGGCTCGACGAGAAGAAAGGCGAGTTTCTCCTGGGCTTTGAGGACCTCGCCCAGAGGCTTAAAGAGAGGCCTAAGAGGGCAGAGGTGGAGGACCTCGCCCCACGGGATGCAGACTCGATCGTCGACCTCGTCATTTCGGCTTCGCCCAAGGACAAAAGAGAGGAGACGATCTGGGGCATTCTTTCGAGCCTCGCGGCCGAGAGCATCTCGGAGCCTCTTTTCATACCGCCCCGAAACTTCGCCGGCCTTGAGCTGAAGAGGGGCACGATAATCCTGGATGGAGAGGCCCCGGCCTCCGGGCCGAAGGCCAGGGCTTCGGGCGGGGCCGGCCAAACTTCGGCTCCATGGACAAGAGCCCACCACCTCGGAGAAAAGATGTCCGGCGGAAGGTTGGTGGTTCGAGGCGGTGCCGGTGACTACCTTGGCCAGGAGATGGAGGGCGGCGGGATCGTCTGCATCTCCTGCGGCGATTACGCCTTCAGGAACATGACGGGCGGCTGGGGCGTCGTCAAGGGGGATGCCGGAAATTATCTTGGGGTTGGAAACTCCGGCGGCAGGATCGCGGTCAAGGGGAGGGCTGGCGCAAGGGCAGGCTGGCTGATGCGGTCGGGCAGGATATGGGTGAGAAAAGATGCCGGCGACTATTTGGGCCTCATGATGAGCGAAGGCTCGATCTCGGTGGTGGGCAGGGCCGGGGCTCGGGCGGGCTGGCGGATGAAGGGCGGTTTGATCAAAGCCGACGGTTACGGTCCCGAGGCTGGAGCTGAGAAGGTTGGTGGCAGGATATTCCGAAGAGGGGCTCTTTGAGATCTGGGAGCGGTCCAGGTCGAACTGGCATCGCCCCCAGCTTCCAAGGCCGATAATCGACGGGTCAAAAGACGGCGAGAGCTTCCCCTTCAAAAATTACAGGATCGTCGTCGATTCAAAGACGCTCGAAAAGGGCGACCAATATTTGGAGAACCTATTCGACCACCTGATCGTCCACTACCTATTCTGCCCACGGTCCCTCGACGCGGCCGGAAGGCTTGCCCTGGCGGCCCGAGAGGGGTTGAGCAACGGCGACCAGAATCAGGCCAGAAGGATGGTGAACATATTCTCCGACATCGTAGTCGAGACCTTCCGCCTGGAGCGAAGCGAGGAGGACGAGGAGAAGGTCCTCCTTGGCTGGAGGGACCTGGCAAAGCAGAATCTATCGCCCTTGGACGAGGCAGTGGTGGGGTTTCTCGCCTACCTCTGGGGGGTGGACCTGCCCTCATCGGACATCCCCGAGTCGGAGATGCTCCTATCGGTCTTTCGATGGGGCGTCAGGGACAAAACGAAGTGGCCGAGGCAGTGCATGCAGATGGCGAGGATCCTCGAATCCCTGGAGCCTGGAATACTCGGCCGGGGAACGGTTCCCTCCGTCGAAGGATTGGGCGGAAACGCTCACTCGGCCCCCCTCTCGGGCCTCGCCTCGGACCTGGAGCCCGATAGCTACAGGGAGATCCTTTCGGTCCTGGGCCTTGATGGGGATCTGTTGCGTTGGTACCGGGACCAGAGCTACAGCATAGTGATCAGGCCGACAAGCCGCGTAAAAGAGAGCTGGTACCCCTCAAGCCTCGTCAAGTGGCGGTTCACCGATCCTCCCAGCGAGCTTGAGGTCGCCTACTCCCTGAGCCTCGCACCCCGCCTCATCCCCGGAGTCACCACCTACAAGCGGGAGCAGGAGTGCTGCGGGATGGTGGCCGGAGGCGAGAGGGTCCCGGACCTTCTGGTCGTTCTTGACAGCAGCGGGTCGATGGACGGCCACCGCCGGGGCACCAAGACCCATGCTGCGACCCTGGCCGCCTTCAAGGCCAGCCAGTTCGCCCACGCCCAGGGGGCGGAGGTTGCCGCCATCAGCTTCAGCGACCGGATGGCGGTCCAGGAGTGGACCAGAGACCTAGTCGCTGTAGAAGATGTTCTCGTCCAGCACCTGGGGTCTCGGACCCACATACCCGGCGAAGAGGTGCTTAAGCTGGCGAAGTCGAGGCCAGGCTGCCTCATCTTGTGCATAACCGACACCCACATCCAGAACCTCTACAACGAATGGGACTCGATCCAGGAGGCGGCAGCTCTCGGCAGGTTCGTTCTCTTCTGCATCGACGAGGCGAACAAGAACAGGCAGGTGGATGAGGCCCTTGGCGACCTCGGCGCCGTCTACCGGATCAACCGGCTCGAAGACCTGTTGTCCCTGGTCGTCGAGACGGCCGAGGAGGCCTATCGGGGCCGGGAGCCCCATCAGGGGCGTTTGAACGGGGAAAGTTTTATCTCCTCTGAGTGAATGGGATCAGGCTGAAGTGCCGGGGTAGGGTAGCTGGTCATCCTTTGGGACTGTGGATCCCATGACCCGGGTTCAAATCCCGGCTCCGGCCCTAAATTATTAGTCGTTTTTAAATTGTGACGGTCCCATTAATGCCTTTATTGGTTAAACCTGATAAATCTCGCTACGTATATCTTTAACTTTCTTCCTCTGATGATAAGAAGCAGTGCTGCGAGATTTTCAGGAGAAAAGGTGACTGTGGTTGTGGCTGCCATCCCACAACATGTTGAGACAAAGCGTGCAAAAATTTAAGTAGGAAGAAATAAAGAGGGCGGCATTATGAATTTGACAATCAACCCGCTATCAGAGAGAATTAATTCGCTTCGCGATAAAGATGTTCGTGTTATGCTGACTTCGGGCGAGGACATCAATGGGACTCTTTCGGAGGTCTTAACGGATGCCTTGATTCTGAAGGATAATGCCGGAGATGCGGTGATAGTTGCATCGAGTTGTATAGCCGCGATAGCTGAACGGTCCAAGCAGCCCCAGCTGCCCCTTGTCTTCAGTGCTCCACAGAAGCCGATAGTGGGAAACCCGAATATTTGACCATCTTGGTAATTAGACTTCCTGCCGTCACCATGTAAATTTCTCGTCACTGGTTGTCCTTTCTCTAACCAGATTCAAGGTAGAGATCCGCGGAATCTGGAGCGGCCAGACACATCTCCTGCCTCAGTTATGTGACTATCTGATAAGATAATATGAGTAATGTCACATAACCCATTGCTCTTATGTAGCCGATCACCGTTTTTGGTTAGGTGGTTACGTAGAACCGCAGGGATTTACTAATTACCCCTCTCCAAGATCAAATTTTAGAAACGCCACTAAAATCTTTTAAAAACAGAATAATCTTCATATGTCGTCTCAATATGGAAATAAGCTCACGGGCTTCTTTTAGTTATAATTTAATTAAGTATCCGAAACATTAAAGTAATTTAAATGCCTAATGTCAGGTTAGACCAAACAAAAAGGTGAAAAATTATGTTATCACCATTAATTCCTGATATTAGGCATCCAAAATGGATTATAGCTCAGAATGTACTTGAATTTGTCGATTCAAAACGTGCAGTTAAGGTTGCCAGCAGACTTAGGATTAAAGATATTGATAATTTTATCATAGTTATGAAAATTTTATTGATATCTAGCCTATTTGAAAGAGATGTTTCAAATGTAATATCCGAAATTAATGCATTTGAGGAACTAAGACGATTTATGAAAATCAAATCAGATGTTAAATCCCAGGATATCTACAGAATCCACTCAAATATTGATTTTAAATTAATATATGATTTTTTAAGTAGAACTCTAAGACCTAATAGGAGATCAAGAAATAACAAGCGTAAAATCGTAATTATTGATGCGACTTCTATCTTAATGGATCTTAATACGTGGAGAAAACGGTACAAAATTGGTAAATTAGGTAAAGAATATAAATATTCATATTCTCCATCTGTTGGGTATTACGTCGGATTCAAATTGATTTTAGCAATTGATCAAAATTACAAGCTTATAGGCTTTAAAGTTCATGAAAATGGACCTAATGACGCAAAAATTCTCATACCATTTGTTGAAGACCTTTATAGATCGAGAAGAATCAAATCAGGAGATGTAATTATCTGTGATCGGGGCTTTACTTCAAAAAAGAACTATAACACACTTATTAATCGATTTTTCCTTATTCCTGCCATTTATCCAAGAAAAAACACGAATTTGAGGAGAATAATTTCCAACCTAACCCCTCCATTAAATATTTTCAAAAATAATTATAAATTACATAAATGGGCCTCAATTGTGGAGGATTTTAAGAAAATAATGAATCATTGGGGACATTTCAAGTTTATAAGATATAGAATCGAAATTTTCTTCAATATAGCTAAGAATTCGATGAATTTGAAGAAAAACCATCAATATACTGTGGCTAGTATTGAAAAGAAAGCCGCCCGTTCAATGTTTTTGACTGAATATCTCATTTCAATGTTTAATCCAATTTATATCGATTTAAGAGCGATCCCGTTTTGGTAAAATCTGGAGAGGGGTATTACTAATAAAAGCCCGGCTCCGGCCTTGATGTACTAATTTTAAATAGTCCGAGCCTATTTTTATTCGATTACTGCCTGGAAAGCGGCGAGCTTGAGAAATAGGATCCGCGGTGTGCCTCCTGCCAGAAGAAGATTTGAGAGATACAGCTAGGCTTAAATATACAAAGAGATAAGAAACTCAGGGAGAATTCATATGAGTAAGAACATTTCAAATCAAACACTAAAAAAATTAGTAGCTTTGTCTGGAAATATGTGTGCCTTTCCAACATGTCAATTACCTCTAGTGCAGGAAGACACTTTCGTAGGAGATATATGTCATATAGAAGCCAGTAACCCAGGAGGCGCACGATATAACCCTGCGCAGTCCGATGAGGAGAGACAAGCATTTGATAATTTAATCATAATGTGCAAGAATCATCATAAAGTTATCGATGATGATCCTAAGTCGTATACCGTTGATCGACTTAGGGGACTAAAACGTGAACATGAGGAGAAGTATTCAGATGGCAAAGAGCTATCTAATGACGTAGTTAAGACGATGATCCAAGCCATCACTAATAGTGCTATTTATAAAGCGGATAAATCAAGAGATATAGTAATTAAAGTAGGAAATGACGAATATCCGATAGAGAAGGTGTATGCAGAGGAAGATCTGTCCGTAGATCGAGTAAGCGGCAATTTCTTGATCGGAGATTTGCTATCCTCAGAAGAAAAGAGGATATTAATGAATAAAATTCCATATCCAGAACCATTCGACATAGTATTTAAGAATAAAAATAAAATATATATAAACTGCCATGTTCGTGAGCGACATGGTCACGAAGAGAGATATAACTTCGCCGGAAGAATTAGAGATTTATAAAACTTAATTAGCTCGCAATTGAACGGTAACAAAACACCATAACCACGAAAGCAAAGTTTTGAGGGGAGAGAGATAAGAATATACCGGGGAACTTCACCGGTTCCGGTTTAGCGATATCATAACCGTGATCCCCCTTTTCGTGATTGTTTGTCTCCTTTCTGGCCAGCCCAAACAGTTATTCTCCATTCTGTCCGACACCGTCTTATCGCCCGGCGACCATCCCGCCCCGATGAACCCCGACAAGATCGATGAGATCCTCGCCTTCCACACCGCGCAGAAAGAGGCGATTCACGCCCGCCTCGCCGACTTCAGGCGGATCTGGGCAGAGGGCACGGACCGCGACCTCTTCGCCGAGCTCGCCTTCTGCATCCTCACCCCTCAGTCTCGGGCGAGGACCTGCTGGCCCGCCATCGAGAGGCTCAGAAGCTGCCTCCTCTACGTCGGCCCCGTAGCAGAGCTGCAGGACATTCTTTAAAAAGTATTTTTGTGGCCTTGCATTGCAGGCCACAAACGGATTCTTAACTCGTTCAGCAGGTCGGGTATTTCTTCGATGGGGGCTTCGGAGGTCTCCCCCAGAGCAGTATGTCGCTGTGATTCGATGACTCCGGCTCGTATCCTTCGGGGATTACATCTTCAGGGATCGATGACTCTGGCTCAGAGCCTTCGGGGATTACATCCTCGGGGATCGCCGTCGCCGGTGTCTCCTTGGACTCGGCAGATGCGACCTTCTCCTCTTCCTCGACCACCATCTCGGCGACGTTGGAGGCGTCGACTCGCGTCAGGACGGCGACCTCGCCAGTCTCAAGAGAGTACTTGGCGCCGAGGATCGTGAGCTTGCCCTCTTCCACCAGCTCTTTTGTTATTGGGCTTCTATCGAGGACGTTCTTGATGACGAGATCGATGTTCTCGTCGATCGCCTCTTCCACCAGGTCGGACCCGGTCATGTTCGTCTCGCAGGCGATCTCGACGGCGGGCTCGATCTCGGTCATGATGCTCTCGATGTTGCCCTCAGCCCCACCTTCGATCGCTGCGGTGACGGCTCCGCAGCTCTGGTGGCCAAGAATGACTAGAAGGGGTGTGTGGAGGTGCTCGACGCCGTACTCGACGGACCCGAGAGAACGACGGGGTCCATGACGTTTCCTGCAACCCTGATCACAAATATGTCGCCGAGGCCCTGATCGAAGATCAGCTCAGGAGGGACCCTCGAATCGGAGCAGGTGACAACCGTCACAAAGGGGTTCTGTCCTGAGACAAGCTCGGCGCGCCTCTCAGGAAAGTCCTTGCTGGCGACACCCCCGGACACGAAGCGGGCGTTGCCCTCCATCAGGGCATTCTAGGCGTCGTCGGCGGTGATGGCGTCTTTCGCCTCTTCCTCCGAGGCGATCGTTCCGGCGAGGCAGGCTGCCAGGCAGAGGGCCGCTGCCAGGAGGGCCATCTTTTCCGAAAATCCTTTTATTTGTCAAGTAAATCACCAATTTCATTCTCAGATATACTGCTTTTTGGGCATTATGAGCACTGTATATAATCGTTGCTCCATTTTACAGACTGAAAGGGGATTATCATTCGAAAGTGGTTAAGTCCTAGTAAGGCCAAAACCCGGTTTTTGAGAGAGGCCTTTTGGGAAGAAAAGCTTAAATCGATTCGCGATGAAAAATAGGGTAAAAAGTGGGTGGTTAGTTATGAAAAACTCAAAATTTGTGCAGATCGTGCTGCTGATCTCGGCCCTCTTTCTGGGGCTGGCCGTTGCCGAAGATGTCACTCCCGGCGACATCATGCACGGTACCGACGAGGCTGTGACCATCACGGGTCTGAGCTACGCCGACGAGGACGAGTGGGTGGAGATCGCAAACCCCGGGATGGCGAGCCAGGATTTCACCTTCTGGACCCTTGTGGACGAGGAGAACAACACCTACTCTTTCTCTGAGGGCTTCGTCCTAACCCCTGGAGCGGCCGTCAAGGTCCACACCAGTCAGGGAAACGGCACCGAGAACGATCTCTACTGGGGGCGAGACGACCTCGTATGGGATGACGGAGAGGTTGCGACCCTGATCGACGCGAACAGCGAGATCGTGGCCCAGTATCCGGAAAGCTCCTGAGCAGCGGGGCGGATTTCGCCATCTTCATTATTTTGGCGGGATTCTCATAATCCACGGAAATTTTTTTCATTTCTCTCATTTTTGTTCCCAAATTAGCTACAAATATCGCGCATCCATCGAGTTGAACTTGATAACAGTTAAATATTATCGGCATTAAATGTAGGCAAACTCGAAGAAGTTATAATCTAGTCAATACCCAAAATAAGATCACAACATCTTGTCTCGATCACACAACTAAGAAAAAATTTTTCAGATAACTTTATATCGTTTAAACATATGTAAAAACTCAGGAGGTGTGAAGATATGAACTCGATGTCAATGGTGCGAATATTGATGCTGATCTCGGCGTTGGCTTTTTTCGCCGCCGGGATCTCTTCGGCAGAGGATGTGGACGCCGCAATCGACGAAGAGGCAGAGGCCGTTTATGGCGTTGTGATAACCAATGCCAGCTGGGTTGATGAGTGTGTCGAGATTTCGAACTTGGGCGAGTTTGCCCAGGACCTCACCGGCTGGACTCTTAAAGACGAGCAAAACCACACCTACGCCTTCCCCGAGAGCTTAGTCCTGGAGCCGGGAGAGACCGTGATGGTTCATACAGGAGTTGGGAACGATTCGGCCATCGACCTTTACTGCAACATGGGCAATCCGATCTGGAACAACGCTGGCGACCTCGCCACCCTGATTGACAACGCGGGGAAGGTCATCTCCCAGTATCCCGAACCGGAAGAAGACCAAAAAGATGTGGCAGATGCTGAACCGACTTAAGACGCTGAATAAATCTGGTTTCTTAGAGGGCGGGAACCTCGAAGGGTTCCCGACCGTCTTTTCATATTTATAGTCAGGCAACCAAAAATTCGCACTTCAAATCTTCTCGACGAATTTCTCGGTTCACCTTGAGGTTGCCGAAGGTGATCATGCGCTGATCACAGAACTGATCATATCCAGCGCCGGATCCTTCTTTTGTAATCCAGATAATCCTTCCCGAAGGCTTTTTTGAGGTTCTCCTCTTCTGTCGAGATGAAGAGGACCTCCATCAGTATCGCGAAGATCAGAGGAAAGACGAAGGTCGCAAGGGACCCCAGGAATACCGCCTCGCCCAGGAGGATGGTGGCCATCCCGAGGTACATGGGGTGGCGGCTGATCCGGAAGGGGCCCGAGACCAAAAGCGCGGAGGGCGTCTCCTGGGGCTTGACCGTGGTCTTTCTCTTCTTGAAGAGCGAATCCGCCCAGAGGTTCAAAATCACACCGAAGGCGATCAACAGGAGGCCCAGGTAAGCGTAGGACGACTCGACGACCTGTCGAGCAGGATATGCAAAGTGCAACGCTGCTGACAGGAATAGAAGCGCCGCAAAATAAGTCGGAGGCTGGATCTCGGTCTTCATACGATCCGGATTTTGTCGGATTTGAAATAAATATTTCTCTATAGCTTCCTGCCAACGTCCAGGTCCAGAGGCCCCACGGGGCTATCAAGCGTCCTGGAGGATATCGACCCGAAACCCGCCCTCCGCATGGAGGCTGCGATCTCTCCCTGCTCGAAGGCCAGACTTCTCCCCAAAAGCCCAGCGGGCAGCCACCCGAGCGCCATCGCCTCTGGCTTTGTTTTCTCGCAGGTGAGGCCCTCGTGGAGGCTCGCGAAGATCCCGCCAGGATTGAGGGCGTCGTGGATCTTTTCGATCACCGAATCGAGGTCCTGCTTGCAGGAGTAAAGAGAGGCGGAGGCGAGGATCAGGTCGTAGTTCTCGCCGATGGGATCGGTGCAGAAGTCGCCCGCCACGACCTCCATCCGGTCCTCCATCCGGTCCTCCATCCCGTAATCCTGGATGAACTTCTCTGCCGCCTTCGCCACCGGCGGAAGGTCGAAGACGACGCCCCTCATGGCCGGGTGGGCCGCCACCAGCGCCATCCCGATGAGCCCCGGCCCTCCCCCCAGGTCCAGCATCTTCCGAAAGGAGGGAAACTCCGGAAGGTCCCCGATCGCTCCGACCACCATCTGGGCGATCCCAGACCGCTCGTAGCTGGCGACGGCTGCGGCCCACCGGGCCGTCTCATCTTCCGATTCCCTTTCAGGCCCGGCTTTCAATTCCTGTGGCCCCTTTATGACTAGACCCAACAGATCTTCCAAAACTGGCTCGGCATACCGCCACTGTTCCGTGAGAAAATCCCCCAGGAAGGTGGGGCTATTCCCGACAAGAAAGGTCTCGGCGATCATTGAGTTTTGGTAAAGGCCGCCCCTCTTCTCGACGAGGTCGAATGATGCGAGACCGTCGAGGAAGATCCTGGTGTTCTCAGGATGGGTTCCAAGGATATCCGCCACATACTCTGCAGATCTGGGCTCAGAGAGCAGGTCGAAGACCTTCAGCTCGATGCTGGCCAATAGAAGCCTGGTCTTGATCGGCGCTATGACGAGCGTGTAAAGCTCTATGAAGCTGAGACCGACCTGTGGCAGTTTCATGGCTGAGGCCTCATCTTTATGCCCGCCTGAAGACCGTCCTGCCATCGTACCTGATCCGGAGGATCCGGTGGTAGGGTATCATCGTCTCGCCGTAGGTGAAGAAGGATCTGCCGAGGGATATATCGCTTCCCTTCATGGTGATCCTGTCTTTCGGCGCTCCCCGGTGAAGGACGTCGATCTCGCACTTATCCATGTCGAGGCCCCGCCACTTGATCTCGTTCAAGATCGGTTTGGGGTGCCTACCCTCCGGCTCGAACTCTGCCAAAATCTGATCCCTCCAGTTCTCCACCAATCATCCCCGGCGCCCTTGTTGCGCTACCGTTGATCCCTTTGCGGACGCTCTTTTGCTCTTCATAACCTCTTTTTCTCCTCCTATTTTTCACCTCTCCCTGAGAAAGCCTTTTAGGGGATCGGGCTATTCGCTCTTTCATTCCTGGTTAATCGGACTTGATCGACATGTTCCCCGAGGACGCTTACAATCTGGACTTCTTCAAGGAGGAGGGCTTCTGCCGCAAGACCTGCGAAAGGTGCGGCGGCCGTTTCTGGACGAGAGACCCCTCCAGGACCACCTGCGGAGACCCTCCCTGCGACCCCTATTCCTTCATCGGATCACCGGTCTTCAAGCGAGAGATCGAGCTGGACGAGATGCGCGAGCACTACCTCTCCTTCTTCGAGGAGAGGGGCCACACCCGGATAAAGAGATACCCGGTGATCGCCCGATGGAGGGACGACATCTACCTCACCATAGCCTCCATAGCCGACTTTCAGCCCTTCATCACTTCAGGACTCGTTCCGCCGCCCGCTAACCCCCTCACCGTCTCTCAGCCCTGCATCAGGCTCGACGACCTGGACTCCGTCGGGAGGAGCGGCCGCCACCTCACCACCTTCGAGATGATGGCCCACCACGTCTTCAACACCCCGGAGAAGGAGATCTACTGGAAGGACAGGACCGTCGCCCTCTGTGACGAGCTCCTCCTGGGCCTGGGGGCAGACCCTCTCGCCGTGACTTACAAGGAGTCGCCCTGGGCCGGAGGCGGAAACGCAGGGCCCAGCGTCGAGGTGATGATGGGGGGCCTTGAGCTTGCAACCCTCGTCTTCATGGACATGAAGGTCTCGGCCGATGGCGAGTACGAGATCAAGGGCGAGCGGTACTCGAAGATGGATAACTACATCGTCGATACCGGCTACGGCCTTGAGAGGTTCGTCTGGGCCTCGAAGGGCTCGCCCACCATCTACGACGCCATCTTCCCCGACGTCGTGGACCACATATCAGAGCTTGCGGGCCTAGAGTCCTCGGTCTCCGACGAGGAGCGGGCTCGCATTTTGGCCCACAACGCCCGCCTGGCCGGGATGGTGGACCTGGAGGATGCGAGCCTTCGGGACCTCCGGGCGAAGATTGCCTCCGACATCGGCATCTCGGCAGAGAAGCTAGACGAGATAATAACGCCCCTCGAGCGGATCTACGCCGTAGCAGACCACACCAGGTGCCTTGCCTACATGCTCGGCGACGGTATCATCCCCTCCAACGTCAAGGCGGGATACCTCGCAAGGCTCGTCATCAGAAGAACCCTCAGGCAGATGAAGGACCTCGGGATCGATGTCCCCCTCTCCGAGCTCGTTTCGATGCAGCTTTCCGGGCTCGACTATTCAGATCTTGACGAGAGGCTCGACACCATCGTGGAGATTTTGGACCAGGAGGAGGATAAGTACGCCGAGACCCTGGAGAAGGGCCGCAGCCTGGTGAAGAGGATCGCCGAGGGCTACAAGAAGAAGGACGAGACGATACCCCTTTCGGAGATGATATCCCTCTACGATTCCCACGGCATCCCGCCGGAGATCGCAAAGGATGCGGCCTTTGAGGCGGGCGTCGAGGTCGACCTTCCCGACAACTTCTACTCGAGGGTGGCTAGCACCCACATCAAGTCCGAGAAGGTGGGGGTGGAAGAGGTGACGATCGATCTTCCCGAGACCCGGCGGATGTTCTACGAGCGGCCCTTCGAGAGGAAGTTCCATGCCCGGGTCCTCGACGTCGCCGACGGAAACGTGATCCTGGACCAGACCCTTTTCTACCCCGAAGGGGGCGGCCAGCCCGCAGACCACGGCCTGATCCGGAAGGGGTCGAAGGCCTTCAGGGTCGCCGACGTCCAGTCGGCGGGAAAAGTCGTCCTCCACAGGATCGCCGAGGAGGAGTCGGCACAGGCTGCCACCGAGATCAGGTCGGGCGACTCAATCGAGGGCGAGATCGACATGATCCGGAGGCTCGCTCACGCAAGGCACCACACCGCGGCCCACATCATCCACGACTCGGCGAAGAAGGTCCTCGGAAGCCACATCTGGCAGGCCGGAGCCCAAAAATCGGAGGACAGGGCCAGGCTCGACATCTCCCACTACAAGCGGATATCTCGCGACGAGCTGAAGGAGATCGAGCTATTCGCCAACAAGACGGTGATGGAGAACGTGCCGATATCCACCGGCTGGCTGGAGCGGTCCGAGGCCGAGAGGAGGTTCGGCTTCGAGCTGTACCAGGGAGGCGTTCCCCCAGGAAAGAGCATCAGGGTCGTCCAGGTCGGCTCCGACGTCGAGGCCTGCGCTGGGACCCACTGCACCAACACCGGAATGGTCGGCCCCATCAAGGTTCTTAGGACCGAGAGGGTCCAGGACGGGGTCGAGAGGATCGAGTTTGCGGCCGGAGAGGCCGCCGTCTTGAGGGGCCAGGAGAGAGACGACCTCCTCTTCCAGGCTTCAGACGCCCTGAGCGTCCCGGCCGAGCAGCTCCCCAAGACCGCCACCCGGTTCTTCGAGGAGTGGAAGGACCTGCGGAAGGAGACCGCCCGCCTCAAGGAGGACCTGGCTAGGGCCCAGATGGAGGGCATGACCCGCGAGGCTGTCGAGGTCGGAGGCCTGAAGGTCGTCGTCCAGATCGTCGAGAACGCCGACGTCGAGGAGCTTATCAAGGCCGCCTCCATGATCTCAGGGAAGGACTACGTTGCCATCCTCGGAAGCGAGAAGGGCGGGGCGAAGATCGTGGCCGCCGTCGGGAAGACGGGCCTAGCAAAGGGCCTGAAGGCCGGGGAGATCGTCAAGGCCGCAACAAAGATCGTCGGCGGCGGGGGCGGCGGAAAGCCCGATATCGCGCAAGGCGGAGGGCCCAAGGCGGAGAAGCTGGATGATGCTTTGGAGGCGGGCCTGGCGAAGGTCAGAGCCGCCACCGGGGGCTGAAATTTCTTTTTTACTTTTGCTCCTTCCTCCGACGAAGGCGTTCTCGCCCTTCTCGGCTGCCCTCTTTTAGATGTCCAAAAACTTTTCGTCCATATCATCTAGCCCAGGAACCAAGCCGATCCGTCTGAGCATCCCCTCTCACACGCTGGGCCGCCCAAGCATCTCGGAAGAGGCAGCCGAAAACCTGCGGTCGTCTCGCGAGAGCCAAGGCTAAAGGTGGAAGCGACGGTCCGAAGTCGTGACGAAAAGTCGTGATTCGCTGTTGTTATCTGTGGGCCGCAGCGTAGGTGAAGGGGTCCCGATTCCGCCAGTACCTGGCCATGTAAATCAGATCAGCCTGCATCTCTGAATCGTCCACCCCAAGCCTCATCATAAGGGTTCTGATTTCCCGGCGGCTGTAGCTGCTACTGCACAAAAACTCGGCGACTATCTCCATGAGGTCTTTGTAAGATAGCTTCGCTTCATCCTGAAAAACGTCTGCGAGAAGCGAAAGGACAGGAGGGCTTAAGGAATCGCAGTTGATCCTGATCCCTATCCTTTTGCTCACATCGCTCTCCAATCTTCTCAGGTCTTTAGCATCAAAACTGCTTTGTGGCACTTGCTTGCACCCCCGAAATCCTTTATTTCGGGTCGTGTGGTGCGGGTCCAAATCTCCAGAGATCCGCACAAACCATTATCTAATGGCGCCAAGTTATTTATAACTTTCTTATATAAATTGATACCAACTTATAATATCCACAATGATTAATGATTATTATCGATAATTCTCGATTATTAATTCGGCTCCCGGGAAGCTGGGCGAGCAAGCCTCAGGCGGCCAAACGCCATATCGAAAAAGAGGGCGGAAAAAGGCTGAAAGGGGGAGGGGAAAAAGGGAAGGTTCTCAGACGTACCCGACGTTGTAGTCGATGGGCGTCGAATTCCTTGCGCACTCCGCTCCGTGGGAAAAGCCCTCCTCCGCCATCTTCTTGAGAAGGGAGGGGTACACGGCTCCCACCAGGTCCCGCACTGGCCTTCCACCGCAGAAGAACTTGAAAGTCGGGGTGGCCATGACGCCGTACCTCTCGGGAGTGAAGGAGTTCTCCATGATGTTGATCCTCACGAACTTCACCTTGCCCTTGAACTCGGTGGCGTACTCCTCGAAGCGGGGCATCATCACCTGGCAGTGGGGGCAGGTGGGGGAATGAAACATGGCTAGGGTGGGCTTATCCGACCTCTCGACAACCTCTTCCCAGTTGCGGTCGGTAACGTCGATAACGTCGATAACGTCGCTCATACTATCACCATTAATAGTTTGAGATGGGGTAGTCATGCGATTTATCTTTTGCTCTCTGTCCAAAATCTCAAAATACCGCTGAAACCGATGGCAATACAGAACAGATAGGGTGATTCATTTGAGAAAACCCGAAGAATCCGGCGTGGATGGAGGACCGGACGGCTCCGACGCATCCTTTCTCGACAGCCCCGAGATTATACGATGCGTATTTCATCCCAGGAGGACCAGACCGACCCCGGAGATCCCCGGAAGGCGGCATCCTTTCTTCTTTTCGGTGGAAACCGACGTCAATATCGACGGCGTGATCCACTTCGCTGGGGAGTCGGCATCAAAAGCTCCAAACGCCCCAAACATCCTCTTCTTCCACGGCAACGGCGAGACGGTCGCAGACTACGACGAGATCGGACCCCTTTACAATGAGCAAGGAATCAACTTCGCCGTCGTCGATTACCGCGGGTACGGTACCAGCAGCGGAAGTCCGTCTTACTCCGCCATGACGACGGACGCAGTTTGCATATTCCCCCAATATCTGGATATTCTGAAACAATGCTGCCTATCGGGCCCGGTCTTCGTCATGGGCCGAAGCCTCGGATCGTCTCCAGCTCTGGATCTTGCGGTCCGGTTCCAGGACCGGATTTCAGGCCTGATCCTTGAGAGCGGCTTTGTCTACACTTATCAGCTCTTGGAAAAATTGGGGGTCGACCCCCGATCTCTGGACGGATCGAGGGAGTTGCTCGTCTCAAACCTTGAAAAGATGAAAAAAGTGAGGCTGCCGACTCTTTTAATTCACGGGGAGAACGACGAGATAATCCCCCTTTCGGACGGGCAGGCGCTCTTCAAAGCCGCAAGCCACCGGGTCAGGGAGATCCTCGTCACGCCCCGGGCAGATCACAACACCCTGCTGATCCTCGGATTCGGGGAATACATGAAGGCCGTAAGTCGTTTCGTTGAGAGGGTGAGGACGCTCTAGGTCACCTCCCCCTCAATCTTGAAGGATACTCTAACCTTGGCCCTGTAGGCGACGATCTTTCCGCCCTCGAGCTTCACGTCCAGCTCCCTTACCTCGGCCACCCTCAGGTCTCTCAGGCTCTTTGCGGCTTTCTCGATAGCGACCTTCGCTGCATCTTCCCAGCTGTTGGGAGAGGACCCAACCAGTTCCACTATTTTATAGACGGTTTCTGGCATCGATTCTTCCTCCAAAGAAATGCGATCTGTAAATATTGAAGTCAAAGTTTATATAATTTATTGATGTTCGGATCTTCTCAGGACCCGTTACGAAACGATTTTGAAACAAAAAAATAGAGACGATAAAATTTAGTCGATTATTATTCGATATCAGTCAAAGGACGTTTTCATATTTGGTATAAAATATTTGGGTAAAAAGTTTTGCGTGTGAAAATCTCCCGCCCCTTCTGAGAATTTATATCCGATCAAAAATCCAAAACAACTGCTCGGACGCTTTTAGAACCGGTGAACTTTCTGGATCGAATCTGATGGCCAAAAAACTGGATCTGATAAATGAGCCAATTCATCCGATTGCCCCCAGAGGGAAATCCTTCAGAAAAGACCTGCCGACTTTGTCGATCGCCCTGTTTTTCGTCGGTCGAAACTATCGCGCATCACCTCGGTACGAGTTTTGTCCTCGCTGAAGTACCGGATCTGTCTTCTCTGAAGCGCCAGTTCTGCTGTCTTCTCCGACTCCGATAGTCCTGGAGAAAATGCGGCGAAAAGGTCTAAAGAGATCAGGCCTCATAAGAAAATGGTGATGGAGACGGTGATGATGGACGCGGAGAATGCGGGCTTTGGAGTGGAGCTGGCGGCCCTCACCAGGACCTCTGAGAGGGCCGCTGAATTGATACGCCGCCAGAAGGAGGTGGTTGTGGCATCTCACGTCGACGCCGACGGCCTCACCTCGGCCGGGATAATTTCGGCGGCCCTGGATCGAGCGAACGTCGAGCGCCAGACACTCTTTTTCAGGCAGCTTGACCTTCCCGCCCTGGAGACGATCGCCGACCTCGGACCGGACCTCGTGATATTCACCGACCTTGGTAGCGGGATGCAGTCCGAGATCCTCGATATGGGCCTATTGGCGGTGGTGGCCGACCACCACCGACCTCAGGGCTCGGGGATCGAGCTCCACATAAACCCCCACCTCGTCGGCCTCGATGGCGCAACCCAGCTCTCCGGGAGCGGGTCCACCTTCCTTCTCGCAAGAGCCATGGCCAAGGCCACGGGCAGCGCCGGCAAAAACGACGACCTCTCGGGGCTTGCGATCGTCGGAGCCGTCGGCGACCTCCAGGACATGGCGAGCGGAAGGCTTCTCGGCCTCAATCGAAGAGTCCTTGAGGTCGGCGTTGAGGCAGGGGTCATATCCTTTGCTCGCGACCTGAAGCTCTTCGGAAAGCAGACGAGGCCCGTCTTCAAGATGCTGGAGTTCTCCTCGGACCCCTACATACCGGGCCTCTCTGGCGACGAGGACGCCTGCATCACCTTTCTCAAAGAGCAGGGGATCAGGCTGAGGGGCGAGAGGTGGCGGCGCTGGATCGACATGAACCCCGAGGAGAAGGCGAAGATCGCCTCGGGCCTGGTTCGACGGGGCCTGCGGGCTGGCCTCTCCAACGCCCAGCTCGAGAGGCTCGTCGGCGAGGTCTACAACCTCTTGACCGAGCAGGAGGGAACTGAGCTTCGGGACGCGAGCGAGTACTCGACCCTTCTGAACGCCACCGCCAGGTACGGCCACTCGGGGGTGGGCCTTTCAGTCTGCCTGGGCGATCGGGGACCGGCCCTGGAGGAGGCGAGGCGTCTACTCAACGAGCACCGGCAGAACCTGGTGTCTGGCCTGAAGCTGGTGAAGGACGAGGGGATCGTGCCTCTGACGTACCTCCAGTACTTTGATGCTGGTGACCGGATCCTGGAGACGATCGTGGGGATCGTGGCAGGGATGAGCTTTCAGACCGCCGACAGAAGAAAGCCGATCCTCGCTTTTGCCAGGTCCGAGGACGGCAAGTTGAAGGTCTCAGCCAGGGGTACTCAGGACCTGGTGAGGTCGGGGCTCAACTTGGCGGAGGCGATATCAAAGGCCGCAGAGAAGGTGGGCGGGGTTGGCGGAGGCCACAACGTCGCCGCGGGGGCGACGATCCCCCTGGAGGCGAAGGACGAGTTTTTGGAGCTGATGAATGCCCTGGTGGGCCTCCAGCTCCGGTCTTGAAGAAGAGGCGGGCAGCCGAGGGTCTTATATGGACCACGCGGGATCTCCCGCCTTCGTCCTTCGGCGCCCGCGTCGGCTTCTCGCTTCCAGGATCTTCCCGTCTATATGCAGCCGAAGAACCCGGTCTCGTTCATCTGGTTCTTAACCACCAGGATCTTCTCGTCTATGGTGAAGTCCCCGATGAACTCGTGGCTGACGTCGACCATCACGTCTCTTATGTCCATGGTGTCCTGGTCCAGAACCGTGTACCCCATCCTGCCGGTGCCGCTGCTGAAGTTGGCCCCCAGGGCTATGTCAACCCAGTTCGGGTTGCTCTTGATGTAGGTGTTCGATGAGAGCCTGTCGCACCCGTCGAAATCCTTGTAGGCCGACATCGCCAGGTAGTAGTTCTTGAGATTGGTGGTATCGCTGAACTTCTGGTCGTGGGAAAAGAGGGACGCATCAGGGTTGCTCTTGCTCCCAAGCTTCATCGGCTCGGGCCCCTCGAAGGCTAGGCTAGAACCGGCGACCAGCAGAAACGCTCCCAAGACCATGACCAGTTTCATCATGCAGACCACGAAACGCTATTCAGCTATAATTCTTGCGAGATATCCCAGTGGAACTCGTCGCTCAGCTCTCCGGCGTAGACGGTGGCGGCGGGCCCGTCCATGTAGGCCCTATCGTCCTGGAAGGTTATCAGCAGAGGCCCACCTCTCGTCTCGACGAAGACCTCGTCATCCACCATCCCCATCTTCCGGGCCACGGCGGCACTGGCCACTGACCCCGTTCCGCAGGAGAGCGTCTCTCCCTCGACGCCCCTCTCGAAGGTCCTGACCTGGAAGGTGTCGCCGATCCGAACGAAGTTGACGTTCGTCCCCTCCGGGAAGAGCGAGCTTCGCCTGATGTGGGGCGCCACCTCCTCGATCGGCAGGTCCAAAAGGTCGTCGACGAAGATCACGGCATGGGGAACACCGGTGTTCACCGCCGACGCTTCAAACCCCTCCAGGGGCTCCATCAGAAACTCGCCCTCGCCGAGGGCCGGAATCCCCGCCCTGTCGAAGCAGGGAACGCCCATATCCACCCTCGCCCAAAAGTCGCCCCCGATCTCCCTCACCTTCAGGGGGATTATCCCTGCCAGGGTCTCGACCTCGAAGCACTGGCCCACAATCCCAGAGTCCCAAGCGTATTTGGCAAGGCAGCGGACGCCGTTTCCGCACATCTCGGCCTCGGAGCCGTCGGGCTGAAAGAGGCGCATCCTCAGATCGGCATGATCCGAGGGTGAGAGGAACAGGACGCCGTCGCCGCCAATCCCGAAGTTGCGATGGCAGCACTGCATGGCAAAAGAGCCCTTGAGGGAATCAGTCACCTTCACCCGGTAGTGCTCGTCTATCAGGATGAAGTCGTTGCCGTTTCCCTGGAGCTTGGTGAAGGCAAGGCACCCGGAACCGGACGGGCTTTCGTCCAGCCTGATATCAGTCATATCTTCCAGCTTCATTTTATATACCATGGTTTGTTCTCTAACAACTCGGCTTTATGGTGGTGATCTTATTAAACCCATTCTACAGGTTGCCCTGGATCTGCTCGAGCTGGACAGAGCCGTCCAGATAGCTCTGGAGGCGGCCGATAGCGGAGCTGACTGGATAGAGGCGGGGACACCCCTCATCAAGAGCGAGGGGATGGACGCCGTGCGCGAGCTGAAGAAAGCCCTGCCTGGCAAAAAGATCGTGGCGGACATGAAGACCGTGGACACCGGCTCCATGGAGGTAGAGATGGCGGCCAAGGCCGGGGCCAGCATCGTGGCCATGCTCGCTTCATCCGACGACTCCACCATCGAAGACGCCCTGCGAGCGGCGAGACAGTACGGCGTCGAGATCATGGTCGACCTTCTGGGCGCACCCGACCCGGTGGCGAGATCAAAGGAGCTTGAGGCCCTCGGCGTGAATTACGTCTGCGTCCACGTGGGGATCGACCAGCAGATGATTGGAAGGAGAGCGATCGACTTTCTGAACCAGATCGTTGACCAGGTCAAAATCCCGGTTGCCGTCGCCGGCGGGATCGATGCAGACTCGGCAGCTGAAGCTGTGGCCTCGGGAGCTTCGATCGTGGTGGTCGGGGGAAACATAACCAGAAGCCCCGACGTTACAAAGTCTGGACTGAAGATCAGAGACGCCATGGATCATGCTCTCGAAAGGTCGGATAGAAGGGCCAGAAAGAGCATGGACGAGGAAATGGTCGAGATCTTCAGAGAGGTTTCAACCCCTAACATCTCCGACGCCATGCACCGGAAAGGAGCGATGCAGGACATCCTCCCCATAAATTTGGGCGGCAAGATCGTGGGGACGGCGATAACCGTCCAGACCTTCGAGGGGGACTGGGCAAAGTCGGTCGAGGCGATCGACATGGCGGGCCCCGAGAACGTGATCGTGATCTACAACGGCAGCAGGTACATATCCTGCTGGGGAGGTCTTGCCACCCTCAGCTGCAAGATGAAAGGAGTGGGAGGCGTCGTGATCGACGGCGCCGTGAGGGACGTCGACGAGATCAGGGATCTCGGCTACCCGATCTTCGCAAGCGCCATAACTCCAAACGCCGGAGAGCCGAAGGGGATGGGAGAGATCAACGCCGAGATCACCTGCGGAGGCCGGTTGGTCAGGCCCGGCGACTACATCGTCGGCGACGACTGCGGCGTCGTGGTAATCCCGAGGGAGAGGGCCTACGAGATAGCCCGAAGGGCCAAAGAGGTCGAGAAGAACGAGAGCAGGCTCTATGAGGAGATCAAGCGGGGAAAGACCCTCTCCCAGGTGGCAAACCTCAAGAAATGGGAGAAGAAGTGACGATCACGTTCCGATCTCAGTTTATGAACAAAAGGCGATAAACGACAATCCGTAAATACATTGAATGCGGTTGACGCGTGCGAGGATACTTGTATGGATCCAGAGACGTTCATCTCTAAGTATGAACCTAGGAAGATGGTGGCGATTCCGCTTACAGTTCTTGCGGTGTCGCTCGTGATCCTGGGCTTGACCTACATGGACACGGGCTCTCCCGTGAAACTGGGGGTCGAGTTCACGGGAGGCACAATAATCACCGTCCCGACGGTCGAGTCGGAAGGTGAGATTGCAGCAAAACTGGCAGATTATCCGGTCTTGGACATCAGAGACGTGGGTCACAGGTACATGATCCAGATGGGGCCCATGGACGACGCCGATTACAGGCAACTTTCGGCGATGATAGATGCAGAGTATAAAGATCCTGAGATCAAGTACATGGGGCCGGTCTACAGCACGAGGCTCCAGGAGCAGGCCAGGACCTACATACCTTTGTCATTCCTATTCATGGCGGTGGTGGTCTTCATCATATTCAGGACGCCGCTGGTTTCCCTCATGATAATTCTGTCCGCCTTTTCCGACATCATGATAGCTGCGGCCTGTATGGACGTAACGGGGGTCAAGCTCTCTTTGGGGACGGTGGCTGCGCTCTTGATGCTGATAGGTTACTCTGTGGACAGCAACATCCTTCTGAACAACAGGGTGATGAAGCGAAGGGGTAGGACTGAGGAGAAGGTCTCGGGGGCGTTCAGGACCGGCCTTGCCATGACCAGCACCACCCTCAGCGCAATACTTGCGCTCTTCTTGGTGTCCACCTTCTCATATCTCGTATCGCCCACCTTCACCCAGATTAATATACTCTTCGACATATCTGTAGTGCTCATCTTCGGCCTTCTCGCAGATCTGATGAACACCTGGGTCATGAACTCCAACGCCCTTCGATGGTACATGGCCCGCCCCAAAAAGTCAGCTAGGAGGCAGAGACGATGACCGAGATCACCAAAGATCCTAGAGTGGTAATATTCTTCGTGGCCGTAGCTGCAGCGCTGATCATCCTTGCGCCCGTACCCTCCGACGGGGGCCTCCATTCGAGGCTCAAATACGGGCTCGACCTCGAGGGCGGTTCATGGCTCCAGCTCAAACTTCATGGAGCCATCATCCAGCCCCAGGTTGATCCGATAAATATCCTGGACAAGCAGTTCGGAGACGCTCTGGATAGGCCCGTCGAGGTCGAATGGCGTTCCGAGAACTTGGACTACCTGATCACGGTCGAGGGCAGGGCGTCTAAGACCATGGTCGAGGATCTAGGCTATCCCCAGGCCACCGTCACCCCGAGAGGCAACGCCACCAAGATCACCATCACGGCCTCACAGGTCGGCGTGATCATGAACTATCTCGAGACCTCCCTCGACTCTGACGTGAAGTACCTGGGGCCAGATCCCCTATCCTTCGAGGTCAGATCGAACGTGACCAGGGAGTCTCTTGAGGCGATCCTCGCCGAGGTCGGCGGAACCCTCGCGCCGGGCGATGCCGGCTTCTCTGAGGGAGTGACTGAGGAGACGGTGGACGAGACGAAACAGGTCCTGGACAGGAAGCTGAACCGTCTCGGTCTTCAGGACATCAAGGTCAGGATCGTAGACAATAAGTTCATACTGATCGACCTTGCCGGCGTGAGCGTCACCGACGCCCAGGAGATCGTGGGCAAGCCCGGCGTCTTCGAGATCAGGATCCAGACCAAGGGCAACGACTCGATGCACGTCCTCTACGGAGACGAGATCGTGGACGTCTCCCTCCCCTCGGGCGATCAGGGCGGAAACTGGGGAGTTCCCTTCACCCTCTCGGAGGAGGGGGCTATTGCCTTCCAGAAGGCCGCCGTGGAGACCGGCGCCACCAGGAGCAGGATGGACCACGAGATATCGATGCACCTGGACGACGACCTGATATTCTCGGCACCTCTCGCCCAGGACCTGGCAGCAAGCCTCGAGGTCGCCCCCATGAGAAATATGGTTGCCCAGATCGGCGGCGACAGCCAGAGGGCTCACGAGCTCTACATCCACCTGAGAGAGGGGGCTCTGCCCGTGAACGTCGAGATCATCGGCTCAGGCCAGGTGACGGCGGCTCTCGGTGAACAGTTCAAAAAACAGGTTTTGATAGCGGGGATAATGGCGCTCCTGGCGGTCGGCCTCATGATATTCCTGAGATACCGCGAGCCCAAGATCGTCATCCCGATGGTTGCGACCTCCTTCAGCGAGGTTCTGATGATGCTGGCTCTCGCAGCCCTCCTCAAGTGGCAGCTTGACCTGCCCAGCATCGCGGGGATCATCGCGGTCATAGGGACCGGCGTAGACCACCTCGTCATCATCACCGATGAGCTTCTCTACGAGGGGAAGATGCCCAGCGGCAAGATATACCTTGCAAGGCTCTCCAGCGCCTTTGGCATAATCATGGCCGCGGCCGCGACGACGATCGTTGCGATGCTGCCCCTCTTCGGGATGGGCTTTGGAGCCTTCAAGAGCTTCGCCCTGATCACCATAGCAGGGGTTCTCATCGGCGTCTTCATAGCAAGGCCCGCCTACGGCAGGATCGTCGGCAGGATCATGCAGGGCGGCGAGTGAGAAGACGGAAAAAAGGGGCAACTTTCGGCCCGGGGATGGGGACGGGAAATTATCCTGCCCATCCCCCTTTTATCTATTTTTCGACTTTCGACCTTCGACCTTCGTTTTCTGTCTTCTCACCTTTCTTCTGACAGCCAGCCCGCGATCTCCTGGGCTGCGCTGATCGTCTCTCCGCAGATCTGGGATATGAAATCCTCGGGAAGCTTCTGGTGCAGCGGGATCGTCTCGCTGGAGGCGAGGGCTTTCGAGCCGTCGAAGTTGACGTAGGCGACCCTTGCTGTCAGCTCGTGGGAGGGTCGGCCGAAGGCCGTTCCCGGAAGGATGGCAACGCCCCGCTCCTGGAGGAGCTGCTCGCAGAGGGTGACGCTGTCAGTTATCCCCCGTTTCGAGATGGTGTCGGCCAGGGGCGAGAAGTCCAGGAAGAGGTAAAAGCCGCTCTCGGGGGCGTGGACCCTGACGCCTCCTTCGGCGAGGATCCGCTGAAACTCAGCACCGAGGGTCGAGAGGATTCTTCTTGCGTGCCAGAGATACCTCTCCATGGTGATGCCTCCCCAGAAGGCATGGACCGCCGCGAACTGGATCGGGGCGGAAACAGCGGTGTAGGTCTCGCTTGCGACGGTGGCCATCGCTTCGAGGAGCCAGTCGAGGTCAGGCGGGAAGGTGAAGGTTCCAAGCCTCCAGCCACCGGCGCCGCACCACTTGGAGAGGCCCGAGCTTAAGATCGTCCCCT
>Ga0268285_1000144_pt1 | contig 44094 bp, 38 predicted proteins | sample saktaG_2_FD_190144 | JGI IMG/M metagenome (GOLD analysis project Ga0268285, IMG submission 190144) | Saline water microbial communities from Sakinaw Lake, British Columbia, Canada - sak_2013_06_06_120m | ecosystem: Environmental > Aquatic > Non-marine Saline and Alkaline > Saline ... | reverse complement strand
AAATTAAAAAAAACATAAGGAAGATTCTCCACTCCCCATGACCACCTTTTCTGTTGTTTGTATTGATTGATCATCGTGCGAAAAGTTGTTTTTCCCAGCACCGCGTCCATTGACACCGGATAATACAACGGCACCGCTTTGTAATCCCCGTGATAATGGAAATACGCCCGCCAAAAAATACGCGAGTCGTCAGAAACCACATTATAAGGATAACCCACCTCCAAAAGCGCAACCAATGGCATTGAATGGCTGGAAAATGTCACCAGCTGCTCGGGCCGCTCCTGCTGCATCATTTCCCAAAAGGTGGACGAAGTGGCAATAATGCGGCTCACCAAAGGCGCCTCCCAAATGTTATTGTTGTAAACCGGAATCGGTTGATAGCTTTTACGCAAACAATTATCTTCGTTTAGATAATGCCACGCCAAGCAAGAAAAATAACCGGAATGAGGTTTGGTGTCAATGTCAAAAAGAGACACAATTATGTTTTCCGGGGCAACGTCCAGCTCCGGCAAAAATTTATCGCGAACCATATTCACCGCCCAATTAACATTAGCGCCTTTCCCCTGCAAATCACCAACCACTCCTCTTGGATGAATTGACGCCCACAAAGCAAAAAATTTATCACGATATTCCCCTTCAACACTTTTTAAAATTTGGCGCGCTATGGGAATATCTTCAGCGGCCAAAAGCACGATTAGATTTTTTTTGGGATAGTCGGATTTTACCAGCGAATCCAAAGTGGCCCTCACCACTTCCCCGCTCTCGCCGGCAAACGGCAAAACCACCAAATGATAAATGTCTTGCCAATTGTTTCCGTTTTCTTTTTCAAGACGCTTATGCCAATCAATTTTTATATGTTTTTGCATTTTTTTGTAACTGGCGATTTGGTGCGCCGCCAAATACAAAACACGAAACAGCCAATAAAGATCAAACGCAATAATAAAAACCGCCACCGCCAAGGGCCAATGCCACGATAAAGCAAATCCAAAAAACAAAGTCGCCCAGGCGAACACCCCGGGCAGAATTTCCAAAAACCGATAACCCGCCTTCGGCGCGCCGCGCAAATCATCGGCGCGCGACAAGTTCAAATAATCAATCTCCATAAACTTTAAAGCAACACCAATCAATACTAACATACCTCCAAGATTTACTTTTGGCAAACTTTCTGCTAATATACTCCTGTCGCGCGGCCCCATCGTCTAATGGTCAGGACGCTGCCCTTTCAAGGCGGAAATACGGGTTCGATTCCCGTTGGGGCCACTCTAAAAACCAAACAAAAAAACCGCATCAGCGGTTTTTTTGTTTTCGCCCGCAATTAATCAAATTTTTTCTTTATGGATTCCAGCTCCATCCACCAGTCTTCAATATCGGCATCTTTAATTGCCGCAAAAAGATCTTTTGCCGAATCAGTCTTGAAAACATCACCGATACTTTCAAGCCACAATTTGGCTTTTTTATTGCCATTGGTAATGTAGCATTTTGCTTGTATTGCCATATCCGGAAAATCCGCGCCCCAAGCGATAAGAGACTCTTTTGTTTCACAATCCTTTAATTTCTTGAAAATATCTTCATCCGCAGCGCGACAGACAAGCCGTCCGTCTGGTCGCTTTGCGCTCTTTTAAAAGATCTTTTTTATATTTTCCATATTTTTATATTCAACAAATTATCTAAAACAATGACAGCTTTACTTCAAAATTTCCAGGAGTTCTTTGAACACGAACACGCGGTTGCGCTGGCGGCCGGGCTCTTCGGCAAGAATGCCCATTTTGACAAACTTTTCCAAAAGATTGTAGATCGTCTGCGGATTTTTGGTTTTCAACTTGTCCTTGATTTTAACAAACGACACCATCGGCGATGAAAAAATGAAGTCCAAAAGATCCGGCGCGTGCACCGAATTGGCAACAACAATTTCTTTTTTCAAGCGAGCGTTTAATTCCAAAATTTTAGCGATTGCGCTTTGAGTTTTCAGCGATTGGCTGATCAGCGCCAACAAAAAGAATTTCAACCATGGAACCCAATCCCCGCTTTCGGTTACGCCGCGCAGATAATCATAATAGTCGCGGCGGTTTTTTTCAAAATATTCGCTGATGTACAACAACGGCGAGGACAGCAAATCGCGCTGATACAAGAACAGCGGGATCAACAGCCGCCCCACGCGACCATTGCCATCGCGAAACGGATGAATCGCTTCCAATTGATAATGAGCAATAGCAACTTGCGCCAGCAAATCTTTTTCTTCGTTTGAGTTAATATATCTCTCCCAATCACACAACAACGCCGACAAATTTTCCGGCGCGGGCGGCACATAGCTGGCTTCTTCAATCGGCGCGCCCGGCATTCCAATATACACGCCGCTGTTACGAAAATTCCCGCGATCTTTATGCGCCCCGCGGCTTGAGTCCAAAAGCAAATAATGAATCTTTTTAATAAATGCTTGGCTGATTGTTTTTGTTTTTAATTCTTCCATCGCAAAATTCATCGCCCGACGATAATTAATAATCTCGGTAATATCTCGGTCTTTGGAATCGGTTTGCGATGTCTTGCCTTGCGCTTCATATTCAAAAACATCCTCCAAAGTTGCCTGCGTGCCCTCAATACGAGAGCTCAAAACCGCCTCTTTGGTCAACAAAGGAGCGGCTAGCAATTCAGGGCTTAAGATGTTTTTGCGCAACAAACCATTAAGTTCTCCAATCGCGCGATGTGCCTCGCCCATCACGCGAATAAGCGGTTCATAATTGATTTTGGGCGGCAATGCCGCAAGTATAAAAGATTTCATACGCAATAAATACATTTAGAATAAGAAGCGACGCTGTTCCAGCGCGGTAGAATAAGTTCAGCAGTTATTCCATCCTAACCAAAAAACTTTCCGAACAGCCCCTTCCCCCCCGAATTATCTTGCTTTTTAGAATTGTTTTTATCAGAAACAGGCCGAACCGGAGGAACCGGCAACGCGCAACTTGCCGTGTTCTCAACTTCCGAACGCGAAGGTTGCGCCGGCACCTCTGACCCCCTTTGCAATATCTGATCTTCCTGGAACTCTTTATTCGCGGCAGATACCGCACCGGCAATTTTCGTTTCCGCGCGATCGCGATTCTCGCGCTTGTTTTTGGGCTGCTCCAGTAGCATTATCTTGTCTTGCAGTCCTTTGAGCAAGATATTGGTTTCACGATTTCTTTCAATTAATTGGCCGATTTTATCATCCAAGTTTTTTATTTGATCATCTTTGGTTTTCAATTGGCCGCGCAACATTTCGGTGGTTTCTTTAAGTAATGAAATAATTTCACCATCGGCGCGGTTTTGATGTTCTTTCACTTGCTCTTTAACCGGTTCTTTCTCAGGTTTTAAATTTTCTCGCTTTCGCGATTCGGCCTTGGGCCGTTTTTCCCTGTCGGGCATTTCCAAAATCCGCGGATCAAAATTTTGCACCGCAGGCGCGGGATAAAAATTTTGAGGAGCGGTTTGAGGAAATTGATTTTGGCCAAGAGGAAAAGAAACTCCGGGTACCAGATATGGAGCTTGAGGGGATTGAACCAGCGAGGGCGGACAATTGTAAGTCGCAAAATTTGCCTGAGCGTAATTGGGCAATTCGCTGGTCTCGCCGGCGGCGCCGAAAAGATATGGCCGAAGGTTTTTTTCGCTCTCTCGCAAATCATAAACTTCGCGCCGGCTGAAACGGTACTCCAAAGTGCCTTGACAGCTCTTCACCGAACGCGGATGCAAAATATGTTTTTGCACATAACGGGAAAGCGTGCGCGTGCTTTTGCCCAATAATTCGCGCACTTCATAAAGCGTCAAAACATAATCATCGCTTTCTTCATGAGGCCGTCCGGCGCCATGGGGAATTTGCATTGTCATATTTATTGTTTAATTTAGCTTAACAGCTTGGTTCCATTGTAATAGATATAAAAAAATTTGCAAAAAAATTTGCCACCGATTCACCGATGGCGCGTTTGTCTTGCATAACTTCGTCAAAGACAAATTTATGCAATCTTGCAAATTTGAAAATGTTGTCTATTATTAATTAATAATAACCACTGCAATCAATCGCAACATTATGGAAAAAACAATCATCAAGTCGCAGCTGCCCGGGCTCATCGCGCTAGCTGGAGAATCGCTGGCAATCTATAAAAACAAATGGAAAGCCTTATTGTTTTTAGTTTCTATTTCTTACTTGGCTAGTGTGTTAATCATAGCCGGAACAATCGCCTTGATACAATTTTTCGGCGTCACGACAGCCTTTGTTTCCCCGCGGTTATGGCTGTTGGCGGCGCCATTGATCATAATCGTTTCTTTTTTAGCGGGAACATCATGGCCGCAAGCGGCAATCATCCAAATTTTGAAAGACAGAGAAGCCTCCGCCAGCATTAGACAATCATTGCGGCAAGCACGGGTTTTTGCTTTACCGTATTTGTGGGTGGCCATAATTCTAATGCCAATTATTCTTGCCGGCTCATTCTTTTTTTTCTTTCCGGCAATTTTGTTTTTTGTCTGGTTTTCGTTTGCCGGATACATAGCGGTGATTGAAAATGAAAAGGGATTTTCAGCGTTAGCCAAAAGCGCCGCGTATGTGAAGGGATATTTTTTGAAAGTTTTCCTGTCGCTGTCAATGGAAATAAGTTTGTTCTTAATTATGGCTTTGTTTTTACAGTTGCTGGAAAATTTACCCGGCGGAAAAATTGCTTACTTGATCGCGCTTCTTTTAATCTTTCCATTTTTTATAACATTCCATTTTTTGATTTTTGAAAATCTAAAAAAAATAAAACGGGGAAACAACCTCAACGTCTTGCCATCGGTTACACAAAAAAATATCGTGAAAATAATTTTCGCGTTGGCAATGTTTTTTATTATTTTTACCGCCAAATCAATAATTGATTACGCGCCGGAAATTGAAGAAGAATTAAAAAATTACGAAGAACAGACCGGTCAAAAATTATTACCCGAAGAATAGGAGCGATGCTAAAAAATAAAACGGACATTATAAATGTTCGTTTTATTTTTTAGTCGGAAAGCAGGGATCCACTGTGCGCCTCCGGCGCGGAAGTCTGTCGCACCGGCTGGCTGGTTTTGCCCAAATTTGTCGGGGAGCAGGGAATCGAACCCTGTCTGCACGAACCCGAATCGTACGTACTACCGGCATACTCCTCCCCGTTTTTTTTGGCAACCAACGCGGCTTCATCCTACCTCAAATTATTCAAACAATCAAGCATTTTCCCGTTCCCGCTTTTTGCAATGCCGCGCAGGCGACGGCCAAGTGAAAGCAAATTTTCAGCAGAAAATTATGCGCTTTGCAAAAAGCGGGAACGGGAAAATAGCAAATCACACCACCCAATACTTCTTCTTGGTCATCTGGTCGCGTTTAATTTCAATCTGGTTCCTTTGATTTTTCGCCTCCACGGCAAGACGCGCCAAATCAGAATCGCCAAGAGCACCCAACCGTTTGGTTTCGGCCAGCAACCAATCTTGATTGTTCGCGCTTGGATCATTCAATATCTGGCCCAGTAAAATGTCAAGAATTTGACCAATCTTGGGCCCGGAAGAAACCCCCAAAACTTCCATAATATCTTTGCCGTTAACTTTAATCATTTTTGGCGAAATCGGATCCAGCGCGACTCTTTCCATCAAATAGCGCAAATGCCGCAATTTGTAGGGCTCGGCTTTTGGACACCCCGAGCCGATACGATCGGCCATCCTCACTTGCAATAATTCTTCCAGATTCTCGGGACCGACATTGCGCACCAAGCGGCGCACCGATGATTCACTCACTTCGCCAACATTATAATAAAACAAATGGTAACGCACCAGCAAAACAATTTTGTCCGTGTCTTTCTTGGAAAATTTCAATCGCTGAAGAATTTTTTTAGCAATCTTGGCACCGATAATTTCATGGTTGTAAAAAGTGGCATTCGGCCCATCGCCGGATTTGGCTTTGGGTTTGCCGATGTCGTGCAAGAGGGAAGCCATACGCACATGCATACCGAATTTTTTCTTGGCGGCAAATTCCAATGATTTCACCAAATGATGATAGCAGTCATATATATGGTGCTTGTTCTGGGAGCATCCATAGCCTTCCAAAATTTCAGGAATAATGTATTCCAGCAAGCCAAGCTCGCGCAAAAGTTCAACACCTTCGGTCGCGCGAGGGGACATAATGATTTTCAAAAATTCATCACGGATCCGCTCTTGGGAAACAGCCTTCATCCAGCCGGAATGCTTAACAATCGCCTGCTTTGTTTTTTCTTCAATGCGCCAATCAGGACCCAGGGTAACCGCAAAACGCGCCGCGCGCATCATACGCAAAGCATCTTCCAAAAACCTTTCTTCGGGATCGCGCACCGCGCGGATAATTTTATTCTGCAAATCTTGGCGACCTCCAAACAGATCGATTAATTCAATTTTTGTTTCTTTCCCTTCCTTTATATAACCCAAGGCCAGGGCATTCACCGTAAAATCGCGGCGGGAAAGATCTTCATTAATGTTGTCGGCCCATTCCACTGTGTCCGGATGCCGCTTGTCGGTGTATTTTGATTCCACGCGGTAGGGGGTGGTTTCAATCTCAAAAACGCCGTTTATCCTCACGGTTACCGTGCCAAATTTATTGTCACAAAAATTATCCGGAAAAATCGCCTGAATCTGTTCCGGAGACGCATTGGTGGCCGCGTCCCAGTCCGAAGGGGTAATGCCCGCCAAAAGGTCGCGCACGCATCCGCCCACAACATAGGCCTCAAATCCGGCCTGGCGCAACGTTTCGGCCGCGCTTTTCACTTCATTTGGTATGCTGTTTGCAAATTCCATAATAGCTCCACCATATCGCACTATTTGCTTTTTTTCAATTATTTGGTATAATGGAGCCGCTATTTGAAACCGCCCGTTGGCCTCTGTAGCTTAACGGATAAAGTGCCGGTCTTCGGAACCGGCGACGGGGGTTCGATTCCCTCCAGAGGCGCAAAAAGAGGGAATCAGAACATAAATCAAAATGAAAAAAATCGCGGCCATTTTTATCAGCATTCTGATCGGGGTTTCTCTTTTCGGCATCGCGCAAGCGCAACCAAATCAGATATTGCCGAAGTGCGGCGGCACTAACGCGGATGGAAGCAAGCAACCCGCGTGTAAAATTTGCCATTTGTTTGAATTGGTTGACAACATTGTTAGGTTTGGAATTGTGTACCTAATCCCGACCATCGCTGGACTGGTAATTGCAGTTGCGGGATTTAAGATGCTGATTAACCAAAGTAATGTTGAAGTGATGGGTGAGTCAAAGAAAATCATTTTGACGGTGATTATCGGATTATTGTTGATTTATGGCAGTTATGCGATTGTTGGCGCAGTTTTTACCGGAATGGGATATTACGACAGTATGAATCCATTGCAATTTGATAACGTCATCTGCAACTAGCGAGCTTGCCCCCATGACTCAATGGTAGAGTAGCTGCCTCTTAAGCAGTTCGTTGCAGGTTCGAGTCCTGCTGGGGGCACATCATAATAAATTTAAAATTCAAAAATCAAAGTTAAAAATTAAAATAATTTTATTTTCCGCAGAAAATAATAAATAAAATATGTTAACCACCACGGAAAAATTAAAACTGATTGAAAAATACAAGCTTCACGAAGAAGACACCGGTTCGCCCAGCGTGCAGATCGCATTGTTAAGCGAAGAAATTGACCATCTGCAAAAACATCTAAAAAAACATGGCAAGGATGTCCATTCCAAGCGCGGTCTTTTGAAAATGGTTTCCAAGCGCCGCAAACTCTTGAATTACTTGCGCGACACCAACGTGAATCAATACGCGCAAGTTTTGAAACAAACCGGTTTGAAAAAATAGTTTTCGCCCCGCCGCAGCGGGGTTTGTTTCTTTATCCAAATCCAATTATATGCCGCTTCAACTAAATGCCCAGCGCGTCGCAGTTTTGATTGACGTGCAAAATCTTTATTATTCGGCGCGCAACCTGTACCAATCGCGCGTGAACTTCCGTGAAATTTTAAAAACCGCGGTGGGGCGGCGCGGGCTCATTAGAGCATTCGCTTATGTGGTGCGCACAAAAACCGGCGAAGAAAAGCCTTTCTTTGAGGCGTTGGTGAAGTTGGGCATTGAAACGCGCATTCGCGATTTGCAGGAATATTACGACGGATCAAAAAAAGCCGATTGGGACGTGGGGATTACCGTGGACGCGATTCGCATTTCTCCCTCGGTGGACACAATCGTGCTGGCCTCGGGCGATGGCGACTTTCAGCAATTGGTGGAATATCTGGAAAACCAGGGCAAGCGAGTGGAAATAATCGCCTTTGGCCGATCAGCTTCTTCCAAAATCAAAGAAAGCGCCGATGAATTTATTGATATGGAAAAAGAACCCGAAAAATATTTATTAAAAAAATAAGCAGCTTTAATAATTTCTAAGCGCTAAATCCTAAATCCTAAACAAATTCAAAATTTAAAATTCAAAATTTAAAAAGATTTGAATTTTAAATTTTGCGCTTGTTTAGAGTTTAGATATTAGAATTTAGAGTTTAATTTTGTATGGCAGAAAAAAATTGTAAATTCTCCATTATGATGGGGGACAAAGAGATTACCGTTGAAATCAACGGATTGGCCGATCAAGCCAACGGCTCAGCGGTCGTTCGTTATGGCGACACAATGGTTTTAACCACCGCGGTAATGGCTAAAAAAGAAAAGCCCGATATGGGTTTTTTCCCGTTAATGGTTGATTACGAAGAGAAATATTATGCCGCCGGCAAAATCAAAGGACCGCGCTATATCAAACGCGAAACTCGTCCCAGCGATGAGGCCGTTTGCAACGCGCGGCAAATAGACCGATCCATCCGGCCTCTTTTTGACGACCGCTTGAAAAATGAAGTGCAAACCATTGCAACGGTATTATCTTGGGACGCCCAAAACGAGCCCGACATCATCAGTTTATTCGGCATTTCAACAGCACTGGTGGTTTCCGACATTCCCTGGCAAGGCCCAACGGCTTCAGTGCGCGTGGGATATATCAACGGAAATTATGTCTTAAATCCAACCTACGAACAGCGAGAAGCCAATGAAATTGATGTGGTTTTCGCCGGAGTTGAGCGCGACGGAGAAATTTTGGCCAACATGATTGAAGGAAGCTTCAACGAAATCCGGGAAGAAGTGATATTGGGCGCGTTTGCTTTCGCCAAGCCGCATATCAAGCAACTTCTTGATTTCCAAAACAAAATCGCCGGCGCGTGTGGAAAACCCAAAGCCAAGCTGCCCGACAACACTAATGAAAAATTAGAACGCGAATTGCGCGATTTTATCGGTTCAGATCTAAAAAACGCGCTTTACCAACCGGAAAAATCAGCGCGAGGACAAGCAATGGAAGCAGTTAAATCAAAACTGGAAGAATACGCGGCCGAATCATACGCCGATGATGCCGAAAAACTGAAATTAGCCAAAAAATTCTACGAAAAAGAAATTGATCGCGTCTTGCATGAAACAGTGATGGAAACCGGCAAACGACCTGACGGACGGACTCCCGAACAATTGCGGGCGCTTTCGGCTAAAGTGGGAGTAATTCCGCGCGCTCACGGTTCGGGTTTGTTTCAGCGAGGCGAAACAAAAGCGCTTTCAGTGGCAACTTTGGGCGCGCCGGGAGATCAACAGCTGTTGGACGGAATGGAAATCACCGGAAAAAAACGATTTTTGCACCATTATAATTTCCCCCCTTATTCCTGCGGCGAAGTGCGGTTTTTACGCGCGCCCGGACGGCGCGAAATTGGACACGGTATGCTGGCCGAAAAAACCCTTTTGCCACTTATTCCATCCGTGGAAGATTTTCCATATACGATCAGGGTGGCTTCAGAAATCGTATCCTCCAACGGATCCACTTCCATGGCCGCGCTTTCGGCCGCCTCTCTGGCGTTAATGGATGCGGGCGTACCGATAAAATCACACGCCACCGGCATTTCCATGGGGATGATCGTCAAAGACAAAAAAAACTATAAAATACTCACCGATATTCAAGGACCGGAAGATCATCACGGAGATATGGATTTCAAAGTTGCCGGCACTCGCAACGGCGTGAATGCCGTTCAAATGGATGTTAAAATTGACGGCATCACCGAAGAAATGATGGCAAAAGTTTTGGAACAAGCAAGAATTGCGCGCGGACAATTGCTTGACACCCTTGAAAAAGCTTTGCCGCAACCGCGGCCGGAGCTTTCGCCATACGCGCCACGCATTATTATTATCAAAATCAGCCCCGAGAAAATTCGCGAAGTAATCGGACCGGGAGGCAAAATAATCAACGAAATCATTGAACAAACCGGCGTTTTAATTGACATTGAAGAAGACGGCACGATTTTTATCACCGCCGAAAAACCGGAAGCCGGCCAAAAAGCCGCCGAATGGATACAAAACATCACTCGCGAAATAAAAGTGGGAGAAACATTTCAAGGAAAAGTGAAACGGATAATGAATTTCGGAGCATTTGTGGAAATTCTTCCCGGGCAAGAAGGGATGATACATATATCCAAACTATCCGACCACCGGGTCAACAAAGTGGAAGACGTGGTGCAAATCGGCGACATGGTATCGGTGCAAGTAATTGAAATTGACGGACAAGGCCGGATCAATCTTTCCTTAAAAAACGGTGAGAAATAATTCCGGTTATTCAAAATTAATTACAATTTGAATTTTAACGCAAAATAGCGAAAAAGCGGGGCGTCTCCCGCTTTTTCGCTACCGCAACCTCCTTTTACACAAAAAACACATGTGCTAAAATAAACTTACAAATATGCCAATATGCTGAAACTAAAAGCAAACGCAATCAAAACGTTAGCCAAGGCATTGGCTGAAAGCAAAAATAAAAAAATTTCCGACAGTACGGTTTCATTTAAATCATCGGAAATCGTCCAATTAAACCGAAAGCTGCGCGAAGCTTTCGGGGTTCGGGTTGCCTCAAAAAATGTGCCCATACCACAATTGCAAGATCTGAAATCCATCAATAAAAAAAACAATCCGACACAAAAATCAAAAGCTGAAGAAACGCCAACCACCGCGCAAATTAAAAAGCGAAGCTTTAATTTCGCAAGCCAAAAACCAATTACCAAAGTCGCTCCGATAACAGAAAAAAACATCCCTGCGGGAGGGAATCTGGAGCGACAAAAATTGGAGGCGCAAAAAGCCGCCGAAGAACAGAAAAAACGCGAACAAGAACAGCGTCTTGCCGAAGAGCGAATAAAGCAAGAAAAAATACGGGCGCAAAAAGAACAAGAGGAAAAACAGCGGCAGCTGGCTCTTTTGGAAGCGCAACGAGAAAAGAAGATTAAGGAAGATCTGGAGCGACAAAAATTGGAGGCGCAAAAAGCCGCCGAAGAACAGAAAAAACGCGAACAAGAACAGCGTCTTGCCGAAGAGTTAAAAGCCGCCAACAACTTGCAGGCGGTTTTGCGAATTCTTCTTTCCAAGCTGCGGGAAAAGAAAGAAAAACAAGAAAAAGAGTTAGAGGCGCTTCCAACGCAAAAAGCTCCGTTGGAGCAAAAAAGGCGAGTCCTGGAAAGCAAGATCGCAATGATAAAAAACAGCGAATTGGCCACCGTTGAAGAACGGGAGCGTGAAGTTGAAAAAAAGGCCGCAACAGAAAAAGAAAATCTTGCCAAAAACACAACCCCCGATCAGGAAAAAATTTTAAAACAAAAAATCTGGGAAACCGAAGACAAGCGCAAAGATATTGAAAAACAGCGCTGGGCGGTGGAAGACCGTATCAACAAAATTTTAGCCGAAGCGCAAAATATTGACACAGAAATCCTCAACAAAGAAAATGAATTTAAATCAATCAAACAGGCTATCGCCGATATTTCCGGTCAAGAAGGTTTGGTGCGATTTGCCGCGGAAAAAAACAAATCCGAAGAAGAAATTTTAGAAATAATCAAGGAAAAAGAAATCTTGACTCCGGATATTGATATCGCGGCAGGCAAAAAAAACGAAGCGGAAAAAAATCTTGCCCAGCTCTCCCAAAAAGAAACTTCCCTTGGCAACCACCTCAATGCAATTGAAGAACAAGAAAAACAAACTACCGATCCATCGGAAAAGAGAAGGGTTGAACAATCGCGATGGCAAGCAAGCAGCGAACTCAAATCAATTGTAAAAGCAAAATGGGAAGGCCAAGAAAAATTCAAAGAGGCCGCAACGAAAGTAAAAACATTGCAAGAAAAAATTGAAAAGGTCAATTGTAAAATAGACAAAATCCAAAGCAAAATCACGGCGGCGGAAATTGACTTGGAAAAAAACGGAGCGCCGGTTGGCGCGTTGCGCGACACAATTCGCCGCTTGCTGGAAGAAAACAACGTCAAATTCAATCAAAATATCCTGGAAAACATTACGCAAGCCAAAGAAGAGCAAAAAGAAGACCCAAAGACATCTCCGTCTCTTGAAACGGCAAGCCAGCAAAAACAAGCCCAGAATCGACCCCCGGCTCAAAGACCGGCACAAGAAACCGGTGGCGTAAAAAACGCTGAAAACCAAAAGCCAACACCCGCTACCGGCTCCGAAAAAACACAAATCCAAGAAGAACGCGCGAAGACTGAAAACAAGATTGCGCCGAAAACAAGCGAAATGTCCGAGCAAACAACAAACGATATTTTACTAAAAACCGAAGCAAGCAATAATAAAAAATCCAGTGAGCAGAATAAACCCGAAACACCCGCGCAAGAACACAACGACAGCGTAAAAAACGAACCAACACAAGAAGCAAAAAGAAAACAACCGGATTTAATGAATAGCAATGAACCATCAAAAACCGCCGCCGTTTATCGGGAACAAGTGGAATCATCGCCCGCAAAAAATATCCGCACATTTCCAGGAGAAGATTTAGCAAAGAGCAAACAGCCGGAGCAAAAAACCCCGCCCAGGGAGTTGGAACAAAAAATTGAATCAAAAACGGCGGCGGTCGAAACAGCGGCCCAAGAATCACGCGAAATTGCCGAATCCAAACCCGTCGGCACGGCAAGTCCGGAAAATCGATGGCAACAAATTAAGAAAACAACCATACCGACAGCAACCAACACCGCTGTTCCCGCCGATTACCCTCAAACAACCAAAAGCCAACCAATTAATAAAGCCGGAAAAAATAAATTTTTAGCAAGAATGCTGGTAATATTCGCCATAACCGGCATTTTGGGAATAGCCTTGATAATTATCTTAAGCAAAAACAGCGATGAACAGGTCGTCAAAAACCCCGACACAACAACAAACGACGTAAAAACAAAACCCGTCGATGAAATTCCGGATACGGATCAAACAATATTGGCAACCGTGTCGCTAATTGAAATTTATACTGATGATCCGAGCAATATCCCAAACTTGATCTCTCCTTATTTGCGCAAGAAATTTGACGCCAACGGTTATTACGGCTTATCAATCCAAAACAGGACTACCGGCAAAAAAATCGGATTGAAAGAACTTTTTAATATCTATAAAATAAACACACCTTCGATTTTTTACAATTCCATAGATAATGATTGTGAATTTTTCATTTATGCCAATAATGGGAAAAACCGGATTGGTTTTGTCGCACAAGCCGCCAATTCCAATCTCACAGAGACAGCGATGAGCGGATGGGAGGGAAGTATCGCGCAAGATACCGACAATTTCTTCAGACTCATAGGCCGAAAAACTCAAGTTGAGCCCGCGACGCTTAAATTCAACAACGCCGGCGCGGCAGACGGATCGACATACAGATTAATGAATTTTCTTCCCGCGGAAGACGAATTCGCAATCTCCTGGGCGATTTATCAGCAAAAATACTTCATATTCGCCACCTCCAACAACTCTATGAGCAAGATATTCAGCCAATTGCCAAAATAACAAGAAATTTGTAGAATGAAGGCAAAGGCCGCGTAAAGCGCTTTTTATTTAAATATGATGCCACCGCGATTGCGGCGGTTGGACACATAGAAAACCAATGGAAAAATCAACTAAAGAATCGCTCAGGCAAATTGAAAAAAAATTAAAAACCGAACGCGTCGCCACCGAAACCGAATTGCTTAAAATCGCCGTTCCCAACAAAAACGTCCCCGGAGATTGGGAAAGCAAATTCCCTTACGGCAGTGGCGATTCAGGCACATCGTCCTTGGAGCGCCAAGCCGATGAAGTAGAGGAATACACCACCCGCTTGCCATTGGAACACAACTTGGCAGCCAAACTGGCATCAATTGACAAAGCAATCGCCAAAATTAACTCCGGCTCCTATGGCAAATGCGAAAAATGCGGCAGACAAATTCCGTTAAAACGGCTGGAAATATTTCCTGAGGCCCTTTTTTGCGTTGATTGCCAACAATAAACAAGCTTAAAGCGAAAAGCTTAAAGCGAAAAGCAGAACACTGCTTTTCATTTTTCTTTCTACTTTTTCGTTTTACGCTTTACGCTTTCGTGCTTTCTAAAATATTTTCCGCGGCAATCACAGGTTTGGACGCGCAACTGATTGAAGTTGAAGTTGACGCTTCTTATGGCTTGCGCAAGTTTGATGTCGTCGGCCTCCCCGACAAATCGGTGCAAGAAGCAAAAGAGCGTGTCGGCGCGGCAATTGAAAGCGCGGGGTTTAAACCGCCTCACCACGAACCGGTTAAAGTTTTGGTTTCTTTGGCTCCCGCCGATCTGAAAAAAGAAGGAACACTCTATGATCTGCCAATCGCGCTGGGATACCTTTTAGCTGATAAAAAAATAAAATTTGATCCTGCCGGCAAAATATTTTTGGGCGAATTGGCGCTTGATGGACGGTTGCGCCCGGCCAAAGGCGCGGTTTGTTTCGCTATCGCCTGCCGGCAAAAGGGGATAAAGGAAATCATTTTGCCGAAAATCAACGCGCATGAAGCATCGCTTATCAAAGGAGTCCGTGCTATCGGAGTGGAAACGCTGGGCCAAGCAATCAATTATTTGGAAGGAAAAATCTCCATTGAACCGGCGAGCGAGAAGGCCTCAAGCGAATCAAATGAGCACGAAACCGGCAACGGACTGGAATTGATTGCCGGACAAGAGTCAGCCAAGCGGGCACTGGAAATTGTTGCCGGCGGTGGACACAATCTTTCCATGTGGGGTCCCCCGGGAACCGGCAAAACACTGCTGGCCAAAACCCTGCCGGAAATCATTCCGCCGCTATCTTTTGAAGAATCACTGGAAGTCACCAAGATTTACAGCGTGTGCGGCTTGCTCAGCGGCGAATCTTTGGTTGTTAAACGCCCGTTCCGCGCGCCGCACCACACAACTTCCGACGCGGCATTAATCGGCGGCGGCAATCCGCCACGGCCCGGAGAAATCACTTTGGCGCACCGCGGCGTGCTTTTTTTGGATGAATTCCCCGAATTCCACCGCGACGCGCTGGAAGCCCTGCGCCAGCCAATAGAAGAGGGATCAATAAATGTATTGCGCGCGCGGCACGCAATGGCTTTACCGGCGCGATTTATGCTGGTTTTGGCGTCCAACCCATGCCCTTGCGGCAATTTCGGCAACCCCGAAAAACCTTGCGTTTGTTCGCCTTCACAAATAAGAATGTATCGCAAGAAGCTTTCCGGGCCGCTAATGGATCGCATAGATTTGTTTATCAATGTTCCCGCGGTAAAATATGACAAGCTCGCCAACGACGAGCCAAGCCGGCAAAATTCCGGACAAGAAGCAAGGGCCCGCGTTTGTTTTTGCCGCAATATTCAAAAAACAAGGTTTAATAGCGACAAAACCAACGCAGAAATGGATATTGGCCAAATAAAACGTTTTTGCCGCATAGACACAAATTCCGAACAACTTCTAAAAGCCGCGGTCAACTCTTCAAAATTGTCCGCAAGGGGATACCATCGCGTTTTGAAAGTGAGCCGCACTATCGCCGATTTGGACGGAGAACCGAACATCTTGATTAACCATATCTCCGAAGCATTATCATATCGGCCCCCCGAACTAATTTAAAAAACCGCCTTCCGGCAGTAAAAATGAAAAGTGTTTTGTTTTAAAATTTAAATTTTAATATTTTGATTTGTTTAGGATTTTGGATTTAGGATTTAGAACTTTTATTCAAAAGGGATTGGCCGCGCCGCCCACCTCAAAGTGAAGATGGCATCCGGTTGCTTGCCCTGTCCTTCCCATGGTACCGATCACATCGCCCTTTTTAACCTCCTGGCCCGATAACACGGAAATTGTTTGTAAATGATAATAATGAGTGGTCACCGTGCCTCCCATATGAGAAATTGTGATGTTGTTGCCCGCGCCGCCGTTCCAACCGCCGGTTTTTGCTTTAATCACAATGCCCGATGCCGCGGCATATATTGGCGCGCCACAATATCCCGCCGTCAAATCAACCGCGTTGCGAAAATGCAGCCCCTGTGTTTTTTTGCAAGCAGACCCCACCGGACATAAAAAATAATTCGCAGGCATTGCCGATAAACCGGCAGATTGGCTTGAATTTTGCGCTATAGTTGACGCGACCGGCTTTTTAACCGGAGCGGGAACAATTTTTCCTCCGGGCACCATCAAAACATCGCCGATAAAAATGTCGTTTTCGGCGGCCAAATCATTAAAAACAAGAATATCCTCAATTTTGGCCTGATATTTTTTGGCAATTTGAGCGATTGTATCACCGGAAACCGCGTAATGAATCACTCCCGCAACCGGCGGAATAATTAATTTTTGCCCGGATTTCAGAACCGCGCCTTTGGCCAGATTATTGGCCCAGAGAATGCTTTCGGCAGTAATCTCAAATTTTGCCGCCAACCCCGACAGCGTGTCATCACCGGCAACTTCATATTCAATAATCATTTTTTGCGCGCCATCTTGAATTCGATCTTGCGAAAAATCGCTGGTGATGGCCGCTAAAATGCGAGGCGTGATGGCCGCCGGCGGCACCGCGGCCTTAACGCAACCGCCGCTCACCAAAACATAGCCCGGAGATTCGGGCTTGATTTGCTCATCGGCATGAACAAACATATTTCTAACAGCATCGGCTTGGCAACTCTTTTCGTTTTTAGCCAAAACGCATTCAGATGCTTGGCGGGAAACCGTTGAATAAACCGTAAACAAAATCGCTCCGATAAGGAGGAGTTTGGCAAAATTCTTGAATTGCAGTTTAATATCCATAGAACAGCTTTATTCTATAAAACCCTCTAAAATTGTCAATAGATTCGTGCTAAAATAAATTTATAAAATCCTATCGCCATATAATGAAAAAGAAAACAAAAACCGGGCCGGATATAAAACCGAAGAAACGGCTGGGGCAGAATTTTTTGGGACAGATCGGCGTGATCAAAAAAATGATCGTCGCGGCACAAATCAAAACCGGTGAAACGATTTTGGAAATCGGACCGGGCACCGGCAACCTCACCGAGGAATTGATAAAAACCGGCAATCCGATGATCACGGTGGAAAAAGATTCGGAGATGATAAATATCCTTTGCGAAAAATTCAAAAGCGCGGACAATTTTGAACTTATCGCCACCAACGCTTTGAAATTTGACGAAACAAAAATTCTCGTGCCATACAAGATTGTCGCCAATCTGCCCTTCTATGCCGCCGCGCCAATCATCCGCAAATTTTTGGAAAGCAAAAATCCTCCGCGATTGATGTCTTTAATTGTGCAAAAAGAAGTGGCACAAAGAATTTGCGCCAACTCGCCGAAAGCAAACATTCTGGCAACCGCCGTGCAATTTTATGCCGCGCCAAAAATTATCGCCTACGTTTCAAAGGGATCATTCTGGCCCGCGCCCAAAGTTGACGCCGCAATTTTGCAACTTGTCCCCTATATAAAGGAAGGGGAGCGCGCCAACAAAAAATTCATCGCCAAATTTTTCAAAATCGCAAAGGCCGGCTTTTCCCATCCGCGCAAACAACTTGCCGGCAACCTCGCCCAAGAATTAAAAATTTCGCGCGAAAAAGTCGAATCGCTGATAACAGAACAAAAACTCAATCCCAAATGCCGCGCCCAAAATTTATCGGTGGAAAACTGGATTACCCTCGCCCGCGCTTTTGAATTATAATAATTTAATGCTTCAGGTTTTAGAAAACAAAAATCTAAAATTTATTGCCAAATTATTTTGTGTTTTTTTTGTCTTACTAATCATACAATCGCCTCAAAATGCAGACGCTATAAGTCATAGCGAGTTCAAATATCCAACACCCGGTGTCACCTGCGGGGGGGAAATGACCGATTATGATATATGCACCTGCTATCATAGTGATGGAAGGTCTTACCCTTGCGCATGCCCCAAATATGCCACATGCCAAACATGGCAAACCGGCGAAACAATTAACGGAAGTTGTTATTGCGCCGCCCACTGTCTCGAACCGCCGGAAAACCCGAAATACTACGATAACAATGCAAAATATAATACCAGCAAGGAAAATTTTGAAGGCGGCGAGCTTTACCAAAATACAGACAACGGCATAAATCTCCCGATAATTTTATCTTGGGATAACATACCAGGATGGAAAAACTTAGGGCATAATAGGGGGGAAAATGCGACTATCCCACATTTTTGTGATAGATACATTCCTAATCCTGATACACAGGGACCAAAAAGTTATCGGATTCAAATTCAGAGTTTGGATGATGCAAAAAACGGTACTTATGGGATTGAAAATTTGAATTTGAGCGAGGCAAAGGGATTGCACAATGAAAGCGGGGGAATGTATGAAAAAGTTTTGCAAAAAAACGCGTTCAATTCTCGCGATGACGGGGGAGCGTGTTTTTTCCAGACCAATTCCACCTACCGCTGGCGGGTTTTGCCCTGTTGTGATGCCAACGGAACAGATTGTCGTGAAGATGGCATTCAATGGTGGACTTTTTCCACATCTCCCGCGCCCGAACTTTTGGGAATACAAGATGGAGACAAATACAAAACCGGTACCACCGACGACATCGCCCAAGACCCGGACTGGAACGGCCCACTGGCATTGGAAAATGTGGACTTTTGTAGCGCCAAACTTTTCTGGTGCAAAGCCAAACTCGTGGAACCCGATGCCGGAGAATATAACCGGTTCGATAAGGTATATAACGAAAGCCAGCAATTTTACGCTTTTAATTATCAAATGCGTGTAAAATCCAGCGAAAACACATCTCTTGGGGCGCTGATTGAAAACATTGAAAACATCCCTGTCGTAGGAGGTATTGTCGGCTGGATAAAAAACAGCGGTGTTGTGAGCGGCATAAAATCCAAATGGAGCAATTGGAAAAACAAATGGAGCAATTCCACCAGCGACTGCAATCGATGGATGGAAACCGGATTGGAAAATGCCGCAGAAAGTGAAACCCCCGTCGGAGAAACTGAATCCGAATCTTGCCATTATCTGCAAAAAAACGATGACGGCACTTGCGCCAAACCGGAGTCTCTTTCCTTTTTGCCCTACTTTGACGGTATTGCCAATGATCCGACATTCAAGCCGTTTTTCTCCGCCGAAGAAAACACTAGCAGGGATCGCAATCTTTTCACCGGCGACGGGGAAGGCAAATTAAAATATTCTTGGCAGATAAAGCCCTGCTTTACCACTGGCAACGAAACCAAACCAGACGGCACCAAAGACAGCGGCTTCCCCCAATGCGGCGGCGATGTTAATGAGGACTACGGGCAGAAATGGCAGTTAATCGGCAAGCCAATGAGTTCTGCCACCATCAGCAAACCGCCGCTTACTTCTCCGGCGGAAAACAAAAATTGGACCAGCGAAAACAATCTGGTCGGACTGAGCAATACTTTGAATTGGAATGTTCCCTGTGGCGCGAATTCGTTTTTATATGATATTCAAGAAGAAAGTGGCGAAAGTATTTTTGATGGCGACACCATGTGTGGCGCAGATTACAAAAACGATTGGGGGCGAAGATTTGGCAAATGCCAAATATCAATCAGAATTACCGATAAAACAACTCCTCAACAAACAAAAACTCCCGGCGAGGTATGGCTAAAAATTGACACCAAATACCAATGGCATGTTAAATCGTGCTGGCCATCAATTCCGGTGGGCGAAATTAACAAAATCTGCAGTTTGGAATGGTCGGATTGGGGACACTTTCGCACCACCGGCCGGCCGCCGAATAAATTGTGGATTGATATTGATAATGACACCACTCCCACTGCCACTTTCAGCTGGGAAGATGTGCCGGCAGCCGGATCGTTTAATATCAAAATTTTTGACGCAACAAATAAAGAGATTGCGCCAAAAAAGCCAAACCCCCAACCAACCAACTCTTACATTTTTGAGTATGGCGCCGCCAAGGAAACTTATTATTGGCAGATACAAACTTGCGCCGATGTAAGCGGTAAAATTTGCGGACCATGGAGCAATTCTCAACCATATACCACAAAGATATTTGACGCGCCAACCAATTTAAACCCTGGGGATGGTGAAATTACACGATTGCAAAATCTTTCATGGAGTGGCAAAGCCAATTACTTCAAAGTAAAATTAACCTATTCTCCGGTGGGGACGGTGAGTAGCCACTGCACCCCGACCGAAATTAATGTTGACGATATCACTCCGAACAATTCTTATCCAACCTCTTACACTACCTGCCCGGGAAACTATGAACTTACGGTACAGCCGTGTTTTGATGCCAATTGCGAAGACAACAAAAAAGTTAAAAATCCAATTTCAACTACAGAATTCTTTATTGCAGACCCCGATAACAAAGACTTTGGCTTTATGGTTTGCGGCCAAACCGTGGATAACCCCGCCACAAAAAATTGGGACGAATCAGACAAATGTCAACCCAAACATCTGGTTTTGATAACTAAAATTATTGTTGATTTTGTTGTGTTTAAGCTGGCGTTTATGCTTTTGCCGGTGATGGCCGCGATTACCGGAGGGTTGTTCTATTTGTCGCAGGACAAAGCAAATCTTATTCCAACGTTAAAAGATGGTTGGAAAAAAGTCGGCATCGGCTATGGCATTTTGATTTTCGCATGGGTGATTGTTTCAATCTTGATGAACCTTGTGGGTTATTCAAAATTGTGGAATCAGATTTTATGATTTATAATGAATCAATGGAAAACAAAAATTTGAAACTGAAAATTGTTTTTTTGGCGCTGGGATTGTTTTTAACCGCGCCGGCGATCGGTTTTGCCGCCGATGTCGGCGAAACCGACTATTTTGACATTCCCGAAGAATGCGGCGCCACCTTCAAAGGAACAAAGTCCGGCGAAATCGTCTGTGAAGCATGGGAAAACGGATCACAGCTCAAACTTAACGACAAGATTGACGTGGGCACATGCATTTGCACCAACAAGTGCCTCACTTTGCCCGGAAATCATTATTATTATGATGATCCGATCAACAGAACGAAACAAGCCGATGAAAATGAAATCACCCTGCCGGTTGTTTTGGCATGGGACAATATTGACGGCTGGCAAAACGAAGACGGCGCCTATATTTGGAATCTTGAAGAAAAATTGGGCAACAAAAAATCCATGAGTTCAAAATTATTCGGCGCGCGGTCTTATATTTTGGAAATAGAGAACAAAAACGGAGAGCTAAACGATTCAAAAAGCGGCGGCGACATATTCCGCCAGATATTGACCACCAATGAATTCAACGCAACAGAAAAGTTTTATCCTTGTTTTTACAATTCCGACACGGTAATCAGATGGCGCGTGCGTCCTTGTTGCGGCGAAGACGGTTCCAACTGCCTGCCCGAAGACAGGGCTAATTGGTGGACGTTCAGAACCAGTCCGGCCCCCGAACCGATCAATATCGGCGACCCGGATTGGAACGGTCCGGATGGAACAACCGGAATTTCCCATAACGGATTGAAATTGGACTGGTGCCACGCCAAGGTTTCAGCCGAAAAACAGCCTTACAATAACAATGTAGGAATGTCGCTGTCATACCAATTGCGCGTCTACACCAACGAAAATCAATTGGTTCTAACCGGCGCCAGTGTTCCGCAAATGTTTTCTCAATTGGCCGCGTGGTTAAAAAAAGACGAGCCCGCCCTGACCAATCCTTTGGCCTGTCATTATCTGGAAAAACAAACCAACAACACCTGCAAGCCCGACGTTATCAACCCAATACAAGCTCTCACCGCGCGTAATTGGTGGTCGCACAAAGAATTGCCCAGCAAAGATCGGGCGCTTTTCACCAAAAATGTTACTTACAGCTGGCAGTTGCGCCGCTGTTTCAACAACACCCATGCCGATGAAGAACATTGCAATTCCTCTTCGGATAAGCACTGGGGGCAAATTTGGAAATTCACCGTTAAAAACGAAACGATTGACGCGCCGACTCTTTTGGCGCCGCCCAACGACCAAGATTATGCCAATCCGCTTACCGCAAGCCTCACCGAACTCCCGGGCAAGCTTTTGTGGCAAGCGCCCAACGGCGCCAATTCATTCGCCTATGACCTCCAAAAAATTGCCGGCAATTCCGGCCAGTCATTGGTGAACGGAGAACGGCGCGCCACAAAGTCGCAAATAGTTTTTTCCAAAACCAACGCCGCCGACAGCAACAGCGACGCGCAAGGAATTGAACTGGAATTGGACACTGCCTACAAGTGGCGCGCGAAATCCTGCTGGCCCGCTATTCCGGTGGGGAATGTGTGCAATGAACCTTGGTCGCAATGGTGGTATTTCCGCACCACCGGACGCGCGCCAAAAACCGAAACAATAATGCCGGCAAACAACTCCGCAGAATTGCCCATGCCGGTTGATTTGCGATGGGAAGCGGTGCCGGGCGCCAAATCTTATATCTTGGATTTCAACGGAGAAAAAATTGTTTTGCAAAACAACCAATATACCGCCGATTACCCAAAAATCAACCAAAGCCAAACATATAAATGGAGCGTGCAAACCTGCGCCGACAGCGCCGGACAATTCTGCGGCGCGTCCTCGCCGGAATTTTCATTTTCCACCGCGGCGCTGAAAGCGTCGCAAAATCCAACATACCCAACAGATGCTATTGATAACAACCAACTGATCTATAACTTCTCATGGGAGCCGGTCGCTGGCGCGCATTATTATAAATTTGTTTTGAATTATTCAGAAAAATCCGACAAAGAGACCAACGATGCCTGCCAAACCGGTCAAAAGGTGGAAAAAACAGTCAAAGAAAGCTCCGCGACAGTCAACAAAGATATTGACCAGCTTTATTGCCTGGGAAAATATGAATGGAACGTGTTGGCCTGCTTGGACCAGCAATGCCAGGACGCCGGCGCCACGCCTTTGATATGGTCGTTTGATTTCGCCGCCGGAGGAAAAGAAATTAAAAAAGGACAAGCAATTTTGGCGGTTTGCGGCCTCACCAACGACAACCCCAACACCGCTTGGGACGACAGGGAACAGTGCGGCGTCAAGCACTTTTTGCTGGGCGCGATGCAAATTTTGAACCTTTTACTTTTCCGCGCCGCATTCATTTTGTTGCCTCTGCTGGTTTTGGCCACCGGCGGTCTGTTCTACACCGATTTTGGCACCCCCGACATCAAACAAAAAGTGATTTCCTGGTGGAAGTTAATCGGCATCGGCTATTTTATCCTGTTCTTTGCCTGGACGATTGTGGGGATATTCACCAGCCTCTTCGGATATAGCGGAGTGTGGTGGCAAATATAATTTCAAAATCAAATTATAAATGATAAATTATAAACAAAATCAAAATTTTAAATTGTAAATCAAAATAAAATTCAAGCATAAAATGGAAAAGAAATACGATCTTGAAAAAAGGGTTTCTTTATTTGGAGAAGATGTGATTAATTTTTTGAAGCCTATCGCAAGAGATCAATTTAACCTACCGATAATTAGCCAACTGATAAGATCGGCAACAAGTGTTGGCGCCAATTATATGGAAACAAATTGCGCCGAGTCAAAGAAAGATTTTCGCCACAAACTGGGTATCTGCAAAAAGGAAGCCAAGGAAACAACCTATTGGCTACGAATGATGATGCAAATATCCCCTGAAAGAAAAAACAACTGCCAAAAATTGAAGCAAGAAGCCCACGAATTAGTTTTAATATTTTCTTCCATATTGCAAAAAAGAAGCTAGCATCTTTTTGTTTTAAAATTTTGGTTTTGAATTTAGAATTTTGTTTATAATTTATCATTTAAAATTTGATTTTATCATTTGTTTATCATTGAATTTTAGATTTTGATTTTATTAGCATGAAGTTGGTAAATTTATACTTAATCGGTGTTGTCATTATGATTGCTTTTCTGGTCGGCTCCACGATGTGGCAATATGGCCAGTTCAAAAGCAACATACAAAATTTGCAATTCGGCGCGCCCCAAGATCTAACCCAAGGAATGCCCGACGCCAGCCAGCAGATGAGCCAAATGATAAACCAAATACAAACTCAATTGCAAAATCCCGCGCAAACCGCCGCGCCAGACAACGACGCGACCGCGACCGCCACAACCGAAACCAAAACCTACACCGCCCCCGATGGATCTTTCAGTTTTGAATACCCCGCGGACTGGACGCCAATGGATTTGGGCGGTCAAGCGGTGGAAAGCGCCAACGGCAAAATCCTGTTTTCGACCTACAAGACCGCCGGCCAATCAATGGTGCCGTCAATCAATTCGCTTACCGTGGAAGAATCAAACACACAAACCGCTCAAGAGCTAATGGAAAAAATTGAAGCCGATTTGCGCGCCAAAAACATCGCCGCCAAAATCACCCATTCGGAAATTGTTAAAGGAGATCAAACCATTTCTGTTATTGAAACAAAATTCTCCTACACCGCGCCCATTGTCAACACTCCGATAAATATAAACGACACCACTGCCATTATCGCGATAAAAGAAAAAATTTACGCCATAAACATCACCACACAAAATAATACCGAAGAAAGCGACATGATATTGAAATCTGTTATAATAAACAATAAAGCAGAAATTTAAAATGCCGAAGAAATTTTTTCAAAAAATTATTTTGCCCTCATTGATTTTTCTTTTGCTTTTTGGAGCATTGGCGGTTTTTGCCACAGAAAGATGCGTAATGACCGAACTTGAAGAGCACCCGCCAACTATTGAATGGCCGGCATCACCGTTCGGATCGCCGCTTGACGCAACTACCGACATCCCCAATTTGGTTAAATATCTTTTTGAATGGGGAGTGGGGTTGGGAGGATTGGCAATGTTTATTGCTTTAATTATTGCCGGAGTCCAATACATCACCTCGGTTGCCGAACCCAATAAATTAAATGAAGCCAAAGACCGCATCAAATCCGCGGTCATCGGTTTGGCGCTTTTGCTTTCCAGCTGGGCAATTTTTAACCTCATCAACCCCAACCTCAACGAATTGCAGGATGTAAGTAAAATTATGGAATCCGTGAGGCTGGGCGCCGCCAGCATCGATTCGTCAAAAACATGCAATACTAAAGGTTTGTATGCCTGGGAATGTTGCCGACTGCCGGCAACAGAATGCGATCCAGCCGTTGCTTGCGAAAGTCTTCCGGGAAAAGCAAGTGATCCGCTATGCTGTATGGATGAAAATTGCAAATCGGAAAATTACGCCTGTTGCCGACAAAATGACGCCGATTGCATTGCCGGAGAAGTAAGCGTTTCGTCCAGGTATGTAGTCCAAGGCAGTAAAGTTGATGGTGATGAATGCAAGAATGACTCAAACTGTGACGAGAACTACTGCAAATGCTTTCGCGACCCGGATGGGTGGTACCAGGAATGCGAAGAAAATCCGCTGGTTTGCATACAAGTGATTGGTAGCCCAGAGGCCGGATGCGATTTTATCGGTTTTTACAGCGATATTGGCTTTAAGGGGGAATCCATATTTGTACAAGTGAAAAGCCAAGAAAGCGGCTGGCTTGACCCCCCTGCCGAAGGTGGCAAAACAATACCGGATATTCTTTCATTCCAAGCATTTAAAGCCGCAAAAAACCGCACGGGAACGGGAACGGAAAAATATATTGATGATAATGGAAACCCCGTTAATGACATTAATCAAGCACACAAAATACCTTGCGGCGTAGGCGGTTGCGGCTGTAAAATAGCAATGTGCGCCGGCGGCAAAACCACCGCCAAAAGTGGTTGCTTAAAAGACACTCTTGTAGAATTCAACAGCGCTTACAGCTTAAGCGTGGAGCCGAGCATTGAAGACGTGGTAAATATTTATGACGAATCGCGCAGTTTAACCAATTGGTTTAAAAATCTATTTTAATCCAAATCATTTTATAACCTTACTCATTTCTGTAGTTCATTTCTGCAGTTAAAGAATATGATTACAATCATACCGTCTATTAATTTATCGCTTCATTTTTTAAAAAAATGCCGAACGGTACCTTTTTTGCTTGCCGGCGCGCTTCTTTTTTGTTTGATGTTTTTACCGCAGAAAACCATTGCTGTCTTTGGAGTTGGAGAGGATATTGCTTCAACCAACTCGCAGAATGCCTTGCCATTTCTGCTGCCGATATTCACTTATTTTTTTGGCATAATCACTCAATTGCTTTTTGGCGGGGTGACCCTTATGATCTCAACTTTTATATTGCAAACCGCGGTTAATAATTCCGCCGCATGGATTGACATTAACAGTCCTTTTGTCCAAACTGGACTTACAGTCACCACCGCTGTCGCCGACATTTTTCTTATTATTGCTTTTATTTCCATCGCCATCGGCTATGTTTTTAAGGTTGAAGGTTATGGCAACCAAAAAATGATTGTTAAATTTTTTGCCGCCGCTCTGTTGGTTCATTTCGCCCCATTATTTGTGGGAATGATAAACGACATCTCCAATATTTTATTAAAAGGAATTCTCAAGGGAAATGAAATAATTTTTTTTGAAGTGTTGTTTCACCAAATGTTGCCGTCAGTCGGGTTTAGTATCCTGACTATGGGCGCTTCTCTTGGTGGATTGCTCGCATTCAGCAAATTTTATGCGTTCTCAACATTTGCAAATGTCGGAGCAGGGGGAATTTTTCTTACCACGATGGGAACGCAAATGCCCAAATTTTTGGCACAAATCATAACGCTTACGATAATAAACGGCATTGTGACAGCTCATGCTTTTCTGTTCTTAACAAGGGTTTTTATGATGCAATTATTGGCGGTAATATCGCCGTTGGCAATTTTATCATACGCAATACCTTCGGCAAAAAAACTTTTTGATTTGTGGAAAGACTGGCTTTTGGGTTGGGCGTTTGGCGGCCTTCTGTTGCTATTTCTATTAGTCCTCGGGCTCACCAGCTTGCCAACATTTGATTTGCCAAATGCCGATGTTGAAGCAGGAGCACTGTCGGGGCTTATCAGTTTTAATATGGAATGGTCATTCAAGTGGATTGCCCTGGCAGTTTATATGATGGCCGCCGATGCTTTTTGTTTGATCGCCATTCCCGCGCTGGCCGGAGAATTCCAAAAGAAAATGGAATCCGCGGGATCGGGATTCAAGCCCGGTGGATCCAAAGCAGTAAAAGACAAGATATTCGGAACGAAAAAAACCGAAGGATGGCTCAACAAAAAACCGCCTGCGAGTGGCGGATCAACAGCATCAACAACTTCAACCATAACGCGAAATGATTTTGGTTCATTTAATATGCCGGATATGTAGTTTAAATTATAAAAAAAGGGCTACAAAAGTAGCACCTATGTTTCTCCCTCTTTCTCTTTCAATTCTTCCACCTCTTCTTCCAGATTCTCTATCTGCTTCTGGATCGCTTCCACCGAAGGCGGAGCCTGTGGTTGTGTGGGCACTGTCGCGGATGGAACAACCGGCCCGGGTAAAAGGGGAGGGTATCGCCTTTTTTTTGCTCCAATTGTCACATAAGAAACAATCAAGAACAAACCCACAAAAAACAACCCCTGCGAAAAAAGCCATAAGGCATTTATCCCATTGGCTTCCGTATGCCCTTTCCAAATAGGCATCCACGACATAACCCATACTAGAAAGAATGCCGCTATTGCCTCCAGCAGGATAGCAAAGTCACACAGCGCCCGCACGGCATCATCCTTCGCTGTCCTCATTTAACCTCCTCTCCATTGGTTTTCCCCTTCTGTATTTCTTGCAAAATCATTTGCGCCTTTTTCAAAGCATCCTCATTGAGCAGGGTATTACTAGGGGCCGATTGCCGCAGAAGAGATGTTATATCGGGCATCCCCCAAATTTTTGGTGGACCGTTTTTTTCTATACCGTCAGCAACATACTTGGCAAATAGCTCAGGCTTTTCTATAAACAAGTCGCCCCATGGGCCAGTCCATTCCCTCCGAATAGCTTGTACAGCCTTTTGCCCCTCTTCGGCCACAGCATTTGCTTTCCAAGTCAAGGAAGCTTTTGCCCTTGCCTCCAAGAATTCCTCGATTTTTGGATCGGGAATCACTACGGCAAAAGTAACATCTTCCATGGTATAACCATATTTCTTTTTGATCTCATCAAAGACTCCTCCTGATTGTCTGCAATAATTTAAAAACAAATCCCTGATGCGATCTTTAGACATCAACTCGCCGTTTTCTTCTCCGCGAGGTATATATTCTTCGGTGTTCTCACCTTTTTCAGCCGGTGGGCGGTAGATTTCCCTCTCCTTAACAAAAGCAAGGAGAGCATCGCAAAGACGCGCCCGGGCAAGAGTATGAAAGTCTTGCCCTGATACTCTTGCCTTAAGGATATTGGTAATAGACCAAGTGATCGTTCCAATGAAGGTAAATTTAAAATTACCTTTATCCGGAGCATCCTTAAGTTCAAATGCCATCGGCGTCTGCCTCAGCGTGACGCCATATTCAACCGATAGCTTTTGCACAAGAGATTTAACTCCCTGCTTTTCCTCAATCTCAAACCACTTGTTGCGCATTATGCGCAACGCCAGAGTTAGGCCGACCCAGTAAAATCCAAACTTTCTCAACAATCTGTCAAAAAAATTCCTATAACATTCTTCTCCTTCCACAATTTCTCCATCTTCATTCACTTTATGGCCAGGAAGAGAAACAACCGTCGTATAAAAAACCCCTTCCGTTCTGCGACCGGCAGCATCACCGCTTTCATCCACAGAGCGCGGATCATCAATATTTCTCCCTCTGTCTACCACAAATGCCCTTTCAGCCTTCAAACGCACATACGGCCATTGTAGGTAGTCCGGAATAAAAATCCAAAAAATGAGAAACAGCAAGGCAAGCGCTACAACAAAAATAGCCACATAAAAGAGGGGGATAAACAACCACGACAGCCCCTTCATCCACTCTATCAGCGGTTCTATTAGTAACGGCATATTTTTACCTCCAAATTGTATAACAGCTGGTTATCCTATGTCATATTTTGACAATTTTGTCAAGGTCGGGACAAAATAACGCCTGATTGCGGCGGCGCAACCCAGGTAGGTGGGGGTAAAATTAAATTGGATATATACATAGAACGACTTGAATCGTATTTGAATCGTGTTTTAATACGATTTGATTACGTACATATTTTCTTCTAATGGAAATTTTGGCACGGAATATAAGATGTGCCTTTGCGGTGGGAGTAGGGCGGAAGCGAACAAATTGCAAGTTGGCTTTGCGATTTGATATGTTATTTTGTATATTTTGTATAAAAGTGTTCATCCGTATTGCACACTTTTGTGCAATAGTGTATAATGGCAATAAACACTTTTAATACCCGCCTATGCACAAAGAATCGCTCAAAACAATCATCGTAGCTCAAAAAGAATCTTTTTTAGCAAAAAAAGAGCTGTTTTCGCGCGATATTCTAACAAATTTTTACGATAAATACCGCAAATCAAGCGAAGTTTTTTTGATCACCGGCATCCGCCGCTGTGGCAAGTCGTCTCTTTTGCGCTTGATTTGGAACGATTATAAATCACGTGAATCATTAACCGATGATAGATTCCTATATGTTAATTTTGAAGACGAACGGCTGGGAGATTTTACAAAAGACGATTTTGAAACAATGATGGAAGCTCATCGCGAGCTTAACCCGCAAACAAAGGACAAGGAAATATTTTTGTTTTTTGACGAAATTCAAAATATCCGCTATTGGGAAAAATTCCTTAACCGCCTGCGAGAAACCGAAAAATATAAAATTTACGTTACCGGCTCAAACGCCACACTTTTGTCGTCAGAAATGGGTACCGCGCTCACCGGCCGTAATATTCCCATTGCACTCTATCCGCTTTCTTTCCATGAATATCTGGTGCATTTCAGGCAATATCCCGTTAACAAGGAATCTCTCTATTCCCACGAGCAAAAAATGGAGATAGACAATATTTTAAAAGAATACCTGTGTTTTGGCGGCATGCCCAAATATATTGCCGACAAGTCACCCGAGCTAATTCAAGAATATTTTCAAGATATAATCTCGCGGGATATTGTCCGCCGTTACAACATAAAATACCACCAAAAAATAAATGAAATGGGACGGCTCTTGCTCGCCAATATCGGACAAAAACAATCTTTGAGACGACTTGGCGGCGCAATGGAATTAAAAAATCCGGGAACTATAAAAAATTATCTGCGATATATGGAAAAAAGTTTTTTGTTTTTTCGCGTGCCGCTTTTTTCCTACTCCTTTCGGGAACAAATCGCCAATCCATCCAAGTATTACGCGATGGATATTGCTTTTTATAATAATATCGCGCTCAAAGCCGGACAAAGTTCGGGCTGGATTTATGAAAATATTGTTTTGGCGGAATTAAAGCGCGATCGGCAAAACGAAGTTTTCTATTACAAAACGAAAAAAAATTTTGAAGTTGATTTCGCGGTTAAAAATTCCGGCGAAAACCGCTTGTATCAAGTCTGTCAAAATTTGACCGATCCGAATACCGAAGAAAGGGAAGTAAATGCTCTCTTGGCAGCTATGAATGAATTAAAGTCTGCGAGCGGAACAATTATCAATCAAGAAATTGATGGAATTAAAAATGTAAACGGCAAAGAAATTAGATATATTTCACTCGTAAAATGGCTTTTACAAAATTATCTTTAAACTATGCCCATTTTTGGACAAACAAAATTTTGCGACAAGAAAGAAAAATGTGATATAATATCAATATAAAATCAAGTTATAAATGATAGATTTCAAACAAAATCAAAGTGCTAATTTTTAAACCAGAATAAATTCGCGCATCTCGTTTCAAAATTTGGTTGTAAGTTTTGATTTTATTATTTGTTTACCATTGAGTTTTAGATTTTGATTTTTGCCATGAATTTTACTATTCCACAATTTATTGAAATGGAATCCAAGATCGTGGGGCCGCTCACGTTCAAACAGTTTGTGTTCGTGGCCATTGGCACCACGATATCTTTTGTGGTCTATTTTTCAATAGGGAAAGCCAGTATGCCTCTGGCACTGGCGTTAATCGCCATCATAGAGGGCGGCGCGGGCGCGTTGGCGTTTGTGAAAATAGACGGCATTGATATTGTAAAAGTAATCCAGCATTACGTTGAATTTGCCATGTCAACGCGGATATTTTTGTGGCAAGGATTCCACCTTCCCAGCCAAACAGTGGTGGCAAAAGAAAAAATCACCCTACAAAAAGCGCCCACCGGCGTCAAAATCACGTCTTCGCCAAAAAAGAACAACTGGCAGCACATCCGCGATTATATGGAAACCGCTTAATTCAAAAATCAAATTATAAATGATAAATTTCAAACAAAATCAAAATTTTAAATTTAAAATTAAAATAAATACCAAATTTTTCGTTTTAAAGTTTTGATTTTGTTTATTGTTGAATTTTAGATTTTGATTTTTAGATTTTTAATTTGAAACATGGCTATCTTATCAACCCAACAATTTTTGGAAGTGGACCAGATCAAAGACGGCATCTTGGTGCTAAAAAACAAGGGCCTGCGGGGGATTATTATGGTTAATTCCATCAATTTCGCGCTGATGGCCGAAGAAGAACAAAATGCCGTTATCGGCCAATACCAAGAGTTTTTAAATTCTCTTGATTTTTCACTGCAAATTCTGGTGCAAAGCCGCAAACTAAACATCACCAGCTATCTGGACAAATTGCGCGACCTGGAAGCGCATCAAAGCAACGATCTGTTGCGCACGCAAGTGATTGAATATCGCAACTTCATCAACGAAATCGTATCGGGCGGCACGATTATGAACAAAACGTTCTATGTGATTGTGCCTTTCCAGCCGATACTGCTACCCAGCTTGGCCGCGGCAAGCGGGAAAAACCAAAATTTGAACCGCGAGAAAATCGCGCGCGCGGCGGCCGAACAATTTGAACAAAGCAAAACCCAGCTTTCGCAAAGAATGGAATTCGTGGCATTGGGCCTGCGTCGTTGCGGCTTGCAATGCGTGCCGCTCAACAGCCTGGAAATCACCGAATTTTTATGGAGCACGCACCATTTGGAAGATTCGGAGCGGGGATATTATCCGGAAATCCCCCCTGAGTTAATCCAATAGGATTAACTCAGGAAATCCAAAACACTAAATCCTAAATTCTAAATAAGCACAAAATTTAAAATCCAAAGACTAAAACAAGGATGTAAAATTATTTTGAATTTATTCAGGGTTTAGAATTTGAAATATTATGAGCCTATTTTCTTCTTCAAAAAAAAAGAAAAAAAACGATCTTCCCGGCCAGGAATTGCAGATGAAAACCATCAATATCCGGGACATCATCGCGCCGTCGTCAATCGTTTTGGCGGCGGATCATTTCAGAATCGGCGAAAGATACGGTAAATCGTTTTTTATTTTTTCCTATCCGCGTTATTTAAATTCGGGGTGGTTCACGCCGGTAATTAATCTGGACACCCCCATGGATGTGTCTTTCCATATTCATCCGGTGGACACCGGCGCCACGCTGAAACAGCTGCGCAAAAAACTCACCGAAGTGCAAGCCGAAATTATGGATCGGGAAGAAAAGGGGCTGGTGCGCGATCCGGCGCTGGAAATCGCCTATCAAGATTTAGAGGGGTTGCGCGACAAACTGCAAACTTCCACGGAAAGAATGTTCCGGCTGGGAATCTATTTAACAACCTATGAAAATGATTTTGAGAAACTGCGAGACATTGAAACCACTCTGCGTTCAATTTTGGAATCAAAGCTAATCTATATCAAACCGGCAACTTACCAGCAAAAAGAGGGATTTATTTCCACTTGTCCTTACGGGATAGACCAAATCCAAACTTACACGCCGATGAACACCAGCCCTCTTTCGTCAACTTTCCCGTTCATCTCCTTTGATCTGAGCGCCAACGAAGGAATCCTCTACGGCACCAATCTGCACAACAATTCATTGATACTTTTTGACCGGTTTTCCATGGAAAACGCCAACAGCGTGATTTTTGCCAAGTCCGGTTCGGGCAAAAGCTACACCGTTAAACTGGAAATTTTGCGTTTGATAATGATGGGGGTTGACGCCATCGTTGTGGACCCGGAAAACGAATTCAAAACCTTAGCCGCGGCCACCGGCGGATCTTTCTTAAATGTTTCCTTGTCGTCGCCTTATCATATCAACCCTTTTGATTTGCCCGAACCGCGAGAAGACGAAAACCCCTCCGACGTAATCCGTTCCAACATTATCAATATTGTGGGATTAATCAGAATTCTTTTGGGAGGAATGACTCCCGAGGAAGACGCCATCATTGACCGTGCGCTCACCGAGGTCTACGCGGCCAAAGATATTACCCCTCAAACCGATCCCAAATTATGGGCGGAACGCGTTCCGCTGATGCAAGATCTGGAAGCGGTGCTGGAAGGAATGGAGGGCGCCGACTCTTTGGTGCGCCGCGTCCGTAAATTCACGCAAGGAACTTATTCCGAATTTTTCAACCAGCCCACCAACATTTCCATGGACAAGCCGCTGGTGGTGTTTGGTATCCGCGATATGGAAAACGAATTCCGCACTTCGGCAATGTATATCATCATGCACTACATCTGGAACAAAGTCCGCTCCAAATTGCGCAAGCGGATTTTGGTGGTGGACGAAGCGTGGGTGCTGATGCAAAACGAAGACGGCGCGTCGTTTCTTTACGGCTTGTGCAAGCGGGCGCGCAAATATTGGCTGGGAGTTAGCACTATCACGCAAGACGTAGCCGATTTTATGCGATCCAACTACGGCCAGCCGATTATTACCAACTCTTCCATTCAAATTTTGCTCAAACAATCGCCGGCCACCATTGATGTGGTGCAAAAAACCTTCAATCTCACCGAAAGAGAAAAAGGGCTTTTGCTGGAGGCCGAGATCGGGGAGGGGCTGTTTTTCGCCGGCCAAAAACATGTGGCCATGAAAGTAGTTGCCTCCTACATTGAAGATCAAATCATCACCACCAATCCCGAAGAGCTTGTCAAAATTAAAAAAGCCAAAGAAGAAATTCAAAAAGCCTCCACGCCGGAAATTACGGCAAAAACCGCGCCGCCCGGCGACATTCATAAGCCAAATCCGGACATGCCTCCAAATCTCGAACCCAAAACCAACACCGCCTCCAACGCAAACCAAGAACAGAAAACCGCGCCATAAAGGCGCGGTTTTGCAATTTGCGTATTTATTTTTGGCGCGTTTATTCTGCCGGCCTGATCACAATCCGGCGCTCCGCGTCATAGCCGCGGCTTTCAGTGCTCACATCGCGGCGATCGGACAACTCCATATGCACAATCCGGCGCTCGTAAGAATTCATCGGCGGCAAAATAATTTCTTTTTGCGCCAGCGCCGCGTCATCGGCGGACGATACCGCCATCTGCCGCAAATAGTCCCGGCGTTTTTTGAGCCAATCGTTTACATCAACTTCAATAAAAATATTTTCACCAAACGCCTTGCGCGCCATTACGCGCAAAAGATGCGCGATTGCCCGCAGTGTCTCGCCATTTAGCCCGATTAGAATTTGCGCATCAGTAGTTTTGATATCAACTCCAATTGCGCCATCTTTGAGCGGCAAAACGGAAATTCGCGCATCGGAATCAATTTTATCCAACAGATCTTCGGTCATTTTTTTGATTTTTTTTGGGTCAATTTTTATGTCGTTCATATTTTTTACGATTAATCCGACAAATTGTTTTTCTTTAAAATGTAATATTGTTGAACAACGGAAAAAATTCCGGAAACAATCCAATAAAGACCCAAAGCCGAAGGCAGTCCCCAAAAAATCAGAACCGTGATCACCGGAAAAACATAGAGCGACTGGGTTTGCATCATCGCCGCAAAACGCTCGCTTTGGCTTTTTTCTTTTCCGGCCTTATCCGGCAAAACCGCGGGAACCATCATTTTGGTTTGCGCAAACTGCAAAACTCCGGCCGCAATCGCGAACGCGGGAAACGCGTCAGATAAAGGTATTTTCCCAAAAAACAGCGGGTCAATAAACCCGGGATTGGGAACAAAACCATAAAGCATTGATAAAGAGCCGTCTTTAAACCCGTTCCAAAAAACACGATAAAGCCCCCATAATATCGGCAATTGAATCAGCAAAAACAAAAAACTGCTCATTGGATTTATTTTGTTTTCTTTCCACAACTGCATCATCATTAAAGCTTGTTTTTCTTTGTCGGTTTTATATTTTTCCTGGATCTCTTTCATTCTTGGCTGAAGCCGAGCGGTGATTTTTTGCACACGAATCGCTTTGGCCGCGAGAGGATAAAGTGCGAGCCGAATTAATACGGTAAGCGCGATCACGGCAAATCCAAAATCACCCAGCCATTGATACAAAACAATGAGAGCGTTAAAGAGAGGCTGATAAATAACGGCATCAAAAATATTCATATTGATAAAATAATAAAAATCAAAACTCAACTTTAAATGCCAAACAAAATCAAAAATTACAAATCAAAACAAATACCGAGAACCCTGTTTTAAGATTTGGCTTTGAACTTTGATTTTAACACTCCGGCCTTCGCCAAAACTTCTTCCATTTGCTCTGCGATTTTGGCATAGCTTTTTGTTTCCAGCCCGGAAAAAGCGATGATAACGCAGTCAAAGCCGGGGCTAACGCGAGGCAGCAATACTGCCACCGAGGCACGCAAGCGACGCTTTACCTTGTTGCGGACAACCGCCTTGCCGGAAACCCGCTTTGACACCACAAAACAAAAACGGGGCAACGTCAAATTGTTCGCCGCCACGCGGCACGCCAACATTCCGCTTTTAACCCCCTGCTTGCCGAAAAGCGAACGCTTAATCTCTTTTTCTTTTTTTAAACGATAAACCGGCGGCAACATATTGAAATCACATTTAGAAACCGCGCCTTCGGCGCTAAATCAAGGAATCTATTGATTTCAACAGTTCCCACCACCGGCGCGAATTCATAGCGTGGCATAAATAACGTTTTACACTGAAAGCTTTTTGCGACCCTTGGCGCGGCGCGCCTTTAAAACGCGACGTCCGCCAACAGTTGAAGACCGTTCGCGAAAACCGTGCGTTTTGCTTCGTTTTCTTTTCTTGGGCTGGTAAGTTACACTCATAATTAAATGTTTTTATTATGACTAAATACTGGTTTATTTTACACTAAAAACAAAAAAAAGCAAACCTGAGCGGGGGTTGAATTGTTTAACTGAAATCATTTAACGCAAAAAACTTGGCGCAATTTGCCAAACCGGCGCGAAAAATGATATCGTATCAACAGTGTTTAATTTCGGGTTTTATCCACACATTCCCCATACTTTTCCACAAATTTTCAACAACGGAAAACCTTGCCTTAAAAAAACTTTTGTTTCGTATTGTTATTTTTTAAAGCAATTTTCAGCACGTTCCCCAAAAAAAATATTTAATATGCTTTAATCGGGCGGACGCGCTGATTTTACAGGTTTTTTAAAAAAACTTTAATCGGCATAAATATCAGGCTATAATCAAAAATTACCACTACTCAACAAATATGAACAACGAAGAGATCTGGCGATCAATACTGGCACAAGCCCAACTGAATGTTTCTCCGGCGATTTTCGCAACATGGTTTAAATCAACCAGCATTATTTCAATTCAAAACGGGGAAGCGGTGATTGCAACGCCAAATTGCTTGGCCAAAGAATGGCTTGAACAAAAATACCGCAAACAAATGATTGGGTTTTTGCGAGAATTTGACACATCAATCCGCGAAGTATTTTTCAAAGTGGAGCACTCGCCGGCTAAAATCGCCAAAAACAAAACAGTAAGCACATCAACAACAAACGGCCAACTCGGTTTTGACGAATTCAAGTTCAACAAAGAAACAAACCTCAACCCGAAATACAGCTTTGATCGCTTCATTGTGGGCCCCCACAATGAACTGGCTCACGCCGCCGCGCGGGCGGCGGCCGAAAAACCGGGGCGCGTTTATAACCCGTTTTTTGTTTATGGCGGAGTGGGTCTGGGCAAAACCCATTTATTGCAAGCCATCGGCAACGAAGTCGCCGCGAATTTCACGCATCAAAAAATAAGATATATCCCCACCGAAAAACTAACCACCGAAATCATTAACGCCATTCGCGGCGGGACAATTGAAAACTTACGCGCCAAATATTTAGACACGGCGGTTTTTATTATTGATGATATTCAATTTATTTCCGGCAAAGACAAAACTCAAGATGAATTTTTCTATATATTTAACACTCTCTACAATAAAAATCTGCAAATAATTTTATCTTCAGACCAGCCGCCAAAATCAATCCCCGAGCTTTCCAACCGATTGCGCTCGCGTTTTGAAGGCGGAATGATCGCCGATATCAGCTCGCCGGATTTTGAAACCCGAATGGCGATTTTAAAAGAAAAATGCCAACAATTAAAATTCTCCTTTTCCGATGAAGTCTTATCAACCATCGCTTCAACCATCCAACACAACGTAAGGGAGCTTGAAGGCGCCCTTATCAAAATCGCGGCGCACGCAAAATTAAAAAATGAACCGCCGTCCGTAGAATTGTGCCGGGAAATTTTATCAGCAATCAACCCGAAAAAAATAATAAATTTTAAAAAAATAATTCAAGAAACAGCTTGTTTTTACGACTTAAAAGAAAAAGACATAATGTCTGATTCGCGAAAAAAAGAAATTGTTATGCCGCGGCAAGTGGCAATGTATCTTTTGAGAAACGAAATTAACGCATCATTTCCTTTTATTGGCAGAAAAATAGGGAACAAAGACCACACCACGGTAATGCACGCGTATAAAAAAATTTCTTCAAAAATAAAAGATGATGATTCATTTCAAGAAGAAATAAATTTATTAAAAAATAAAATTTATAATTCTTAATTTAGTTTTGTTTTTTAAAAAACATGGGGATAATTTGTTGATATACGCAAGAAAAAAAGTGTTAATAAAAAAATAAAAAATGTTAATTAACTGATGTTTAAAAATTTTTTTATTTTTCCACAAAAATTTTCCCAAAAAACCAGTAGTAAATATCCACAAATTATTCAACAACAAAACAAGATTAAAATTGCACTTATCCACTACCACTAATACTATTAATATCTATTAATTTAAAAAATAGTTAAAATACATTAATATAGAAAAATATAATATAAACAAAAAATGAAAATTAAAATTTTACAAGAAAAATTAAAAGAGGCGGTGTCTTGCGTTGAAAAAATTACAGGGAAGGATACAACCTTGCCGATATTGGGAAATATTTTATTAAAAGCCCAAAAAAATTCCCTGTATGTTGTCGCAACCAATTTGGAAACCGGAATATCGTGGAATTTACTTGCTAAAACCGAAGAAGAAGGCAGTATTGTTTTACCCGCGCAAACTTTTTTGGGATTAATCAATTCGCTTCCGGGATCAATGGTGGCAATTGAATCACAAAAAAATTCAATATCTATTGTTGATGGTAAAATCAAATCAAATTTAAACGGATTATCTGATGATGAATTTCCTATTCTTCCAATAGATGATAATGGTGATTGTTTTACTGTCCGCGCTGATTTGTTGTGCCAAATATTATCTTGTGTGGTTAATTTTACGGGATCGTCGTCGGTGAAGCCGGAAATTACAGGTGTTTACGCTGTTTTTGAACAGAATTGCGTGAAAGTTGTTGCCACTGATAGTTTTAGATTGGGAGAAAAGATTCTTTCTGTTTCCAAACAAAACAAATTGTCAAAAAATCACTCAATAATTATTCCAACAAAGGCGGTAAAAGAAATTATTTCAATATTTGGAGATAAACAGAAAAATATTAATATATATTTTACAAACAACCAAATAATGGTTGATTTATCCGATGATGGCGATTTGGAACCGCCGCGGATACAATTCGTGAGTCGGTTGATTGATGGGGATTTTCCCGATTACCAAGCGATTATTCCCACATCATACGCGGCAAGTGTTGGTTTTTCTAAAAAAGAAATATTGGATTATTTAAAACCCGCGGGATTGTTTGCGGGGAAAAACAGCGAGGTTGTTTTTAATGTTTTAATAAATGATAAGACAATAAAAATATCCAGCCAATCACCGGATTTGGGTGGATATGAAAGTGAGTTAAAATTGGGATCCGCAACAGGGAAAAATGTTTCCATTGTTTTTAATTGCCGGTTTTTAATTGACGGGCTAAATGTGATTAAAGGCGATATGTGTGTTTTTGAATTTTCCGGCGATGACGGTCCCGGGGTTTTAAAATCCACTGAAAGCCAAGATTTTGTTTATATTATAATGCCGATCAAGAAATATTAGTTAATTGATTAACCAATAATCATTAACTAACTATTAACTAAAAACGCCTTTTATGAGGCGTTTTTTTATGGTTTGGGGAAAAATTCTTTAGGATAGTCGGGAAGAAATTTTTCCATAAAAGAATGGAACAACGGACCAGCCACCACCGACCCCGGCTCTTTTTTAATTGCTTTATTGTTGCTGTTTCCTGTCCAAATTCCCGCCGCGACAGATGGGGTGTAGCCAATAATCCAACCATCTTTGTAGTCGCTGGTCGTTCCCGTTTTTACCGCTACCTCGTAACCGGGGAAATAAAGCGTTGAGTTGGCGCCAAACATGTATGCTCTGGCGTTATTGTCTGAAAGAATACTACTGATGAGGTTGGCGCTGTGAGAGCTTAAAACTTTTTGCGGAGTTTTGTTGTTTTTGTAGATTGAAAAACCATCGCTGTCTATAATATCAACGATAGCGCCGGCTGGCACACGGCGGCCCTCGTTGGCAAAAACACCATAAGCCGATACCATATCCAAAAGCGTAACCTCTCCGCCTCCAAGCACCAACGAAAGGCCGTAGAACGATGATGGGTTGTTGAGGGTGGAAATACCCATTTCTTTGGCTTTGGCGATGCTATCACTTAAGCCGGCCAGCGAATTTAGAACTTGTACCGCGGGCACGTTAAGCGAGCCGGCCAGGGCGCGCCGCAAAGTGACTGGTCCTTGGAATGTGCCGGTGTAATTTTGGGGACAATACTCTTTGCCGCCCCATTTGCCAAAACACGTCGGCGAATCATTGACGATGGTGGTGTCTGAATAACCTTTTTCAAAAGCGGTGGCATAGACGAATGGTTTAAACGATGACCCCGGTTGGCGGCCGGGAGCCATTGTCGCAACATTGTATTGGGGATCAAACAAGCAGTCAATTCCCGGCCGGCATCCTTCCGGGTAGGGGTCGTCGTAATAGTCGCCCGTGCCCACGGTCATTGACAGGACTTGCCCTGTTTTTGGGTCAAGAGCCACCAGTGCCGCGTTGTGAGCATAATAGGCGTAGTTTTTCTTGATGCCGTCTCGCACAACTTGTTCCGCGGTTTGCTGCATATTCCAATTTAGCGAAGTGATTACGGTTAATCCGTTTTCTTCCAAATATTGTTTGCCGTATTCTTGTTCCAGTTGTTGTTTTACCCAGAGGGTGAAGTAAGGAGCCTTCATTTCGTTTTTTTTCTCGGCGAATTTCACTTCTGTTTCTTGGGCGGTTTCGGCGATTTGCGGTGTTAAATATCCATCTTCGGCGGCACGGCTTAAAACATAATTCTTGCGGTCCATCAATTCTTCAAATCGGTTTTGAAAATATGAAGGAGCTTGAATAAAGGAGATAAGAGTGGCTTGTTCGGCCAAGCTGAGATCCGCGACCGGTTTGTTGAAATAGTTCGTGGCTGCCGCGCCGATACCGTATGTGTTTTGGCCGAATGGCACTTGATTTAAATACCATTCCAAAACATCGTCTTTTGAGTAGCGCCGCGTGAGCTCAATCGCCATAACGATTTCGCGGATTTTCCTTTGCGCGGTTTTTTCATTGGTCAGAAAAGTGGAGCGGATTAGCTGCTGGGAGATAGTGGATCCGCCCATTGTGATTTTTCGGGTTTTGAAATAATTTAAAAACGATCGGGTGATGCCCTCAAAATCAATCCCGATGTTGTTTTTGTAAAAATTTTTATCTTCAGCGGCCACCGCCATATTTTTTAGAGAGTCGGGAATTTGGCTGAACGGAACCCAGTTGCGTTTTTCTTCGCCATAAATTTCATAAAGCAGGATTGTTTTGGTTCTGTCGTAGATTTTTGTTGATTGAATGGTGTTTTTTTCCGAAAATTTTTCGGGACGAGGAAGGTCGCGGGTGTAATATATGAAAATCATACCGGCCAAAATCACGGCAAATAGCGACAAAACGGCAATTGAAGCAAAAACCTTTCCCAAAATTTGTATAATTTTAGGCTTATTGCCGCGCGGTTTTTTGAAATTGGGAAATTTAATTGCCATCATATTGAAAAATTATCAATTATTTGTTATCTGATTTAATTATTGTAGAATGAAAATATATGGAAATAAATACTGACCCCAAAAAAATAAACGAATTGCTTTATCGGGGAGCGAAAATGTTTTTTGAGGAGGGCAATTTGAAAGAAAAATTAAAATCGGGCAAGCGGCTGAGGATAAAGTTGGGGATTGATCCCACTGCGGCGGATCTGCATTTGGGACACGCGGTGGTGTTGCGCAAACTGCGCCAGTTCCAAGATTTGGGGCATGTCGCGGTTTTGATAATCGGCGATTTCACCACGCTTATCGGCGATCCTTCGGGCAGGACGGCTTCGCGCCCGCCGCTTACAGAGGCACAAATTCGGGATAACATGAAAGGTTATATCAATCAAGCGGCCAAAGTGATTGATGTTGATAAGGCGGAAATTCATTATAACAGCGAATGGTTTGGGCAAAAACCAATGTCGTTTTTGATGGATTTGGCCGGCCGGTTCACTGTGGCGCGCTTGATTGAGCGCGAAGATTTTCAAAAACGGCTAAAGGAAGGTCTGGATGTGTCTATGCTGGAGCTTTTGTATCCGCTTTTGCAGGGTTATGATTCGGTGGCGATTGACGCCGATGTTGAGCTGGGCGGTTATGATCAATGCTTGAACCTTTTGTTTGGCAGAAAAGTCCAACGGGCGTTTGGCAAGCCCGAGCAAGATGTTTTGATGGCGCCGCTGTTGATCGGTGTTGACGGCAAGAAAAAAATGAGCAAATCAATCGGCAATTATATCGGTTTGGATGAAAAACCGGCAAAAATGTATGAACAATTAATGGCGGTGCGAGATTCGCAGGTTTGGGAATATCTTGATTTGCTTACCGATATGCCGTCTGACAAGATAGATGGATTCAAAAAGGATATTGATTCCGGGAGAAAACATCCCAAAGATGTCAAGATGGTTATGGCCAAAGAAATAGTTGAGATATACAATGGCGAGGAACCATCCAAAGCCGCTGAAGAAGATTTTATAAACGTCACTCAAAAAGGAAAGTTGCCAACCGATATTCCGACAGTTTTGGTAAAGGAAAAATCACTTAACATCCCTGATTTGTTGACTGCTTTGGGATCGGCTAAATCAAAAGGAGAAGCGCGCCGCCTGTGTGAACAGGGGGGGGTGAAAATAGATGGCAAACCAAGAGTTGATTGGCGGGAAATGACAGAGGTTAAATCCGGCACGATTGTTCAAATCGGAAAATCAAAATTTTTCAAAGTGAAATAGTTGTGGATAATTCTGTGGATGAGTTATTGATGGACTATTTAAAACCTATTGAAAAATTGTGCAAAGCATTGTTAAAGAATATGTTCAAAACCGCGGGAACGTCCCGCGGTTTTGAGTTTTTAATTTTTAAATTTTGAATTTGTTTGGGGTTTTCCGCAGCTTAAAGGTTTAAGCTGCGGATGAGGTATGTGGCGGCGATGGATAGCGCGTCGGCGGCGTCATCGGGTTTGGGGATTTCTTCCAGCCGCAGAATTTTTCTGATTTCGCGCTGGACGTCTTTTTTGTCGCTTTTAACAAATCCGGTGACGGTTATTTTCACTTCAATGGGAGTGTAGCGATAGACCGGCAGGCGCTTTTTTGCCGCGGCCAAGAGAATTACTCCTTGCGCTTGCGAAACCGGCACGATTGTTTTTGCGTTTTTGAAAAAGAAAACGTTTTCCATTACCAATGCGTCGGGTTGGTATTGTGTGATCACGCGATTTAGGTCGGTGTGGATTTTGTTGAGGCGCTGCGGCAGGATCATGTCGGGTTTGGTGTCAATTGTGCCATAGGCGATACATTTTAATTTTCCGCTACCGGTTTTGCCGATTGGGGACACCAGTCCGAATCCGGTGGTGGCCAGTCCGGGGTCAATTCCGAGAATAATCATAAATTAAAATCAAAATTCAATTATAAATATCAAACAAAATCAAAATATTAAATCTAAAATTAAAATAAAATACGGTTTTTGTTTTAAAAATTTGATTTTGAATTTGGAATTTTATTTAAAATTTATCATTTATAATTTGATTTTATCATTATGCCCCCCGCCCCGCCACCCTTGACAAATTATTATTATTATGCCATCTTTGTTCTATGCTTAAGAAGATAGTTCTTTGTGGCGACGAGCTCGATAAGCTCGTTAAGAAGCATGAGATCAGGGAAGCTCTCGGGAAAAATTTTCCCGAGCTCAATGAAGTGGTTGCTGGAGAGACATTTGAGGTAAGCATCTTAAAAGTGACGCCTTTGGATGAATATGACCAAGACGTCGCCATCGAGTTGGTGTTTGCGTCAAAGAATACTCATCTCGTGTTCGGCGCGAACATCATAACTGTTGCCATCTATGATGGCAGCGCTCCTATCAGTTGTGGAGATCAGGTGTGTCCGCTTCCGGACCAATTTAACACTGACGTGATTAAGCTGGTGCACGAAGCGGGTGTGCTTGCGGGGTTGTAATATCACCCTCTTTTTTTATACAAAATCCTCAAAATCTCCGCATTTTGAGAAGGGGAATCCTTAAAATCTTGCGTTGAAGGCTCGCGTTGAAGTCAAACCTCAACACAAGCATTAAGCTGTTGAGGTTTGACTTCAACGCGCTTCCAAAATCGTTTGGGCGGGCGCAAGCCCTTGCTTCCGCAAATTTATG
>Ga0268285_1000141_pt1 | contig 44912 bp, 37 predicted proteins | sample saktaG_2_FD_190144 | JGI IMG/M metagenome (GOLD analysis project Ga0268285, IMG submission 190144) | Saline water microbial communities from Sakinaw Lake, British Columbia, Canada - sak_2013_06_06_120m | ecosystem: Environmental > Aquatic > Non-marine Saline and Alkaline > Saline ... | reverse complement strand
TGGTGGTGGGGGGAGCTGGTTATGTCGGAGGCGGGGTGACCAATGTCCTTGCCAGAAAAGAAATTCCGTTTGTGGTTTATGATAATCTCCTATATGAGCACCAATATCTCAAGCCCGTTGATTTTATCTATGGCGATGTCCGGGACACGGAAAAACTCAAAAAACTGTTGCCCGAGTTCAGCCATATCATCTGGCTGGCAGCGATTGTGGGCGATGCTGCTTGCCAAATCAAACCGGAACTTACGGTTTCGGTCAATCAAGAGGCAGTGCGCTGGCTCACTGATAATTATGATAACAGAATTATTTTTCTCTCAACTTGTTCTGTTTACGGCCAGCATAGCGGAATCGCTGATGAAAATTCTTTGGCGAATCCACTCTCACTTTATGCCCAAACCAAGTTGGCAGCAGAAAAATTCTTGCAGAATAAAAATTCTTTGATATTTCGATTGGGTACGGTTTTTGGCGTTCCCGACACTCACTCTCGCCTAAGAATGGATTTGGTTGTTAACTATATGACCGGTACCGCTTTGACCGAAGGAAAGCTTACTGTTTATGGCGGTGAACAATGGAGACCTTTGATACATGTCAAAGATATTGCCCAGATTGTTGTTGATAATTTGGATAAAGATATAAATGGAATATTTAATGTGGCGACGACGAATATCCAGATTAAGGACTTGGCAAAAATTATAAGTGGGCTTACCGGTTGCGAGATTGAATGGACAGGCAAACAGTTTGAGGATATGAGAAATTATCGGGCGAGTACGGAAAAAGCGGAGAAAGCAGGAATTATGAATTTGGTTTCTATCCATGACATTGAAATAGGGGCGAAAGAAATTGCCTCATTGATTAAATCAGGCAGAATGAAATTTGGCCAGAGCGATATTTATTTCAACGAACGACATATCGCCAACCTTTTTAAAAATGGCCAGCTTAAATAAACCACGGATTATAAAAGGGGATATTGCGAAAGATGAACGGGGAAGCGTGTCTTTCGTCAATAATTTTGATTTTAAAGGAGTCAAACGTTTTTATCTTGTAGAGAATTCTTCCCTTGATGTTATTCGCGCTTTTCACGGTCACTTAAAAGAAGAAAAGTATGTGTTTGTAGTTTCCGGCAAGGCCTTGGTGCGCGTTGTGGCAATAGACGACCCGAAAAACCCAAGCAAAGACAAAGAAGTTTTTCGTTTCGTCTTGTCTGCCGAAGAACCAACGATTTTACATATACCCGGGGGATATGCCAACGGAGTTAGAGCAATAGAAGAAAATACAAAGGTCATATTTTTTTCCACTGTTAGTTTGGAGGAATCAAAACAAGACGACTATCGTTTCCCCTATGATTACTGGGGAAAAGAGGTTTGGGAAATATGAAAAAAGTTTTATTATTAGGCGCGTCAGGAATGTTGGGAAGCGCGGTTTATGATGTTTTAAAAGAAAAATATAATTTAGTTTTAACCTTTCGCGATTTAAAAGAAAAAGAACTTCTTGAAGCAAGATATGGAGGCGCAAAAAACCATCAAGCGGAAGAGCTTGATTTGAAATTCGTTTATCAGAATTATTTGGAGAAAAAAGGGTGTCCTGGAGAATATTTCAATTCGTTTTTGAAAAAAATAGGAGAACAGGACTTTGTTATCAATGCCATAGGCATTACAATTCCTTTTTCCCTTAAAGAGCCGGCCTTAACCTTTTTCATTAACTCAGCTTTCCCGTTTATTTTGTCTAACATATATGGCAGTCGCTTAATTCACATTACCACTGATTGTGTTTATAACGGTCAGACAGGCGCTCCATATGATGAAAAAGCCACTAAAGCCCCTTATGATATTTACGGATTTTCAAAGGCATTGGGCGAACCGACCAATTGCCTAACCTTAAGGACTTCTATCATAGGGAGAGAGCTACAGGGTTTTACCGGCCTTTTGGAATGGTTTTTACAGCAAAAAAGCCGGAAATTAAAGGGCCTTACTAATCATTTTTGGAATGGCATTACCACCAGAGAGTTTGGAAAAATTTGCGATAAAATTATGCAAAACAGGGGACAATACCCTGAATCGGGAATTTTCCATATTTTTTCAGACACTGTTTCCAAATATGATATGCTGGTAAAATTTGAAGATAAATATAAAATCGGCTGTGATATTGAGCCAAATGACGGTCCGAAATTAGACAGGACAATGAGCACTATTTATCCATTGTGCTCACAACTTCAAATTCCGTCTTTTGACGAGATGCTCAAAGAATTAAATTGATTATATGAAGAAGTTTAAATTAATAACCCTTTTAGGAATCAGGCCTGATTATATCAGGATGTTCAGGGTGATTGACTTGTTGGATAAAAATAAAGACGGAGTGGAGCATATCTTAGTTCATTCAGGACAGCATTATGACCCGGAACTGTTTGGTAATTTTTTGAAAGAATTTGAAATCCGCGACCCGGATATTGATTTAGGAATCGGCTTAACATTAAAAGAACGAGGGGTTTCCAATCACGCTTATCAAGTATCGCTTTTAAATGAAAGAGTTTTTGATTTGATAGAAAAACAAAAGCCGGATGCGGTTATGTATCTGGGTGACACCAACACAGTGCTCTCTTCTATAACTGTAGCGCGATGCGGGGTGCCGGTAATCCATTTGGAGGCAGGCGGTAGAAGCTTTGATTGGCGGATGCCAGAGGAGAAAAATAGGATAGTAATAGATGGTTTGGCTGATGCAATGTATTCATATCTGGAAAGGTATAAAGAGTTATTGCTGGCAAGAGGAATTGAGGAGTTTAGAATTAAAGTAATCGGCAATATTATTGTGGATGCGATAAAGGGATTTGCCTCAAAAATCGACCAAAGTAAGATATTGGAAGAACTCAAAATAAAAGAGAGAGGGTTTATTGTTATAACTCTTCATAGAGAAGAAAATATTTCTGATAAAAATATTTTGGAAAATAAATTGATGGATATTATAAAATTTGGGGAAGAACAAAAATTGCCTGTGGTTTTTCCGATAATGCCGAGAACGGAAATGGCGCTGAAAAATTTCGGTTTGGAAAATATCCTCAACAGCGATTATTTGATAAAAACAAAACCCTTAGGATTTTTTGATTTTTCAAAATTAGAAAAGACCGCGCGCCTTATCGTGACTGACAGCGGGACAGTTCAGGAAGACGGTTTAATCTTTGGCACACCCTGCGTGGTTGCCCGGCGCTCCACAGAACGACCGGAAACCATCTGGGCCGGAGCCACTATTTTAGAAGGAATAGAAGGTGAAAACACGCTTTACAACAAGATGCAGGAAGGGCTTGGATTAAAAACCGATTGGGACCGAACGATTTTAAACCCGGAAGGCGGGAGCCCGAGCCAAAGGGTTTTTGATGATTTAATGGAAAAAATTAATAACGATTATTTCAAAAAATCCAGAGAACTGGAAACCATCAAAAGTGATTGGCGCGTCAAGCAGGCGTACAACCTATAATGATTTTTTTCAAAACAATCCTCAAAAAATTAATCTCTAAACTGCCAGATAGATTCCAAAAAAATATTTATCTGGCTTGGTTTAATTTGAAGAAATTGCCTTCTCTCTTTGAGTGGCCAATGGATATGACTGATTTAATCGTATCTCCAAAAGCCCAAGAACTTCGCCTGATTGGATTTTTGAAAATCCATAATGAGGCAAGTTCGGGAAATTTAGAAAGGGTTTTAAGGCATATGAAAAAGTTTTGTGACGAGATAGTGGTTTGTGACTGCCAGTCCAGCGACAACAGCGTTGAAATCGCTCGAAAATTCACAGAACATATTTTGCGCGAGCCGAACGATTTTAAAAACGAACTCTTTGCCAAACAAAAAATGCTTATTTACACCCTCAAGCTTAATCCCGACTGGATTGTTTGGCTTGACGCAGATGAGGTTTTTGACAGAGGCGGAGAATTGTATGGCATCAGAAATTTATGCTTGGAAGGCGATAAAAAGGGAATAGATGGATTTTCTTTTTTAGAATATAATCTCTGGCGAGATCGCGAGCATTATCGTGTTGATGAGTTTTGGGGCAAAGGGTGGTATGTGCGATTATGGAAAAATAATGGCGCCTTGGAATTTGAAGACAAGCTCGGGCTGCATAACTTGCAATACCCAAAAGGCCTTAAAAAAATTAAAAAAACCAATATCAAAGTTATTCATTATGGGTTTTCAAACCCCAAGTTGATAGAAGACAAATATCAAATGTATAAGAAGTTGGGACAAAGTGGATATCTATTAGATAGGTTTAAAAATGAAAAAAACATCAGATTAAAACCTTTTAATGTTTGCTGGTTCCCACTATCTATTTTAAGTTAATTTTTTAAAACAAACAGCCAAGGCATTAGCCCATGGATATGGTCGATTGTATTTTGCGTTTAAGTAGTTTTTTTCGTCAGTCTGCACCCATTCATTATCATAAGAAATTCTTTTGAGAAATAATGTTTTATTTAAGTCCAGTTTATTGTCTTTTATGAACATATCTAGCGCCGGATTATAGCCGCTTGGTACCGTAAAAATTAATTCGCCACTACTATTTAGGCAATTTTTAATAATGTGGTTAATAATTAATGGGATTTTGTTCGGTTCTTTCTTTTTTTCATCTAACCCTATATGTTCAAAGGTGGAAATAGAAACTATAAGGTCGTATTTATTTTTTGGATAGAAGTTAATAATATCTTTGTTGATTATATTTTTGCCCTTTTCATATTTATCGACGACATCATGAGAAAAAGAAAAATAATTGGATAAAACATTGCCAATTTCTAAAATTTTTACACCCTTTTTATTTCTATATTCCTTAACCATTTCCATAATTATCGGAATTTCTATTGCCCGTTCATTTTGCCAAGTGCGGTTGTACTCACCATTATAAAAATAAGGCATACTATTGTTTTCTACTTGAAAATGTTTTTTTCTGTTTTCCTTTCTATTTTTTAAATCGCTCAAGACTTTTATCAATTCAAAAGAAAATTTATTATAAGAAAAATTTTCTGCGATTAGTCTTCTTTTTTCGCGGACTTCTATTATGTTCTTTAAAATTTTAAGCAGAGATTCTTTATTGTTTGGCTCAAATAAAAGATTATCTGCTGAAAATTCGTCAACCCAGCCAACCTTTGAAGATATTATTGGCACAGATTGAGAGTAAGCGTCGACAATGTTCATCGGGCCGCCTTCCCACAATGAAGGGATAAGCAGGAAATCAAGTGTTTGATAATATTTAATATGATTTTTGTGATTTTCATCAATAAAAAAATCAGCCTCAATTCCTATTTTTTTGTAGTAATTAACTATCGGTTTCCAACCTTTGCCTACAAAAACAAAATGAAGCCATTTTTTAATCAGAAAATCATCTTGACTAAATAAATTAAGCATAAATTCTCTTCCCTTGCCAACATGTTCGCCCCTTTGAATCACGCCTATCTTAATTTTTTTTATTTTTTGGAACGGTTTTTCGATTTCTCCCGGTCTAATAATTTTCATCCTTTCAGCTGGATAGGATTTAGTAAATTTATCTAAATATCGCTTGGACATATGAATAATAAAATCGAGATGTAACCATACCGGATTTAAATTATCCATTGAATTTTGATCAAGGTGTGTAAAAAATCCTATGTCATAAACAGAGGATTTCGAATGGAAGCAATTTGATACATCAAAATATAAATTTGCGTCGCAATTTTGTTTTGGCGTCAAAGAAAGAGTAGTGTTAACTCCTTGTTTTTGAAGGGTATTTATTGTTTTTTCTGCTATTTTTTGTAAAATCCAGCCAGTATTTACCGTGACTATATTGATCTTAGGGCCTGCTTTTATTTTTTTACTTTTTCGGTTAAATAAAATATAAGAGCGCATATAAAAGTATAAATTTTTAGGTTTGAACTTTATTAAAGCGCGCTTTAATTGCGGATGAGAATTAAAAAATTTTCTAAGAAAAATCATTTTTTTCTCATAATTTAATTGTTTTGAGTATTTCCCGAATTATCTGCCAATTATTTTTTTAATAAAATATTTTAGATTTCTGCGTTTCTTAACCCCTTTCGTTATATTTATTGGTTTTTTAGGCACCAATATTTTAAAGTAAATATCTGGACCATTGGGTTTGTTTTTGACAAGATTAGATTCTAAAACGATTAATTCTGTTTTGATGCCGTATATAACACCTAATTTTCTTAACTCTTTATTGGGATCAAAAAAATCAAAACTCCGAGTGGTCAGTGGCATTTTGTGCGTCGGGTCGGTAAAAAAATTATCACTTAGGGCATAGGGCGAATAAATTTCCCAAATCGCATTAGGGCTTGAAATCCGATAAAGTTCATTTATAATTTCAAACCAATTCGCCTTATTCAGGTGTTCTAAAACATTAGTAGCTACAATATAATCAAACTGGTTGTCTTTAAATGGATATGGTACATTCTCTAGATCGTGCTCTACGTCTTTTTTGCAGAAACCCTTATCCAAATTAACAAATCCATCTAAATAGTTGTCGCCGCAGCCTAAATTTAACTTCATTAAAATAATCATATAATTTCTTTTTTAAGAATACAAGCGGCCAGCTTCTATTTAAAAAAGGAAAAGAAGTTGTATAATTAAAAAACCCGAAAAATTTTTGTTAGTTAATATCTTTACTATCGTCGGCAAAGACAATATGAAGAATAAAATGCGAAATTTTAAATTTATTGTTAAAAGTTGAGAAAAAATATGAAAACTATAAAAAATTTTCCGAAATTTAAAACAGCAATCATTTTAGCTGGCGGTCGAGGAAGAAGGATGATAAATTTTTCGCTCCTGCCCGACGTTTTAAGAGAACAAAACTTTGATTTAGAAAAAATGCATAAATCGATGGTTCCGATAGCAGGGAAGCCTCTTTTAGAACATACTCTTTTATGGCTTAAAAATTGTGGAGTAAAAAAAGTAGTTATCGGAGTCGGATATCAAAAAGAAAGTATTATTAATTATTTTGAAAATGGAAAAAAATGGGATGTTGAGATTATATACGCAGAGCATAATCCAGGAGGAGGCACAGCTGACGCCCTAAAAGAAGATATTAAGAATTCGGGGATAGATGACGATTATTTTTTTGTTGTGAACTCAGACCAGCTGACCTCTTTTCCTTTAGAGAGATTAATTGAAGTTTGTTTTTCAGATAAAAATTTGCCAATCGCTGTTGTCGGGCTTGTTTATCCTACTTTTCCTTTTGGGAAGGTGGAATGGGATCCCAAGACCTATAAGGTGCTTAATTTTCAGGAGAAACCTACTGTGAAAATACCAACAAACGCCGGCATCTATTTTTTCTCCAAAGAAATCAGATTTTATCTCCGAGACGATTTAGAAAAATATACCTTCCCAACTTTAGTCAAAGAAGATAAAATTAAAGGATATCTTTATGAGGGGGCTTGGGATACCGTTAACACGATAAAAGATTGGGAGCGTATGAACAATCAGCAGAATAAATAATTTTAAAAATATGGCAAATAATAAAAAAACTCTTTTTATCACCGGCTCAACCGGATTTATAGGCTCACATTTAGTGAAAAAATTAGTTGATAAATATCATATAGTGGCGCTTGTTCCTTCAAGCGACATAGGGATGAGGCCTCTTCCAAAAGATGTTTGTATTGAATATGCGGGGCTTGAAGATTTTGATTTAGTAAAGGAGGTTATCTCCAAATATGAACCCAAAATAATTATTCATTTGGGAGCGATTACGCCTGTTCGCTATTCTTTTGGGAACCCGGGAGTTTATCAAAAGATTAATTATTTGGCTACGATTAATCTTGTAGAATCAGTTGCCAAAATTAAGGATTTTGAAAAATTTATTTTTGCCTCAACCATGGAAACCTATGGTTGGCAGCCGGTTAAAAAACCATTTAAAGAGAATTTATTCCTTAATCCAGACAGTCCTTATGCTGTTTCTAAAGTGGCTGCTGAAAAATATATCCAAATGATTAGCAGGGCATTCGGTTTTCCAGCGGTCGTTTTAAAGTCATGTAATACTTTTGGTCGGGAGAATGAAAAAGATTATATTGTAGAGCATATCATTACAGAGATGCTGGCGGGAAGAAGTCCTCAGCTTGGAACTCCGCAAGCAGTCAGAGATTTAATGTATGTTAGCGACCATGTAAATGGTTATGTGAAGGCCATTGAATTTGAGATGCCCGAAACAGAAGGAATTAAAGAAAGATTAGAAGAAAATCCGATAGCTTTTACCTTTAACATCGGAAATGGTTATGAATTTACAATGGAAGAAATTGCTCGGAAAATAGGGAGAATAATAGGATTCAAGAGAGAAATTAAAACGGGCTTTCCGAAAGATTATCCATGGCGTCCCTCAGTGGTCCCCTACCTTAGCTTGAATGCTAGTCACGCTCACGAATTACTCAAATGGAAAGCGAGTGTTTCCTTAGAAGATGGATTCAAAAAAACCATTGAGCATTGGAAAGAAAATTTATGAAAAAAATTATTAGGAACAGAAAAAATAAAATTTTCTTATGAATATTTTTCCTTGATGAATAAAACAGGAGGGAAGAACTCAATAATGGCTAACAAAATGGAACAAAATTCTCGGCGATTTATAGGAGTTGGTTTTTTACAAATAAGGCGCGGAATAATTCCGCGTTTTTGTTTGCGTCGTGGTTGGCAAAAAATGTTTTTTTGGCATTTTGGATTAACTGGCGCGCTAAGTCGGGATTTTCAATCAGGGTTTTAATGCCCTTTTTCAATCCTTCCACGTCGTTTTTATCCACTATCATAGCGAAATTATTTTCTTTAGCGTATTTTACAAGGTAGGCGGTGGCAGGCGCGTGAATCAGCATCGGCTTACCAGCCACTAAATAATCGGTAAGCTTGCCGGGCGTGGCGGTGTTTATAATGTCATTACTTTTTGTTCCCCAGGAAAGAGGAAGGAACAAAATATCCGCTTGGCTTTGGATTTTAGGCATATCTTGCGGAGGAGCAACAGAGATTTTAATTTTGTCGCTTTCTTTAATACCGATTCTATCCAGGTAATCGCGGGGGTTGGGGCAATAGATGTCCAATTTTAAATCCAAATCATTGATTTCCTCCACTGCTTGAATAAGGTTTTTAATGGCATTGATTTGTGGCCAGTAAATCCGGCCGGTAAAGAGAATGGAAAATGGGGGAGTCGGTGAATATTCGCTTTGAGAGGAAAGATATGGCTCGGGAAAAGCAGCGTTATGTATTATCTTTATTTTTTCCCCAATGTTTCCGCCATAGCGGTTGATATAGAAATCTTTGGTGCCTTGATTGGTAACAATAACCTGTTCCGCTTGTTTAAATAATTTTGGCTCCAATATTTTTGACAATATGCCTCCGGGAAAAGGGAAAAAATTGCCTTTGTAAATATCAAATAAAAATAACCGGAAAGGAACCTTGGTCATTTTATGCAAAAAGTAAGTCCCGAGCATAGCCGGGCCATAGTCGGAAAAGCCCAGTAGAACATCTATTTGCTTTTCTTTAATTGATTTTTTGCCTTGTTTTATAATCCAAAATATTTGAGTGGTTATTATCGGTATTCCTATAATATTTCTTACGACCCGGCTTCTTCTCGCCAAATGTTTCAACTTATTTAACAAAGAACTTTTTTCGGTAATCATTTTTTCTCCTTGAGCTTTTATCCGGTCCTCTCTGGTGGCCCTTGGATTATCATAAAAAATATATTCGCCATCAAGCCAAGTTCCTTTTTGAGCGGAGAGATTGTCAATATTATAGAAGCTTGTTAGGATAAAATAACGGTTAATCGGGAAATCCCGGAGAAGATTATAGAGATTCTGCGGTCCGCCGATGGCCGGCGGGGCGTAGGAGGAGATAATAAGAATTTTTTTAAGATTTTCATCCATGAAAAAAATAGTATTTATAATGAATAATTTTTCAATCGGGGGAACAGAGAAGTTTCTTTATAACCTTATTAAAAATTTTGATAGAGATAAGTTCCAGATTTCCATAGCAAGCACTTGGGGGAGCGGTCCTTTGGAAAAAGATTTTCAAGAGCTGGGATTGCCTATTTATTTTGCCGGGCCTCGGGGAACTCTTTCCAATATCTTTGCAAAGATATTTTCCGTGTTTGGCACTACTTTTAGATTAGTCATTTTTTTAAAGAAAAACAAGCCGGACATAGTGATTACGTCGCTTTACCAATCAGATATTTTAGGCATTTTTAGCGCTTGGCTGGTTGGAGTGAAAAAGCGAATTTTTATTCAGCATGATGTCAAGCGATTAAATTTTTTTGTAAGAATTATAAAAAGGATTTTTGCTGTTAATTTGGCAACCAAGATAATCGCCAATTCAAATACGACCAAAGATTTTTTGATTTCTTTTTTCAGGGCGCCTGAGTCCAAAATTTCGGTGATTTACAATGGCGTGGATTCCGAGAATATGAAACGAGGCGCCAAGAAGGCGGCAGAAAAGAATATTGTCTTCGGCATTATCGGACGATTGGAGCCGGTCAAGGGGCATATTTGTTTTCTAGAAGCAATGAAAATATTGAAAAAAGAGGGATTCGAGCCGCAAGCATTACTTGTCGGCGACGGAGAGCTTAGGGAACAATTAAAAGAATTTACGAAAAAGAACGGGCTTGAGAATATTCAATTTACAGGAATGGCAGGCGATGTGCCTGCTCAATTGAAATTAATTGATGTTTTGGTTGTGCCGTCGCTTAGCGAGGGTTTCGGATTAGTTGCGCTTGAAGGATTGTTTTCAGAAAAAGTAGTCGTGGCTTCTGCCTTGCCCGCCATCAAAGAGTTTATACAACACAACGATAATGGATTTCTATTTGAGCCGGGCAACGCAAAAGAGTTGGCATTAATTTTGAAAGCGTTAATAACGGACTATAATTTTCTTTTAAGCGCTCAAGCGAGAATAAAAAAATGGCTTGAAACCACGGGGCAGAGATTTAATATTGCTAATGTCGCCCTTTGCTACGAAGAAATTTTTAGTTGATTATCGGCCTTGTTTAAAGAACAATCCCAAACTTTTGAAGAAGATATTCAGGTCAAGGATAAATGACCTGTTTTTTATGTAGTAAAAGTCGTATTCCACTTTTTCAAAGTCATAGCGTATTTTTTCATTCAAATTACCTATTTCGCCTGATGTATTAAGATACCCGGAATTCATTTGGGCCCAGCCCGTAATCCCCGGCTTTACCAGATGCCTCAAGTGATAATAAGGAATTTCTTTTTCCAAAAAAGCGATATTTCTTAAACTTTCCGGCCTTGGGCCGATAAATGACATTTTACCGGAAAGAATATTGAAAATCTGGGGAATCTCATCAATGTGAAAATATCTCAATATTCTTCCCTGTTTTGTTATTCTCATATCTTCTTTGCCCTGACTCCAATCATCTCCCAAGCAGTCGGCATTTTCTTTCATTGTTCTGAATTTAGCCACTTTTATTTTATTAAGATTTTTTCCCAATCGTTCTTGGATATAGAAGACAGGTCCTTTGTCGCCTATTTTAATAATAAGCGGGACAATCAGCCAAAAAGGGATGGTTAATACCAAAAATATCAAAGCCAATAAAATATCAAGGATTCTTTTGGTCTTATCATAGAATCGTTTTTGGCCTTCTTGGAGATTTTCTAAAAACCAAGCTTGGTCTATAAATCCGATGGGGATTTTTTTGAGGATAATTTCATAGGCTTGCGCTAAATCAAGAAGGTTTACTCTTAGAGAGAGATATTGATAAAGTATTTTTTCAAGAGCCGGATTTTCAGAAAGGTCTTTAGCAAGAATAAGTGTATTTATTTTTGATTCTTTTATCTTTTGAGGCAGCTCAACAATATCGCTGGCAAGTATTAATTCCATCATTTTATATCCGAGCTGAGGGTTTCTCATTAATATCTGGGCGAGTTTTTCTGACTCATTAGTAATGCCGATTATGGCAATGCGGTTTTGGAAATACGAGGAAAAAAGATAAAGCGCTAATTTGCGCCATAGGATTATAAGAAGCCAAAGTATAGCCGTAAGGACGACAAGGTTGGTCTTTGGAGTAAGTCCGAATATCGGGAACAAATAAAAGAATATCACACCGGCCATCAGGCATAGTAAAAGCGCGAAACTTAGCCGGGCAAGAAAGGAACTATTGAGATTGGCAATATTAAGTTCGTAGAGTTCAAAAAAAAGAAAGATAAATATCCAAACGAGAAACAGCGGAGAAAAAGCGGCGAGATGGTTTGAGAATATTTGAGGCGTTAGATTTTGACCAAATCTGATAATAAGAGTTATAATCAAGGAAACATAAAACAGAGAGAGGTCTCCCAAAAAGAGCAGGATTTTTCTGAAAATGGTAAGATTGAGCATTTGCTTCATCCTAAACCAAACTCTCTCTAATTTCAATCCTTTTCGCTCAAAATCCATTTATGGGCAGGAAATCAAGAGCAAAAAAAATAAGAAGGTCCGGGCAAGCCGAAAAGTTTATTAAAAAGCAGCCCAAGGGCGCTGTTAGCGGTTTGGAAAAAACTTGCCTTTTTATTCTTTATTCCTCCGCCTATTTGATGCTTTTAGTTCCTCTTATAGTAAACGGGGATTTTCTTTTTCCTTTTGTCGGGCCGAAGGGGTTATATTTGATGGCGTTGATAGAAATATTTTTTGCCGCCGGAATTTTCTTGATGATTTACTCTCCCAAATATCGCGCTAAGCGCAATGCTCTTTCTCTCGCCATCGGTTCTTTTGTATTAATTATGGCATTAGCCACTGTTTTCGGGGCCGACCCTTCACGCAGTTTCTGGTCTAAGTTTGAGAGGATGTCAGGCCTTTTAATATGGCTTCATCTTTTCGGCTTTTTTGTTGTTTCCAGGGCAATATTGAAAAAAGATGCTTGGCTGAGGATTTTTAGTTTCTCAATATTGGTTTCAATGGTTGTCTGTTTTTTGTTTTGGCTGGACAAGACAGGGGTGAAGGGCCTTTCCGTCGCTTATAACGGGTCAACTGTCGGCAACAGTTCTTTTCTTGCCACTTATCTTCTTTTTAATCTTTTCTTCGCTATTTATTCATTTTTTGAATTAAAGAAAAGAAAAACGTTGCAATTTTTCTTTATCAAAGAATCAAGGAAAATCTGTTTAACAATAGCAACGACAGGGTTTGTTTTTTTGTTTGTGACTCTAATGTTCAGCACGGGCCGAGCAGCCATTCTGGCCTTTTTCGGAGGAACAGGATTATTGCTGTTATTATATCTGGCCTTGAAGCACAAGAAAAATAACATTCGCTTAATTGCAAAAATATGCCTGATTTTTGGATTAGTGATTTATCTGTCCGGAACAGCTTTGCTTTTGTGGCATAACAGTCCTGTTCAGCAATGGCTTTCCGAGAGAGCCAACAAGTCGCGTCAAGTTATTTGGTCAAACGCCTGGCAGGGATTTTTGGAAAGGCCTATTTTGGGCTGGGGCCCGGAGAATTTTTCTTTTGTTTTTCATGAGCATTTTGACCCCGGATTCTATCTCTCGGAGATTTATGGAGCAGACACTCGTTTTGACCGAGCTCACAATATTGTTTTTGACAATTTAGTAAACGGAGGGGCATTGGGATTAATTGGATATTTGTCTATGTTCGGAGCCAGTTTTTGGATTTTATGGAGAGGTTATCGAAGGAAGAAATTGGACTTTATGACTGCCGCTGTGCCGTCTGTGATATTGGTGGCTCATTTTACGCAGAATCTTACGGTTTTTGATATGCCGGCCAGCTTTTTGATGTTATTCATAACTTTTGGTTTTATCAGCGCTGTTTCCTGTAACAATAATATACCGGCGCAAGGGGCGATTTTGATAAGGAACAGAAAGAGCAGGATAATATTTTTACCCTTAATTGTGTTTTTGTTGTTCCTTTCTTTATCGTCGTTTGTTATAAAACCGGCTCGGGCCGGCACGGGAATAATCGGCGTGATGAAAAGTCCGACTTTTGAAGCAAGAAAGCCCTTTTATGAGATGGCCCTGCATTCTTCGCCCATGGGCTTATATCAAATAAGAGAGCATTTAGCCAACAATATTTTTACTTTAATAAAAGCGAGGTTGGCCGAAATAGGGGATTTTGAAATTGTTACTCAAGCGTTAGAGGAGGCCGTCCACAATTCCCCTTTTGATTATTACAACCGGCTTACTCTTGCCAGAGTTTACGATGCATACGCAGAACTTCAAAAGGAAAAAAACGAAGTTGTTTTAAAAAGGGCAGAGCAGGTCTTGCAGGATGCGCTTCGGCTTTCGCCGACCAAACAGGAGGGCTATTGGGAAATGGCAATAACGAAGTCAATGCTTAATAAAAACGATGAAGCGGCTGACCTGCTCGAAAAGGCGATTTCTTTGGACCCAAGAGTGATTCGTTCTTATCAGACAGCGATACTTTTTTACGAAAAAATTGGAGATATGGAGAAGGCGCGCCAGAAAGGAGACGAACTCTTAAAATATTATCCGGAGTTAGAATCGTCGGTTCGACAGATTTTAGAGCAAGACAACACTCAAAATCCTTGACAATATTGAGCTCGTTTGCTAATATAGCAATTAGTGAGTGTCTCGAAGCAATTCGGGACTCCAAACAAATCGGCGAAAGACTCCTTGGAAACTAGGGGTCTTTTGCTTTTTCGTTCTGTCTGTTGAAATCAGGATTCAACACACCGGCCTGTTGAAACTGTCCTATTGAAATCAGGATTCAACAGGACAGTTATCAATGATCAGTTATCAATGATTTTTAGATAATCTTTAGGCCTTGTGCCCTGTGGATAACTTTTCCCAAAAAATTACGAGGCCGGGCCTCGTAGTGAGAATCCTCAATACTAGCGTGGGTTCCGACATTTCACGAAAATTACGAGGCCCGGCCTCGTAATGACCCAGAAATGAGATAATGAGAATCTGCCGAGAAACGATCTCGGCAGATCTCGGCAGATCTCGGCAGATCTTGATTTAATCGGCGTATTGTCAATGATGTTAGGGTGCGACCCTAACAACTAACAATGGTGTGCTTTGTAGTCCTCTTGTCTTGGATGGAGAGAAGGGCTATACTGGAATTGGGTCTCCGCGCTGCACTCACTAAAAGATTTTTTGGAGTTAACCGGCGGAGGCCCATAAAGGGTTTTTTCGCGCGGGACAAGCCATAACGGCAACACTCTTTAAAAGTTTTTCAGAGTTAACCGGCGGAGGCCCATAAAGGGTTTTTTGTCAATCCTGTTGAGGGTCTGTTGAGGTCTGATTTCAACAGCCACAACAGCCAATAGTTGACCAACAAGATGGCGGCAATATCGGCGATGGGACGGCGAGCAATAACTTATAAATTTCAAAGCGGATGGATATTAAAGAATTATTGCCAGAGACACAGGAGAATATTTCTTTGGCGCAATATTCAACTTTTAAAATAGGCGGAAATGCGAGATTTTTTTTCGTAGCTGACAATAAAGAGGATATTTTAAAAGCAGTCAAGGCAGCTAAACAATGCAGGTTGCCCTTTTTTATTTTAGGCGGAGGAAGTAATATTTTATTCCCGGATAGAGGATTTGACGGAATAGTAATAAAAATCCAAAGCGTAAAAGCCAAGACCCAAAATAATATAATTTATGTGGATGCGGGAGTTCCGCTATCGCAGTTAGTTGCTATGGCAGAGAGAGCGGGACTATCCGGATTGGAATGGGCGGCAGGGATATATGGCACTGTCGGAGGAGCGGTTAGGGGTAATGCCGGCGCTTTTGGCGGACAAATATTAGATGCGCTAAAATCGGTTGAATATTTTGATACTGCCAAAGAAGAAATCAGGCAGTGCAATGTTCAAGAATGCCATTTTGATTATCGTTCCAGTATTTTTAAAAAGAATAAAGATTTGATTATTCTTTCTTGCGAATTCCAATTAGAGAGCGCGAGCAAAGAAGACATCAAGAAAAAGATTAAGGAGTATAAAAATTATCGAGCAAAACATCACCCTTTGGATTATCCTTCCGCCGGGTCAGTTTTTAAAAATCCCGAATTAACGGAGGAGATAAAAATTGGTTATCCGGAAATTGCGAAGAATGGATTCGCCCCGGCCGGATTCCTGATAGAAAAAGCCGGACTTAAGGGCAGGGTCATCGGCAAGGCGCAAATATCTGCGAAACATTGCAACTTTATTATCAATTTAGGGGGAGCTACGGCGAAGGATGTTTTAGAATTGATAGCGTTAATTAAAAAAGAAATCAAAAATAAATTTCAAATTGATTTAAAAGAAGAAATTTTTATCGTCTGAAGTTTTCCACATTGACACATTGTTTTAAAAGAAAGAAAATATATTAAAGGAGGCCGATTAAATACTCATTAAATAATTAAAAGCTTAAACTACTATGGTTAAAAAGAAGAAGGCCGCCAAAAAGAAGGTAGTCAAAAAGAAGGTAGTCAAAAAGAAGGTAGTCAAAAAGAAGAAGAGATAAATCTTCTGAAGATTTAATTAAATATTATTTGAAGAGGAGAGAGAGGAAGCAATGAAAGTTAATATCAAAACTACAAATATTGAGTTAGATGAGGCTCTTGTAATTTGGGTCAATGATAAAATAGGAGAATTGGATAGAATTTTAGGAGCTTTTGCCCCGGATGAATTTTTTGCCGGGGAAAAGGAAAAGATAGAGGCATTTGTTGAAATTGGAAAAATTTCAAAACATCATCTTAAGGGTGATGTTTTTCGCGCTGAAGTGCAATTATCATTACCCAAAAAATCATTGAGAGCAGTAGCTCGCGATAATGATTTGAGGATAGCCATTAATACCGCCAAAGAAGAAATTCAGAGAGAAATCAAGAAATATAAAGGTAGACGCGTGGTCCGAGCCAGAAAATGGGCAAGAAAATTTAAAGAAAAATTTCGCATAACAGAGATTTTACGGGGCGAAAGATTTAAGAGGGAAGATTAGAGAAACATTTAATTAAATCAAGTTCAAAAAATCACTTCTTTGTTTATGTTTATAATTGAGAAGTGATTTTTTGTTTGTTGTTTTCAAAAGTGATAAAATAAAAGAATATTCAAAATATGATGATGAATTTTGCTCGTGCCGATTATCTGCTAATTTTTATTCGTATCTATGCTAAAAAATATTTTTCCCAAAAACTTTTTTAAGATAAAAAATGCCTTAGTCAATGTTTTAGTAATGTCTATTGTTTTGATATCCCTGGTCAAGGTTTTACTGTCGACGGATATCGCCACGAGGATAATCAATATATTGATTCTGACAGCATACGCATTAATAGGGGTTCTGCTTATCGCTTATTCCCTGGCCGAAGAGCGCCAAAAAAAGGTTTTAGAAAAAATGATTGACGAAAGAACACGGGACATTGTGGAAAGCAAAAAGGTATTGATGGAAAGGGTGGAGGAGATCGCCAGAAGCAAAGTGGTGTTGGAAGAGAGGACAAAAGAATTAGAAGCGTGGCGTAAGCTCGTAGGCGGTCGAGAGTTGAAGATGGCAGAATTAAAACAAATGTTTGAATCTCTGCAGAGTAATGGAAAATAATTTTAGTTTTTATCTATTGTTAATGCCCTTGTATTTTTTCTTAGGGTTATTTAATTTGACTATTGTGGTTGTTTGTGCTATTATATGAATAACAATCGTGAACAAATTTTAAGGAGGGATAGAGATGGTGCGGAAGATTTTGGTTCTATTGGCAATGGTTGGATTGGCTTTGGCGGCGGTCGGATGCTTGTTTGACCAAAATCCGGTGGCTGTGATTTCTACTTTGGGTCGTGTTCAACCCGGGCAATCGGTTCTGGCTGACGGCGGTTCCTCATATAGTCCCGGAGGCACAGCTATCACGAATTTTGAGTGGAATTTCGGAGATGGAACGCCGGTCGTTTCATCAGGAACGTCGGCCATTTCGCATAGCTACGCTCTGGGTGGAGATTATCTCCTGACCCTGGTGGTGACAAATCAGTTCGGCTCAAGGAGCAGTCCTTCCACCGCCATGGTGTCGGTTAATCATCGCCCGGTGGCAGCTGCTAAAGTTAGTCAAGAAGATTTACCGGCCGGGCAAGTGGTGTATATTCTCCGGCAAGGAGTTAGGCCGGAGGCAGTGATATTGGAAGGGATTATCCTTGTTCCTGCCGAGTATTGGAAACTTGACGCTTCTGTCTCATATGACTTAGACGGGGTAATCGCTAGCTACCACTGGCGATGGGCGGACCACGATTTCGGCGCCTCTCCGGTTATTTGGGTAAGGGTGCCATCCGGCTCTATCTATACTCTAATCCTCGAGGTCTTTGACAACGAAGGCGCGCGAGGATGGAGCCAAGTGAACATTGGCGCCATTGGGTGACACGGTTCATAGGGCCTCCCTTGCTGGTTTACAGCAGGGTGAGGCCTTCTTTCTTTTTCTGACCCCTCGTGTTAAATTGGAATAACACTATGAGCATTCTCAAAGCCGTTTTTGGCGACGACAATGAAAAATATTTGAAACGACTTAGGCCGTTGGTGGAAAAAATTAATAATCTTGAACCGGAATTCGAGCGATTTTCAGACGAAGAATTAAAAAATAAGACAAACGAATTTAGACAAAGGGTTCATGGGAATAATACCTTAGACAATATTTTGCCAGAGGCCTTTGCCTTAGTGCGGGAAACGGCTAAAAGAGTTTTAAAACAAAGGCATTTTGATGTCCAGTTGATGGGCGGTATTGTTTTACATCAGGGCAGAATCGCTGAAATGAAAACAGGAGAAGGCAAGACGCTTGCTTCTACTTTGCCCGCCTATCTTAATACCCTTGAGGGCAATGGAGTTCACGTTGTGACTGTTAATGATTATTTGGCAAAAAGAGACGCGGTTTGGATGGGGCAGATTTATTATGCGCTTGGATTATCGGTGGCGTGCTTGGTCCATGATTCGGCTTTGTTATATGACCCGGAATACATAAATCAAGTCCAAAAAGGTAAAGAAAATTCTCAAGAGACAGAGAGAGATAAGGAAAGAGATGAGGTTGGGGGTTTTAAGGTGGTGGAAAGTTATCTAAGACCGGCTTCCCGGAAAGAAGCGTATCAGGCAGATATAGTATATGGAACCAATCATGAATTCGGATTTGATTACTTGCGGGACAATATGGCTCAAGTTTCGGAGCAAAGAGTCCAGAGAGGCCAAAATTTTGCCATCATTGATGAGGTTGATTCGGTATTAATAGATGAGGCGAGAACGCCCTTAATAATTTCCGCCCCGGATGTTGAAAGTTCAAATCTTTATGAGGGTTTCTCAAGGATTATCCCTCAACTTAAGGTCAATGAGGACTATGAGATTTATGAAAAGGAAAAAGTAGCGACGCTTACGGACGCCGGTATCGGAAAGATTGAGAAAATTCTTGGTGTGGAAAATATTTATGAAGAGAAAGGGGCGAAATATCTGCATCACCTGGAACAGGCCTTGCGCGCGGAAGTGATATTCAAAAAAGACAGGGATTATGTGGTGAAAGACGGGGAAATAATTATTGTGGATGAATTTACCGGGCGATTAATGCCGGGCCGAAGATGGTCGGGAGGGCTGCATCAGGCAGTGGAAGCAAAAGAGGGGCTTTCGGTTCAGCCCGAATCTCTCACCTTGGCCACAATTTCTCTCCAAAATTATTTCAGGATGTATAAAAAACTTTCCGGTATGACAGGCACGGCTCTTACTTCCGCGGAAGAGTTTGAAAAAGTGTATAAGCTGGATGTCGTGGCTGTCCCTACCAATAATCCGATGGTAAGGCAAGATTTGGCAGATATAATTTATAAAACAGAGAAAGAGAAATTTTTGGCGATTGTCGAGAGAATAAAAGAAAGCCATCAAAAAGGACAACCGGTCTTGATAGGCACGAGGTCAATTGAGAAAAATGAGATATTGGGTAGAATTTTAGAAACCCAGGGAGTTCCTTATCAACTTTTAAATGCCAAACAGCATCAGAGAGAAGGAGAAATTATTGCCCAAGCAGGCAGAAGGGATGCGGTAACAGCGGCCACTAATATGGCAGGCAGAGGAGTGGATATTATCCTTGGAGGCAATCCGCCCGGCATTAAAGAGACAGAGGAAATTAAGAAACTTGGCGGACTTTTGGTATTGGGTACCGAAAGGCATGAGGCCAGAAGGATTGATAACCAATTAAGAGGAAGGTCTGGCCGGCAGGGCGATTCGGGAATAAGTCAATTTTTTCTGTCAGCCGAAGATGATTTATTGCGGATTTTCGGCGGGGATAGGATTAAGAGATTAATGGAACAACTTCGCGTGCCTGAAGGCCAGCCCATCCAGTCAAAGCTTATTAGTCGGGCGGTAGAAAGCGCGCAGGCAAAAATTGAGGGAATGAATTTTGACGCCAGAAAGCATCTTTTGGAATATGACGATGTAATGAACATCCACCGAACTTCTTTTTATAAAAAGAGAAACGAGATAGTGGATGCCTCGGACGAAGATTTAAAAACAAAGGTTCTGGCGATTTTTGAAAAACAAGGCCAGCCCAAAGAAGATTTTTTTAAAAAAGAAACAGAGCTGGGAAGCGAATTTCCAAGGGCCTTGCGGTTTGTCTGTTTGCGGATGTTTGACGCTTTTTGGATTGAGCACCTCACGGAAATGGATTATTTGAGAGACCGGGTGAGTTTGCGGGCGTATGGCCAATTGGACCCGTTGGTGGAGTATAAGAATGAAGGATACAAGATGTTTAAGGAATTATTTAATCTTATTGAAAAGAATATAATAAAAGGAGTAGTGAATGTTTCTTTGACGCAGCAGGCCCGACAGGCGCAACAACAAACAACGGTAAATAGTAATTCAACTCCGGCCGGGCCGGGCGATAAAGTAGGCAGGAACGACCCTTGCCCCTGTGGAGCAAGACATCCGGACGGTCGTCCAATTAAATACAAACACTGTCATGGTAGAAATGGGTAAAGAAATTAAGAAATTTCAGAAACTTAATTTTATTTATTTGTATATAAACTGATACACAAATATCGTTATATATAAGGATAAACAGTTTTTGGCATTTTTCTAATTTTTTTTCTTAATTTTTTAATATCTTCTCTGCTTTCTAAACTTATTTTCTTTTTCTTAATTTTACGAGGCCCGGCCTCGTAATTTTTGTTAAACACGGGAACCCACGCCAGTATTGAGGATTCTCACTACGAGGCCCGGCCTCGTAATTTTTTGGAAAAAGTTATCCACAGCATTAAAATCCGTTACCGGATAATAAAGCGTGTTGTAGTTTAGCTTTCTTTTTCTCTTATTCTTTCTCATCCCTTGCCATTTATTTTTAGCTTTTTATTTTTGAGTTTTGTCTCTGGACTAGATAGCTGTGTTTTAGTTTACGAAATTTGACATAAATCGCTTTTGTGATTACAATAGCCAAATGGCAAAAAAATCTTTTAAATTAATCAGTATTGCCGTCGTTTTCTTGGGCATAATCGCGGCTACCTTCATTGAGCCGAGATTTTTTAATCAAGGGATTGATTTTATAAATAATAAAGCGCATTTGGGTTTTCCCCATTTTTGGGACAGGCCTTTTCAATTGGGACTTGACCTTGAGGGAGGCGTAGAGCTTTTATATGCGGCGGACCTATCGCAGATAGAGCCGGATGGCCGAAGTCAGGCAATGGAGGGCTTGAGGGATGTCATAAACAGAAGAATAAATGTTTTGGGTGTAAGAGAGCCGGAAATTGAGGTCACCCAATCTGGTTCAAATTACCGTTTGAAAGTAAGGATTCCGGGGATTACTGACCCGGAACAAGCGATTCAGGAAATCGGTAGGACTCCCTATCTTGAATTTGAGGAACCGCGGGACGATTTTAATGAGATACAAACCGCCAATCAAAATGTGGTGGGAACAGGAGAGGGGACATTGCAGAATCCTTTTCAACCGAGCGTTTTGACAGGGAGGTATCTTGAAAAAGCAATTGTTGTTTTTGATTCTAATACAATGGAGCCCACTGTTTCTTTGCAATTCAATGAAGAAGGCGCAAAAATTTTTGAAGAATTGACAGAGAAGTTTACCGGTATGCCCTTGGCGATTTCCATTGATGGCCAAATTATATCCACTCCCATAGTCAGAGAAAAGATCTCCGGAGGCAATGCCCAGATTAGCGGGAATTTTACCGCCGACGATGCAAAATCATTGGCTCGCAATCTTAACGCCGGGGCTTTGCCCGTGCCGATTGGCGAACCGATTTCACAGGTAACCGTCGGGCCGACTCTTGGAATGATTTCTCTTCAAAAAAGCATTAAAGCGGGACTCATAGGATTTTTAGCAATTATTATTTTTATGGTATTGATTTATAGATTCCCTGGATTTTTGTCTGCTATTTCTCTATTGATATATTGTCTATTAATGTTGGGACTTTTCAAGCTGTTTCCCATCACTGTGACCTTAGCAGGCATCGGCGGTTTTATTTTGTCAGTAGGTATGGCGGTTGACGCCAATGTTTTAATATTCGCGCGCCTTAGAGAAGAATTAAATTCAGGCAAGGAATTGGAATATGCGATAGAAGAAGGATTTAAGAGGGCCTGGCCGTCAATTAGAGACAGCAATGTCACCACTCTTATTATCGGTTTAATACTGTTTACGGTTGGCACGAGTTTTGTTCAGGGTTTTGCCACTACTTTATGTTTAGGTATTCTTTTGAGTATGTTTTCGGCCATATTTATTACCAGGAGTTTCTTAATCAGTTTTTCGCGCGGGAGATTGGGCAAAATTAAATGGATTTGGAAATAAGGCATGCATTTCTCATTTTTAAAATACAGTAAAATATATTTTCTTTTCTCTGGGATTTTAATGATTGCCAGTATTTTGGCCATTGTGGCTTTTGGTCTCAACTGGGGTGTGGATTTTGCCGGGGGGAGTATATTAAGGGCAACATATAGCGACCAAAGACCCGATGCCCAAGAATTATCGGGCAAGATGTCAGACCTTGGTTTAAATGATTTCTCGATTCGTTTTAGTGGCGAAAATGAAATTATTATTAGAATGCCTGAAGTTGCTCAAGAGATGAAAGATAAGGTATCCGGCATTTTTTACAATATGGAGAATATAGAAAAAGGTTCAATTGGCTTTGAATCAGTAAGCCCGGTGGTTGGGGACGAGAGCAAGGCAAGAGCGACTAAGGCCATCATTTTTTCTATCTTTGCCATCATTTTTTATGTTGCCTTCGCATTCAGAAAAATTTCCAGACCGGTTAAATCATGGCAATACGGCATAGCCACTGTCGTGGCCTTGGTCCACGATGTCCTGATTCCTATAGGAATTTTTGCTGTGCTTGGGAAATTTTGGGGCGTTGAATTTTCTATTCCCATCTTGACGGCCCTGCTCACTATTTTGGGATATTCTGTCAACGATACAGTGGTTGTCTTTGACAGAATCAGGGAAAATCTTATCAGGGGTGCGGGAGAGACATTCGGCGACGTTATTGATAAAAGTTTAAATCAGACATTGGGGCGTTCGTTCAACACTGTCTTCACCACTTTGCTTGCTTTATTCGCGATATTTTTCTTCGGAGGCCAAAGCTTGACCTATTTTTCTTTGGCTTTGATTTTCGGAATATCTTTTGGCGCTTATTCTTCAATATTTTTGGCCAGTACCCTAATTGCTCAAGTATACTCCTTTAACCAACGAAAATTTCGCTAATTTAAACGAATATTCATCGTACATCGCGAAAAGACACATTATGTTTGTAAAGTTTTGCACTTAGAAAGCTTGACTTTATAACTTGAAAATGTTTTAGTAAATAAGGTTAGTGTTTTGGGCGGGTACCATTAATTCTTTTAAAGTATGGTTATAGACTACGAACAAATTATTGATGATATTTTTCACGACTTAGACCCCCGCAAACGAGCAGTTTTGGAGGGGCGTTTTGGTTTAACGGAGCAAGAACCTCTTACGCTTCAGGCAATCGGGGATCAGCTCAAAATTACTCGTGAAAGAGTGAGACAACTTGAAAATAATGCTTTTGAATTAGTCAGAGAGCAACAGAGGAGTAAACTTCAGAAGCCGTTTCAGTATTTTTCCGATTATTTCGATGAGCATGGGGGAGTCCGAGGAGAATCGGGATTGCTCGATGATTTGGGGCAAGATAAATTCAAAAATCATGTTTTGCTTTTACTCAACTTAGGCGAGGTCTTTCATAAATTTAAAGAGACAGATGATTTTTATTCTTTTTGGACCACCGACCCTAAAAGAGTTCAGCAGGTCAGAATTCTCCTTAGCTCGTTGATTAAAGAATTTAAAAATACAGCCGTCCCTCTGCCCATAGAAGAAGTGGGGAAAAGAGTTTCTTCTGAAATGAAAATTCCGGTTCTTGTTTCATATATTGATATCTCTAAATTCGTTTTTGAATCCCCTTTTGGCTTGTATGGGTTAGTTGACTGGCCGGAGATTAAACCGAGGGGGCTCAAGGACCAGGCGTACCTTGTATTGAAAAGAGAAAATCGACCATTGCATTTTATGGAAATTACCGACCTTATCGGCAAATTGCCTTCTGTGTCCAGAAAGGTCTTGCCGGAAAGCGTGCATAATGAGTTAATCAGAAACGAAAGATTTGTTCTGATGGGCAGAGGGATGTATGCCTTGAAAGAATGGGGCTATGAGCCGGGGACAGTAAAGGATGTTTTAATTAAGCTGTTGAAACAGAGCAAGCAGGGGCTTACTAAAGAAGAACTTCTCCGGAAGATTTTAGAACAAAGGCAAGTTCAGGCGAATACGGTATTTCTTAATTTGCAGGATAAAACTTTATTCAAAAAAGATAAACAAGGCAGGCATTCTTTAAATTAATAATTAGCTTATCTCAATGGAGGTTTTTTGGGCCATTATTTCTCCTATTTGGGCAATCTTTAAGGTTTGGTGGTGGGTTCTTTTACCTGTAATTTTATGCCCGCGGTTTTTGTTTATGTGGATTAAGTGGCGGCAGGATGAGTATGCTAAAACCGTTCCGAATATGTTGCTGGAATTAAAAATGCCAGCTGAAGTGGACAGGCCGTTCAGGGCAATGGAACAGGTTTTCGCAGGGTTTTGGATGCTTTATGACCCGCCTGATTGGTGGGAGCATTGGTGGGAAGGGAAATATCAGGTTGCTCTGTCAATTGAAGTTGTCAGCATCGGTGGAGATATTCATTTCTATATCCGCACCCCTGAAGCCCTCCGCAATCTAATAGAATCAAGCATATACGCGCAGTATCCTGAAGTGGAAATTACTGAAGCAGAGGACTATACTTTGAAAATTCCGCAGGATATACCTAATAAAACATGGGATATGTGGGGCTGTGATTATGAATTTATCAAGCCCGATATTTATCCTATGAAGACATACTCAAAATTTTTTGAGGAAAGTCCGGCCGCCAAAGAGGAAAAAAGGATAGACCCCTTGGCAGCTCTTTTAGAGGGTTTGGCCCAGGTTAAGCCGGGAGAACAAATTTGGGTTCAGATAAGGATAAAGCCGGTTACCAATGCGGAGAATGATTACAAAGACAGGACAAGGACGGAAGTTAATAAATTAGTTTACAGAAATGATGATTCCAAGAACAAGACAAAACAATATCCTTTAATTAAACAGGCGTTGGATGTTGTTTTGACCGGCCAACCCCCGGCTGATTTTACGGAAGAAAAAAAAGAAGGACCGATTCTCCCCCCGGAGATGAAGCTTACACCGGGAGAGAGGGAAATAGTTTCTCTGATAGAGCAGAAAATTTCCAAGGTTATGTTTGAAGGATTTATCCGATTTATTATTTTGGGGGAAAAAGACAAATGGCATAAAGCCAATCTTAAAAACGTTTTGGCTTTTTTTGCCAACTTTAATACCGAGAATGTTAATAGTTTTAAGCCCTGGTCGCCAAGCCTCACCAAAATTCATAAGCACGGAGCATTATTTTTAAATATGTTATTGCATGACCGCAAACTCTATATGCGCAAGAGGAAGCTATTTAGAAGGTACCAGGCGCGTTTATGGTATAATTATCCAAAGCCGGATAAAACCTTTATTTTAAATTTAGAGGAACTGGCTACAATGTTTCATTTTGTCGGCCGTTCTGCGGTGCCGGCTCCTATGGTTCAGAGAGTAGAGGCCAAGAAAGCGGAACCCCCGATAAATTTACCGGGAACCTAATTTATGGAAGATACATATGTAAATTTTTTAGGGATAACAAATTTCCGTAATACCGATAAAAAATTCGGTATTAAAATTGATGACCGCCGAAAGCACGTTTATATCATCGGGAAAACCGGTATGGGTAAGACCACGCTGTTAGCCAATATGGCGGCTCAAGATATCCGCCAGGGCTATGGTTTAGCTTTTGTCGACCCTCATGGGGAGCAGGCCGAAGAGCTTTTGGATTATGTCCCCAAGGAAAGGATAAAGGATGTGATTTATTTAAACCCTGCTGACATTGATTGGCCGGTCGGTTTTAATATTATGGAGGTCAAAGACCCAAATACTCGGCACCTGATTGCCTCTGGTCTTATGGGGGTTTTTAAGAAAATTTGGCCGGATGTTTGGTCTGCGAGAATGGAATATATTTTGAATAATGCGATTCTGGCTTTGCTTGAGTATCCGGGCTCTACTCTTCTCTGCATCAACAGGATGCTGTCTGATGTCGATTATAGAAAGAAAGTGATTGAGCAGGTTACTGACCCGGTGGTAAGGGCTTTTTGGACCCAAGAGTTTGCCCGTTACACTCAGCGTTATGAGGTTGAAGCGACAGCAGCCATCCAGAATAAGGTTGGGCAATTTTCTTCCAATCCATTAGTCAGGAATATTATTGGTCAAACTCGTTCCACAATAGATATGAGGGAGATTATGGACCAGAAGAAAATTTTAGTTGTTAATCTGTCTAAGGGTAGAATAGGGGAGGCGAATTCTACTCTTTTAGGCGCGCTTGTTATAACTAAACTCTATCTCGCAGCAATGTCGCGCGTGGAAATAGCCGAGGAAGAACGAAACGATTTTTTTCTGTATGTTGACGAATTTCAAAATTTTGCCACGGAATCGTTTGCGAGCATTCTGTCAGAAGCCAGAAAATATCGTTTGTCGCTGGTTTTGGCGCATCAATATATTGCCCAGATGGAAGAAATGGTGGCAGATGCGGTTTTCGGCAACGCCGGAACGATAATCACTTTTAGAATCGGAGCCGAGGATGCGGAATATTTGGAGAAAGAATTTACCCCGGTGTTTGAGGCAGGCGATTTCGTGAATCTGCCAAAATATGATATATATATAAAACTGATGATTGACGGAGTTGCGGGTAGGCCGTTCTCCGCATTGACGCTTCCGCCAATCGGGAAAATTGAGAATTCTTTTAGGGATGAGATAATCGATTTTTCTCGAAAGAAGTATGCTCTTTCAAAGAAAGAAGTAGAGGATGGCATTAGCGAGTGGGCCAAAGGGAAAGAGGAGAAGGAATTGCCGCAAAAGAAAAAGAACAATAATAGAAATAACAACTATAGCAATTATAGACGCAGCGGCAGTAGCAGTAGTAGTAGCAGCAGCAACAGAAGCAGCAGCAACAGAAGCAATGGTAATATTAATCATTATTCCGGCTCTAAGGAAAATTCCAATATAGCGGAGAAGATTACGCCAGCTGTTTCTATCAGTTTGAAAGAGGCATTAGAAAAAGAGCCGATTCCTTTTTCGCCTCCGCACAATAGAAACCACAACGAGAAAGAAAGAGTAAAAAAAGAAGTTGATGTAAACGCGTTGAGAGGCGCATTGAAAGAGGCATTGAATAATGCCAAACCGGCCGCAGAACTTGAGAGCAAAGAGCTGTCGTTAGAAAAAAGCGAAAGGAAGAGCGGGGTCTTAAGACCCGGAGAAAAAGTCAGCTTTGATTGATTGCTGATTAATGATTAGTGATTAATTATTAATAATTTATGAATACTCTTAGAAATTTTGCCTTTAAAGATAAAAGAGTTCTATTAAGAGCTAATTTTGATGTGCCTCTTGACGGAAAAGGAGAGATTATGGATGATTTCAGAATTAGAAGGTCCTTGCCCACCATAAAATTTCTTATTGAAAACGAGGCAAGAGTGATTTTAATAAGCCATTTGGGCCGACCCGATGAAGTCCAGAATGGGAAAACAAGAGTTCAAAAATTAACTCTCTATCCAATAGCGGGAAAGTTATCGTCGTTATTGGGTCAAGAAGTAAAATTCGTTAAAACTTGTGTTGGACGGGAAGCAGAAAAGGCGGTGAAAAATCTTAAACCGGGAGAAGTTTTATTATTGGAAAACCTGAGATTTTTTCCAGGGGAAATTTCTAATGATGATGCCTTTGCCAAACAGTTATCGTCTTTGGGAGAAATTTTTGTTAATGATGCTTTCAGCAACGCTCATCGGAAACATGCTTCTATTGTAGGTATTCCCAAATATCTTCCTTCGGTAGCCGGTTTGTTATTTGAAGAAGAAGTTAAAATTTTAAGCGCTGTTTTGGAAAAGCCCAAGAGGCCATTGGTGGCAATTTTAGGCGGGGCCAAATTAAAAACAAAAATTCCTTGTCTGATTAATTTTTTAAAAATCGCTGACCATATTTTGGTAGGCGGTAAAATCGCTCCAGCCATATTGTATGCTAAAGGGATTTCATTATCTCCATTTATATTAGAAGACGGGGCAAGAGAAGGGCTGGCGGAATTAGAGCTCACTAATTCTAAATTACATATGCCCATAGATGCCTTGGTTGGGCTTAAAAGCCATCAGGCAGATTATCTACGCCAGTCAGCAATTGGGAAAATTAGAAGCGAAGAGCAGATGTTTGATATTGGTCCCGAGAGCGTGAGGATGTTTTCTGACATCATTCAAGAAGCGAAGACCATTATTTGGAACGGACCCCTTGGCTATATTGAAGACGAAAGATTTTCCAACGGGACATTAGCCATTGCCAGCGCTATTTTGAGAGGCCGTTCTTTTTCAGTGGTCGGAGGAGGGGATACCAACGCCTTCTTGGCAGAGAATAATTTGCGGGGAAAATTCGACTATGTTTCAACTGGCGGGGGAGCAATGCTTGAATTTTTCAGCGGGAGCGAACTGCCGGGGATTAAGGCCTTAAAAAGATAGTTTTATGGAAAATAGAGAATATCCAAAGGGAACAAGAGAGGTTGCTCAAAGGATTTTAAGAGCAGCTCAAAAAGGGGAAAAAGTGATTATTTTTGGCGATGCTGATTTAGATGGCATCGCTTCAGTTGTTATCCTACAGGAGCTTTTTGAGCTCTTGAATCCCCTGTACTGCCAGAATAAAAATATTAAGGTTTATTTTCCGGATAGGGAAGAGGAAGGGCATGGGCTTAGTAATCACGCCCTGGATTTTTTCGTTGACGAAATGCCTGCTTTGTTTTTTACGGTTGACTGCGGCATAGCTAACATAAAAGAGTTTAAGCGGGCGAAAAAAATGGGGTTTGAAACAATTATTATAGACCACCATCCTCCCTTGGAGAAGGTGGCCAAACCGGACCTTCTTATTGACCCAAAACAGCAAGGCGAGACCTATCCGTTTACTGATTTTGCCGCAGTGGGGCTTGTGTATAAGGTTGCGGAATGTGTTTTGTCAGAGACCAATCATCCAGAGTATGTGAAAGAAAAACTATTAGAGCTCGCTGCTTTGGCTACGCTTTCTGATATGATGCCCCTTAAAGAGGATAACCGCGAGATAGTGAATAGGGGCATAAACGCTTTATTAACCACTCAGAGGCCGGGCCTCTTGGCCCTAATTGAACTTGGGGATGTTGATTTGGAAACAGATGTTGACATTTTCCAGAGAGTTATTGCTCCGCTTAACAGCGCAAAATTAAAAAATAATATTGCTGAAAGCTATTTGCTTTTGACAGAAACATCCCTTAAGGAGGCAAAAATATTGGCCCGACATTTGATCAAGCAAAATAAGGAGAAAAAGGCCATAATCCAGCAAAGCACAGACGACCTTGTTCAGAAGATAGAAAGAGAAAAGAAAGAATCAGTTATGATTTTTGAAGTCAGCGATTATTGGCCGGTGCCGGCTCTCGGAGTTATTGCCTCAAAACTTCTTCGGCTTTATAAAAAACCGATTTTTCTTTTCAAGAAAGGAGAACAGGAGAGCATCTGTTCGGCCAGGTTGCCCTATGATTTAAACGGAGTTGACGCCCTTATTAAGTGCAAGAAATTTCTTAAGACCTATGGTGGTCATGCCCCGGCTTGCGGATGCCGATTAGAGAATAAAAATCTTGCCAAACTGGAAAAATGTTTGAGTTCATATCTTAAAAAGCAAATCAAAAAAGAAGACAATGGATAAAATAATCGTTTTAACTGATGGCGCGTCGCGAGGCAATCCTGGACCGGCTTCTGTTGGAGTCGTAATCGCTGGTGCGAGAGCCGTTGTCCGAAAAGAGTATTCAAAAACAATTGGCGAGACCACCAACAATGAAGCCGAGTATCAGGCAGTGATTTTTGCTCTGAAAAAAATTAAAGCGTTAATCGGAAAAACAAAAGTGAAAACTGCGGAGATTTTAATAAAATCCGATTCTGAATTGATGGTTTCGCAATTGTCCGGAAAATACAAAATAAAACATCCGAATATCCAGAAACTATTTATTCAAGTTTGGAATTTAAAAATTGATTACAAAAAAGTGGATTTTCAGTTGATTCCTCGGGAGCAAAATGTTTTGGCTGATAAATTGGCAAATCAAGCATTGGACGCAGAATCCCAAAAACTATTCTAAAAATCAGTTTAATTTTTGCGATGTTAGTGCGATGTTAGGGTGCGATGTTAGGGTCAGACCCTAACATATTCTATTTTTTTTGTAGCTTCTTTTTTATTCTATTTTTTTATTTTAATTTTTACATCTGTAATATTTTGGAAACCATATTAAGGAAACCATATTAAGGAAACCATATTTTGGAATTATATTTTGGAATTATATGTTGGAATCAAATTTGGGCAAATCAGGTTTCCCAAAAAACTCTTTAAGGGATTACGAGGCCCGGCCTCGTAATTTTTGCTAAACGTCGGAACCCTTGCCAGCTCTACGGATACTCACTACGAGGCCCGGCCTCGTAATTTTTGGGGAAAAGTTATCCACAGCCCCCTTGCTCTGAATTTTTTGAACTCGCGGGTCAAAAATTTGATTTTTTTGAACTCGCGGTTATAAAATTTGACTTTTGGCGAAAATTTGATATAATAATAACGCCAAGTAGACAAGACAATCGCTCTCTATAAGCGCTATGCGTTCACAGAGAGAGGAAAGTCCGAACACCCAGTGGCTGTTTGCCAGCGACACAGGTAGCGGGTAACGCCCGTCATCCGTGAGGATAGAGGTGCGAACAGTGACGCCCTGAGCCGAAAGGCGAAGGGTACCCTTTTAGGGTAAGCCCTTGAGGAAACTCAAGGGGTGAAACGGCTAAATCCTTACCCGGGTGCAAGAGCAAATAAAGTAGCTCGCATGACTCCGAGGGTAACCGAGGAGCTAGATAGATGGTTGTCTCAAACAGAATTCGGCTTATTGTCTACTTGGCATAACACAAACAGCTCCCCGAAGGAGCTGTTTGTGATTTTAAAGATAAACTATTTTCTCAAAAGTTTTTTCTTAAAACTCAACTTCATTGTGATTACTTTGTCTGAAGAAAATATTTTGGCAGCGATAGTTATTAAAAGAGCGAAAATAAGCAATTCATACAATACTCCGATTATTATCAGCGAATAATTGTGCATTATAAGGTTTTGTGGCACCAAAAATGGATGGGAAAAAGGGATTATATAAATAGCTATTTTAGCCAGAGGAGAAATGGTGTTGATGTCAAAGAACATTGTTAGGAAATAGGGGACCATAATCAGAATCATCAATGGCGTTGTCACTGCCTGAACCCCCTTAACATCTTCTGCTAAAATTCCGAGAATTATAGCAAGCGCCAAGGCGCATAAGATTGCAAGAAATAGAGATATTCCTAAAACAATATAGCCCCCGAGAATCATTCCGATTTGTAATTCTGTCAATGAGGTGCCGAGCCCAGCGCTGCTGGTTTGCAGCTCATTCCCCATTATTCCATTAATATAAGAATTAAAGCCGAACATAAACACGGCAGCAAAAATAAGGGCCATGATTCCCGCAGCTGTGATTTTAGCCAAAACAATTGTTTTTCTGGAAACAGGCGAGCTTAACAGGGTTTCTAAGGTTTTGTTTTCTTTTTCCGTGGCCACGGTAGTGGCAACCATTTGAGCAGCCAATATAATGACCATAAATAGGACAATAGGCATAAATGCTGTCTGGGAACGAATAAAATTCATAACTTGGTCAGAATCTGCTTGAGCCATGCGATTCTGTATTACTACGAATTCTTCTGCTTGGATCAAGTTTTTAATATTTTCAGGGTCAACATTAGGCAAACCATTTTTGATTACTTGATCAGATACACTATTATTTATATATCCAATTATCTGTTTTAAAGATAAGCTTTTGAAGGAACCAAAAAGAGAAAAGTTTTTGATATTGCTGTAGATTTCAAGTTTTTGAGGCTGAAGATCACTTATTCCCTGCCCAAAGCTAGCCGGAATATACATAGCTATATCTATATCCTTATTTTCTTTAAAAATATTTTTTATGTCTTGTTGTTCAAAATTGACGATATTAAAATTATTAGCAGTTAAAGCCTGGATAATCGGAGCCGAAAATTCACTGTTGTCTTCATTAATGATAGCGATATTTTGCGGAGCAGTTATTTTTTCCCTCTCGTTGCTGATAACATTTCCAAGGACACCAAAGAGTACTGCAGTGAATATAAGGGGAATAACCAGTTGCGGAGTTATCAGCTCTTTTATCTCTTTTTGGAGTAAAATGAGAAATTTTTTCATGAAATTATTTTAACAAATACTTCTTCTAAATTATCCGCAGAGTATTTTTCTTTTAATTCTTGTGGCGTTCCAATGGCCAGAATTTCGCCTTTATGAATAATTCCTATTCGGTCTGATAAAAATTCAATCTCAAGCATATTGTGGCTGGATAAAAGCACAGACATGCCTTCTTTGGCCAACTCTTTTATAATTTTCCTTATCTCAAAAGCGTTTATAACATCAAGTCCGCTGGTGGGCTCATCAAGAATAGCTAACTTGGGCCTGCTCATAACAGTGCGGGCGAGCAGGAGTTTTCTGGTCATGCCCTTGCTGAACGTTTTCGCCTTATCCTTGAGCCGGTCACCAAGACCGGTTATCCGTATAGCATAATCAAGAAATTCTTTTTGTTGAGCCTTATCATTAGTGAAAATAGAGGCCATAAATTTTAAGTATGCTGTTCCAGAAAGATTTTTATAAGCTCCTGCTTCTTCCGGTAAATAACTGATAATCTCCCTTGCCTTACTCGCTTCTTTTTTTAAATCATAACCGCAGATTTGCACTTCTCCTGCCGAGGGAGTGAGAATGGTGGCGATAATTTTTAAGGCAGTTGATTTGCCTGCACCGTTAGGTCCTACCAGAGCAAAAATTTCGCCTTTTCCGACCTTAAAACTGATCCCCCTAAGGGCCGTCACCTCCTTATAGTTTTTATACAGATTTTCTACTTCAAGCGTTTTTTCCATAAAAATTGATTAATACCGTATAAATATTTTATTTCCATTTGGCAAAGCGATATTTTGGACCAGTATTAAATTATAATAGCAGGAATATGTTTGATAATGAAATAAAAAGAGATTTATTGCGGAAAATTTATTATGGGCCCTACCACGGAACTCACTATGGGCTCGGTACGAATTCAGCACGGTTTTCACCCCGGTCCTTATTACCCGTCCGGTTATTACGAGGCCCGGCCTCGTAATTTGTGCTAAACGTCGGAACCCTTGCCAGTACTACGGATACTCACTACGAGGCCCGGCCTCGTAATTTTTGAGGGAAAGTTATCCACAGCCATTTTGTCTTAGATTTTTTGGAATAAATTATATCCAAAATAAATTATATCCAATTTTAGATATCATAATACACCCATTAATTTGTTTAGGTCCAGATAGATATGATACACTTGTTAAGTTGTCTAGGTTCAGATAGATATCCGCCACTTAAGTTGTCTAGGTTCAGATAGATATCCGCCACTTAAGTTTGTAAAAAACGCGGAAAAATACTAAAATGTTTAGATATATATTGGCGTGATACTATGGAAGATAAACCCAATAAGGGGAAAGAGCTGATAACAAAAATTGATGGAAAAAGTTTTGCCAGGATTCCTGTCAAAACGCATTTTATTACTCGTCGGGATAACTTAGATGATATAATTAAAAAATATATTCTCCCAGTTGTTCATCCGTCGGATATAGTAATGTTCGGCCAGAAGATTGTAGCCATCATACAAAACAGGATAGTTTATAAAAAAGATATTGAGTTGAGTTTTTGGGCAAAGTATTTGTCTCAATTTGCCACCAAAAATCCGGCTGGCCCGGCAATGGGCGACCCGTATAAGATGCAGATAGCAATCAACACTGCTGGTTTACCGAGAATTTTATTTTCCGGTGCGATAAGCGCCGTAGCGAAATTATTTGGGATATCCGGCGTCTTTTATCGGTTGGCCGGAAATCAAGTGAATCAAATAGACGGATTTTGCGACGATGCTTTTACTGATTATCTTGAAATGGGTATTTTGGGACTTAAAAATTGTGATGAGCTCTGCGATGAAATAAAAAATAAATATAATTTTTCCGCCATAGTAGCCGACATCAATGACATAGGCGGAAATATTTTAGGAGTAAGCCGTGATTTAAAAGGAAAAAGCAAGCTATTGTTTCAAATAGTCAAAGACAATCCTTTGGGGCAAAAATCCCAATCAACGCCGATAGGAATCATTAGAGAGGTAAAAAGTTAGACAGGGGCAGACATAATGATAAAAAAAATTCTCAATTTAAGGTCTAGTAATATTACGATAGCAGCTTTCATTTTATCTGCAGCCAGTTTAACGAGCGCTTTGCTTGGCTTTTTCAGAGACCGCCTTTTAGCCGGCAGATTTGGCGCAGGCGATGAGCTTGATATTTATTACGCTGCTTTCAGAATTCCTGATTTTGTGAATATGGTTCTGATTATGGGCGCGATATCGGCTGCGATTGTGCCGATTTTTACTTATTATTGGGCAAAAGACAAAGAAGAAGCAAAGAAATTTTTGGCCAATTTATTAAATTTGATGTTTACGGCCTTCGCGGTGGTTTCTGTGATTTTATTTATTTTTGCTCCACAGTTGGTTTCTGTCATAGCGCTTGGATTTTCAGAAGAGAAAAAACAGATGACCGTGGTTTTAACCCGAATAATGTTTTTGAGTCCGATAATTCTCGGAACCAGCAATGTTCTTAGCGGCGTTCTCCATGTATTTTCAAGATTCTTAGTCACGGCTCTGGCGCCGATAATGTATAATCTTGGCATTATTTTCGGCATTTTATTTTTTGTTCCGGTAGTCGGATTGCCCGGGCTTGCGTGGGGAGTGGCCTTTGGCGCTTTTCTCCATTTAATGATTCAACTGCCGATATTTTTGCATCTGGGATTCAGACCCCGGAAAATTTTTGTTCCGATGGATGCGGGAATCAAAAAAGTTTTTTATCTAATGCTTCCGCGTTCCATTGGCATAGGCGTTTCCCAGATTAATTTTATGGTTATGACAGCCATTGGTTCAACTCTGGCGGCCGGTTCAATCGCGGTTTTCAATTTAGCCAATAATTTGAGTAGAAGCCTTATTATCCTTCTGGCCGTTCCTTTATCCACTGCCGCATTCCCTGCCTTGGCAACCGCTTTTTCCGAAGGCAAAAAAGGTGAATTTTTAAAAAAGTTCTCTTTAACTTTCCGCCTTCTTTTATTTATTATTGTCCCGGCCAGCGTTTTACTGTTTATTTTTAGAGCGCAATTGGTAAGAATTATTTTCGGAACCGGCCGTTTCAGCTGGACCGACACCCGATTAACCGGAGCTTGCCTTGCCTTATTTTCCTTGAGTTTATTTGCTTACGGTTTGGGGCTTTTACTTTCCCGGGCATTTTACGCGGCCCATAATACCAAAACCCCGACCCTAATAAGCGTGTCAACGGTTTTGATAAATATTGTTTTGTGTTTTTCCTTTGTGTATGCCCTTAAAAATCCGGGCTGTTTCTACAATTTTATGTCCAAGGCCTTGAAATTGGAGGGATTAGGGGACATAAGCATTGTTGGTTTGCCTTTGGCATACTCTATCTCCGGTATTATTCAGTTCGTTCTATTGTATATCTTTTTGCGCGAGAAACTTGGGAGCGTCAAAAAAAGAGAAATTTTTAAAACTGCCCAAAAGACGATTATTGCCACCTTGCCCGCCGCTGCAATAGGATTCTTTTCTCTTCGATTTTTCGCCCTGTTTTTGAATACCGCTACTTTTGTCGGAATTTTTCTTCAAACCGCAATGGCGGGACTAACGGCGTTTTCAACCTATTTTTTAGTGTCTTTGCTAATAAAATCGGAAGAAATGAGGTTATTAAAAAATTTTTTAAAGCGCTATTTTGTAAAATATCGGGTTCAGGAAATCGGCGACGGAAATCAACCATAGGTTTTTTGATAAGATGAAATATTGTTATGAATAAAAATATCCGCAATTTCGGGATTGTTGCCCACATAGACCATGGAAAGTCAACATTGGCTGACCGGTTTTTGGAATTGACTCATACTATTGACCCTAAAAAAATGCAGCCCCAATTTTTGGATATGATGGAGCTGGAAAGAGAAAAAGGCATTACCATCAAACTCCAGCCAGTGCGAATGGAATACAAGGGTTATGTCTTGAATATGATTGACACGCCCGGGCATGTTGATTTTACCTATGAGGTATCGCGCAGTTTGGCCGCCATAGAAGGAGTGATACTTTTAGTTGATGCGCTAAAAGGCATTCAAGCCCAAACCCTAATGAATTTGGAGTTGGCCAAAAAAGAGGGCTTGGTCATTATCCCGGTGATAAATAAAATTGATTTGATAGGGGATGATGAACAGCGGTTGACAAGGGTGGTCAACGAGGTGGCGGAGCTTTTGAAAGTAAACCAAAAAGATATCATAGCAATTTCTGCTAAGAACGGCACTAATATAGAGAAAGTTTTAGAGACAATCATTGAAAAAATCCCTGCCCCGGAATGGAATATTACAGCGCCGTTAAGGGCTTTGATTTTTGACTTCCAGTATGATTCTTTCAAAGGAGTTATCGCTTATTTCCGGGTGAGAGAGGGGGTGATAAAAAAAGGAGATGAACTTTTTATGATTAATTCCGCCAGTCGGGCGCAAGCCAAAGAAGTAGGATGGTTTAAGCCGGGTCTTTCTCCCCAAGAACAGCTCGAGAGTGGGGGAATAGGATATGTCGCTTTGGGGATAAAAGAACCGGACAAAGTAAAAGTCGGAGACACGATTACTCTTTATGAGGGCTGTCAAAGCGTCAAGCATTTGCCGGGGTACAAAGAGCCGAAAGCAGTGGTGTTTGTAGGGATTTTTCCTGAAAACGCCGATGATTGGACCTCGTTAAGAGACGGTTTAATGAAATTAAGATTGAATGACCCGTCTTTAAGCTTCAAGCCGGAATCAAAATCCGCTCTGGGCCGGGGATTTTTGTGCGGATTTTTGGGGCTTTTGCACGCTGAAATTGTGATTGAGCGCCTTAAAAGGGAGTTTAAAATGGAGCTAATGACATCTGCGCCTTCGGTCTGTTATTTATTGGAATTTGAAGGAGACAGAGAAGAGATGGTTTGTTCGGTGATGGATTGGCCCGACGAATCAAGAATCAAGAACACCAAAGAGCAGTTTTGCTCTTTAAAGATTATTCTGCCGACTAAATTTTTAGGCAATACCTTAAAATTGATCGAAAATCGTCAACCGAATATTAACCATTTAAGTCCGGATAAAATCCTTTTAATCTGTGAAATACCATTCAGAGAATTGATGGCGAATTTTTATGATAAACTCAAAAGCGCCAGCCAAGGATATGGGTCTATGGATTATTCTTTTTTGGACTGGCGGAGATCGGATTTGGTAAAATTGGAAGTTTTGGTCTTAGGGAAGCCGGAAGAAGCGCTTTCCACAATTATTCCCAGAGAAAAGGCCTTTCAGGAAGGCAGGATTATAGTGGAAAAACTAAAAAGTATTTTTCCTTCTCAGTTGTTTCCAGTTCCTCTGCAGGCAAAAATTGGGGGCAATATTATTGCCCGGGAAACCGTAAAAGCAAGGCGGAAAGATGTTACTGCGCCGCTCTACGGCGGAGATGTAACCCGCAAGCGGAAACTTTTAGAGAAACAAAAGAAAGGCAAGAAGAAACTCCGAGGAAGAGCCAACCTAAGAGTGCCGCAGGCAGTGCTCTGGAAAATGTTTAGGACCGAGTAGGTTAGTTGAAAAAAATAGATTTTGGAGCTATCATCTAAATAGAGCTGACAGTGATAAGCTCAATATCATACTCAAAGATACTACCACTGCTATTATTATCCAAATCCAACGCGCTAATTGTTTGCTTTTAACCTTCTTCATATTATTCTTATGATAGCAAAAAAAAGGAAATCCACAAAGCACACCGGTCAGGAGAAAATCTTAATTGGATTTTTGATGTTATTAGATGTTTTGGTTGTGGGCTTTTTAGTATTTGGCAACCTCAAACTTTATTCTGAGAATAAAGAAGCAAGAAGCCAATATATCGATTTGAATAAAGAGCTTCAATATTTGGAAAACAAGAATCAGGAATTGCAAGCATTGTTTTCCTATGCCAACGAAGAAGATTATACAGAGGCAGTATTGAGAGAGAAGGGGTTGTATAAGAAAGAGGGAGAGGAGGTTGTGGTGATAACAAGAGATAGCGTTCCGCAGGCAGCGCCGGCACAAGTTGACGCTCAATCATCGACAGAAAGCGCTTCAGTTTGGCAGAAAATCCTTGATTTCTTTGGCAGTATTTTCGGGCGGGATTAGTACAGTGGCAGTACATAACCTTCCCAAGGTTGAGACGCGGGTTCGACTCCCGTATCCCGCTCACACCGAATGCCAGCGTAGCTCAGTGGAAGAGCAACTCTTTCGTAAAGAGTAGGCCGTCGGTTCAAATCCGACCGCTGGCTCTGAAATTATCATTACGCTTATGAAAGAAGAAATTTCCATAAAAATAGAGGATATACAAGATAAGCTCCATCATTTGATGGACTGTCTTTGAATTTGAGAACAAGAAGAAAGAAATAAAACAGCTTGAAAAGGAATTATCCGATGTTTCTGATTGGAATGAGCAGAAGAAATTAGTGGAAGCCAGCAAAAGATTGTCTTGTTTGAAAGAAGAAACAGACCAGCTTGAGCAATTTCAAAAAGAAGCGCAGGATTTGGCCGAATTAATGAATCTGTCTTTTACGGATGCGGAATTAAACGGAGAAACGAAGAAGATGGCAGAAAAACTTTTTCAAGAGCTTGAGGCGAAGGAAAGCGAAATTTTTCTTTCCGGTCCCTATGATAAGAATAATGCTATTTTGACAATCAATGCCGGCGCCGGTGGAAATGACGCAGAGGATTGGGTAACCATTCTCTTGAGAATGTATGAGAGGTTTGCCGATATAAAAGGGTTTAAATATTTAGTGCTTTACCGCAGTTTTGGAGAGCCGGGGCCCGAAGGGAGAATCGGGACAAAGGAGGTTGCGCTGGAAATCAGAGGTAAAAATGTATTTGGATTATTGAGAAGAGAAAGCGGAGTGCATCGTCTGGTAAGAATATCGCCGTTTTCCGCAAAGCAATTAAGGCATACTTCGTTTGCTTCGGTGGAAGTGATGCCGGAATTGGCAGAAGAAGCAACGCAAGAGATAGAAATTAAAGACGAGGATTTGAGGGTTGACACTTATAGAGCGTCGGGTCCGGGCGGACAGTATGTCAACAAAAGGGAATCAGCCATAAGAATTACCCATTTGCCGACAAAGATTGTGGTCAGCTGTCAGGTTGAGCGGACGCAAGGGATGAACCGGAAGAAAGCCATGGAAATTTTGAAGAGTAAGCTTTTGCAGAAAAAAGAAAAAGATGAAAAAATAAAGATGGCAAGAATAAAAGGCGCTTCCAAAAGTCCGGAGTGGGGAAACCAAATCCGCTCTTATGTCTTCTATCCGTATAAAATGGTTAAAGACCATCGGACAAAAATTGAGACCAGTCAATTGGAAGCGGTGCTGGACGGCAATTTAGCCCAATTTATTGAAGCCGAACTTCGTTTAACATAATCTAAAGATGATTTTTTTTGAGAATATAAGCAAAATATACAAACCGGACACCGTGGCATTAAAAAATGTCAGTTTTCAGATTGCCATCAATGAAAATGAATTCGTTTCCATTGTTGGCAAATCCGGCGCCGGCAAGACAACCCTGATTAAGCTGCTTTTGCGCGAAGAAGAGCCGACCGATGGAAAGATAATTTATGGAGGGAAAAATATTGCAGAGATAAAGAACAAGGAGTTACCGCTGTTCCGCCAAAAAATTGGATGCGTGTTTCAGGATTATCGACTTTTGCCCAATAAAACCGTTTTTGAAAATGTGGCTTATGCCATGGAACTGATGGGAGCCACCGATTATGAGATTTTAAGGGATGTCCCTCGCCTTTTGGAAATTGTCGGCTTGGAGGACAGGGCAAAACATTTCCCTATCGGGCTTTCCGGCGGGGAAAAGCAGCGCACTGCCATTGCCAGGGCTTTGGCCGTAAGGCCGGAGGTGATTATCGCTGATGAGCCGACCGGCAATCTTGACCCTTATCATACGAGAGATATAATCAGTTTACTTGAAAAAATATATGAGTTAGGGACAACTGTGATTCTTTCTACCCATGACAAAGCGGTAATAAATAGTTTGGTCCGGCGGGTGATTACTTTGGACAACGGCGAAATCATCCGCGACGAAGAAAAAGGAAGATTCATTTTGTAGATATGTTTACTTTTTTAAGAAGAGTAACCCGTTTCGGGTGGCATAATTTTTGGAGAGCCGGGGGCTTAAATGTGGCCACTGTCTTTGTATTGATTGTAACCATTACCTTAATCACCTCTCTTTTTATATCCGAGGGCGCGGTAAAGCACATAATCGCCCAGATAAAAGACAAAATAGACATCAGCGTTTATGTGGCGCCCGAAACAAGCCCTGAAGAAATGGAAACCATAAAAGACAAATTAATTGGAATGCCGGAAGTGCAAATAGTAACCATCGTTTCCAAAGAGGACGCTTTGGAACAATTCAAGGAAAAACACAAGAATGACCCGGTATTACTGGAATCATTGGACATTGTCGGAACCAATCCTTTTTACGCTTCGCTGGATATAAGGGCAAATGACCCGGAGCAATATGCAGCCATATTAGAGGTTTTAAACAGTTCTTCTTTGAGCGACATTATTTACAAAGTGGATTATGTGGAGAAAAAAACAGTTATTGAAAAACTTTCCAAGTTTATAACTGATGTGAATACCGGCGGGCTTTTAATCGCTTTAGCCCTTGGGGTAGTGGCGGTTTTAGTGGCTTTTAATACTATCAGGGTGGCGATTTACGACGCCAGCAGGGAAATCTCAATTATGCGATTGGTCGGCGCTTCCAATCGTTTTATAAGGGGCCCGTTCATTGTGCAGGGTATGATAGCCGGAACTATTGCCGCCTTGGCATCGTTTCTTGTTCTTGTTTTGATGAGCTATTTTCTGGCTCCCCAAATTGATGCCGCGACCAATGGATTTAATGTATTCTCGTGGTTCAAGGCGCGGGCCTTTGGCTTATTCTTCGCTCAATTGGCGAGCGGAATTGCTTTGGGAGTAATCTCCAGCTTAATCGCCATCAGAAAATATTTGACAGCATAATCCAGCGCTAGTAGGATTTACTAAGTAGGGGGATTCATCACACACAACACTGCGGGATCGTCTAACGGTAGGACACGGCCCTCTGGAGGCTGGTATCTTGGTCCGAATCCAAGTCCCGCAACTCTTCGTCACTTTGTTCCTCAGAACCTTCGGCCCTTCTTCGCTTCGCTCATCAGGGTCATTTCTGGCTATTTGCCAGAAATGACTAAATAAATATGAGCGAAGAAGGCACTGATGCTGAGCGAAGCGAGGCAGAAGTGTGCTCGGTTCGAGAGACCGAGACGCATAAAAATCAGAATTGACACCATTTATTAGTTCTATTTTTATTTACTATTTTTGTTTTTCTTAATTTTAATATAAAGCTAAAATGAATAATTTTTTTGAGAAAAATAAAATATTTTTGGCGATTGTTGCCGGGGCCTTGATAATCGGCACAGGTGTTTATTTCGGCCTTCAGAAAAACGCTGACAAAAAGCTTCCTGCCGTCGCCACCGAATGCTTGGCACCCGAAAAGGCAATAGTCACCAAAGTTTTAGACGGAGACACGATTATTATTGAAGGCGGTTACCATATCCGGTTTTTGGGCATTGACGCTGATGAAAGCGGTTATCCTTGTTATGAATCAGCCAAGTCCCGGCTTGAAGAGCTAATTTTAAATAAAGAAGTAAGATTAGAGATGGACAAGACCGATGTTGACCAATATGACAGGTGCCTAAGGTATGTTTTTTTTGGTGACCAAAACATTGACCTTCAATTAGTAGAGGAGGGCTTGGCCATAGCCAGATTCTATCCGCCGGATGTGAAGTATCAAAAAGAAATTATTCAAGCTGAAGAAGATGCCATTAAAAACAAAATTGGTTGTAAATGGAGTCAAGGAGGGGCGGTCATTGAGGAGAAAAAGAATGAATTCCAATGGCAGGAATTAACCACGGAAAAATTGGGCTATGATGTAGTAGGTGCCTGCCAAGCCGGAAAATATTTGGGCAGGGAGTTGATCGTTGAAGGAAAGGTTGCCGACGCTTATCGCGACCTGCAAAGCAACACCGTCTTTTTGAATTTTGAAAAGCCCCATCCTAACCAGTGTTTTACCGGAGTAATTTTTAGTTCGGATTTGTATAAATTTGTTCAAAATCCCGAAGATTATTATTTAAATAAAACCGTCAGGGTTATGGGAGAGGTAAAAGAATATCAGGGCAGGCCGGAAATTATTTTAGAAACTCCTAATCAAATTGAAGTAGGGGAATAGTTAAATTTTAAACTCGAATTGAGGTTTTTTGTCCGCACTATCAAAATTGCCTTGGATAAGGCAATTTGTTGTTTTTTTGGGATTGCGGGAGTATTATCAAATTAGCCCTTTGAGAACCAAAAGGCGCAAAGGAGGCGAAGCAATTGGCAATTGGTGGCAATTGGGGACGTGTACCGTTTTATTATCGAGCGGGGAAAGTCCGATTTCCCCCGAGAAATTTAGAGGAAATAAATTATTGATATGGGGAAATTCAATTTTAAAGACGAAGAAGATTTTTTGAGAATTAAGAATGAAGCCGAAAAGTTTTATCAAGAGATAGGGGCAGTTTATTGTCCCTATTTTAAAGTGAAGATTGTCTTTAATACAAAAGGATTAAAACATCTTAAATTTAAATCAAATAGGCAGGCCAGACCACGCAAAGATCAATATTCGAGATTTAAACTTATGAGTTTAGCTCCCAAGGTTTTAGAACAGTCCCATACCCTACAAGGCATTTGGCAGATAAGAAGATTTGAATTTCAAAAGACAAACAGCAGATGGGAGCGAATTATGAAGGATGTGATTTATTATGAATTTATTGCGGTTATGAATAACGTAAGAGTAAAGGTTATTGTTAAAGAAGCATTAGGTGGGGAAAAGCATTTTTGGAGCATAATTCCATTTTGGGGCATTAACAAAGGGGTAAGCAAGAGGATTTTACACAGCGGGGATCCAGAAAATGATTAAAATAACTAAAAAATACCGTTTTATGGTATTCTTTAGTGGTACTTGGGTACAGCTTGGATATAGCCGTGACAGGGCCAAGGCCCTCCAAGCACCGTTTGCACTATAACACAAAACAATATGTCAATCAAGAGTTATTAACAGTTAGTGAAAAAAGTGGGGTTAATGTTGGTTTTTGATACCAATATTAAAAATGAAAGATAATTGGGGACGTGTACTATTTTAAAAACAGTTGATTGAAATAGGGGCGGGTAGCAATTATAATTAACGAAGAACTATATTTAGTTTAATATGACGCAGGAGGAATCGTTGAACACAATGAAAATGGGATACAATGTATTTTTAACCGGCCCGCCTGGAAGCGGGAAAACTTTTTTATTGAATAAGTATATTGATTATTTAAAAGAGAATAATCAATCGGTGGCAGTTACGGCCAGCACCGGGATTGCTGCGACCCACATGAACGGGACAACTTTGCATTCGTGGTCCGGACTTGGAATAAAAGGAACCCTTACCAAAAGCGATATTAAGAAGTTAATGAGAAAGCCCTATTTGAGAAAGCATTACAAGAATACTAAAATTTTGATTATTGATGAGATATCAATGCTTACGGCAGATCAGTTTGATGCGGTGGACCACGCTTGCCGGCAGTTTAAAGCAAGCTTTATGCCATTTGGGGGAATGCAGGTTATTTGCTCCGGAGACCTTTTCCAACTTCCGCCGATAAACAAAAGCGGCGCGGAAAAATTTGTGGTTGAAGCAAAGGCCTGGAAAAATATGGACATGAAAATTTGTTACATAGAAGAACAGCACAGACACAAAGATAAAGATTTGTCTGCTTTATTGAATCATATTAGAAACAACAATATTGAAGAATCCAAAAAGATATTAATGAAGAGGTCTCGGCAAAAAGACCTTTTGGGAATACCTACCAAATTATACACCCACAACATTGATGTTGACGAGGTAAATAGCATTGAGTTGGGAAAAATTGTTGGTAAGGAGTTTGTTTACCATATGACCGCCGCAGGAAAACACGAGGTTATAATGACCTTAAAGAAAAGTTGCTTGGCGCCGGAGCGTTTAGTTCTGAAAAAAGGAGCGCGGGTGATGTTTCTAAAAAATAATTTTGAAGCCGGGTATGTAAACGGGACACAGGGCAATGTGGTTGATTTTAATATTGAGGGGTTGCCGATTGTTAAAACCATTTATGGTGAAAAAATTACTGCAAAATTAGCTAATTGGACGGTTGACGAAGAGGGGAAAATAATAGCC
>Ga0268285_1000135_pt1 | contig 46561 bp, 46 predicted proteins | sample saktaG_2_FD_190144 | JGI IMG/M metagenome (GOLD analysis project Ga0268285, IMG submission 190144) | Saline water microbial communities from Sakinaw Lake, British Columbia, Canada - sak_2013_06_06_120m | ecosystem: Environmental > Aquatic > Non-marine Saline and Alkaline > Saline ... | reverse complement strand
CAGTGTTTGCCACTACGCTTCGCCAGGTCGTCAGTACCAATTGTCACCTCTGGGGAGCGATTATGGCCGAGGGTGACAACTGGCATGTGGTCGAGCCGCGGGAGATAACGGTGCTCGACCGGATCGGGGGCGGCGACGGCTTCGTCGGGGGCATGCTCTACGGCATCCTCAAAGGCTGGGAGCCGGAAAAGTGGGTCCAGTTCGGATGGGCCACGGGGGCATTGGTCACAACGCTGTCGACCGACTACGCCCAGCCTGCGGACGAGGACCAGATATGGAGCATCTGGCAGGGCAACGCCCGGGTAAGGCGGTAAGAGAATTTACTATTGACTATTTTCTATTGACTATTGCCGGTCGATAGTCAATTCACGATGCCGGGCCTAATTTATGGCCGGGACCGGTGGTGTAGAGGCGTTTCTTCGGCTCTGTGTTCATGTGGGAGCAGACTACCGTTCCTACGAATATTATATGGTCGCCGACGGGGACCTGCGAATCGAGCATACATTCGAAATTGGCTACAGCGTCGGCCAACAGGACCGAATCGATTTCTTTTGCCGGCTCTGTTTCGCACTCGAACTCGGCGAATTTGTCGATTTCCCGGCCGGACTTCGAGCCGAAGAATAAGGCAGCATCAGCCATTTCCGAGGATGGAAACGCAATCGTGAAACATTCCGAGTGCGTGATGGCTTCAATCGAATAATGCTTTTTCGCTACGGCGATCGCCATCATCGGAGGATCGCCGGATGCATACATTGTCCAGCCTAACGTGACGGGGTTGGCTTTACCTTGCCTGTCTTTGGCGATTGCTATGACGACCTGCTCGGGATACTTGGTTTTGACGGCATCGGAATATTCAACTCGTTTTTGCATTGCTTTTCTCCATGACTCATTCTATATTGGCCGCAGAATAATTTAACGTTGAAATTATAAATCTTCAAATAGAATCTAACAAGGAGAAAGAAGTGGATACGATAGGCTTTGTCGGCAGCGGGAATATGGCGGAGGCCCTGATTAAGGGAATCGTCGCAGCAAAAATTTACGCACCTGAAAATGTTTTCGTAAGCGATATCCGTACCGAACGGCTTGAATTTATCGCAGGCAAGTACGGTGTCACGGTAGTCGGGAATAACGCCGAGCTGGCGGGGAAGGTTGGAACTCTCATTTTGAGCATCAAGCCGCAGAATATGGACGATGCGCTGGAGAGCATAAAAAACGCTATCGGCGGTGAGACGCTAATAATATCCATCGCGGCGGGAATTAAAGTCGCAAAGATAGCCGCGGCGCTGGGTGATACGGCCATCGTTCGGGTAATGCCCAATACGCCTGCCCTGATTGCCGAAGGGGCAAGCGCACTTTATGCCAACGAGCGGGCTAAATCGCTGCTGGATCAAGCCCTCTCGATTTTCTCGTCGGTTGGCAAGGCGGTTATCGTGGATAATGAAGATTTAATCGACACCGTGACGGCGGTCAGCGGCAGCGGGCCTGCTTATTATTTCCTGCTGATGGAGGAGATGATAAAGGCCGGCGTCGAACTGGGTCTGCCCGAGGATGTCGCGAAAGACCTGGTTCTGCAAACCGCCAAGGGGGCAGGGCTGCTCGCGGTCGAGGCCGACAAAAATGGTGAAAGCCCCGCTGAGCTTCGCCGGAAGGTAACATCGCCCGGCGGCACTACCGAAGCGGCGATCAAGGTATTCGCGGACGGCAAGATCAGCGAGATGATATCCGCTGCTATTACCAGAGCACGCGACCGGGGAAGGGAACTTTCAAAATAGAAAATACCGAAGCCTGATTTCCATATTCACGGGACAGATTCAAATGATCAAGGCAGAGAATCTGAAGAAATATTACGGGGCCACTGTAGCTCTGGATGATGTCAGCTTCGAAGTGCAAAAAGGGGAGACATTCGGATTACTCGGGCCTAATGGAGCGGGCAAGACGACTACGATCAAATTGCTCTGCGGACTTTTAAGGCCGGATGCCGGAACGGTGACGCTGGATGGAAAAACCGATCCGGGCCAGATCGAGGTTCGTTTGTCTTTGGGGGTAGTACCGCAATCATTGGCGTTATATGAGGAGCTTTCGGCCCTGGAAAATCTTCGCTTTTTCGGCAAAATATACGGACTCAACGGCCAAAAGCTAAAAGAGCGAGTCAGGGATTGTCTCGATATAGCGGGGCTGGCGCAGAGGAGTAAGGAGCGGGTCTCGAAATACAGCGGCGGGATGAAACGCCGGCTCAATATGGTTTGCTCTCTATTGCACGACCCGCCGATTTTACTGCTCGATGAGCCCACGGTTGGAGTTGACCCGCAATCTCGCAATTTGATATTCGAGACGATTGAGGCTATGGGAAAAGAAGGCCGAACCATCATTTATACCACTCACTACATGGAGGAAGCCCAGCGTCTTTGCGACAGGGTGGCGATTATTGACCACGGCAGGATTCTGGACATGGACAGCGTTGAAAATCTTATCACCAGGCACGGAGGCCCGTCACATATCGAGGCTGAGTTCGAAGAAAAGCTGTCGGATGTTAATGAAATTAAACCATTCGTTGATAATAAGGACATTCAGTTCGAAGAAACGAAAATCATGTTCCAGACCAGCCGGCCAATGGAATCTCTGGCGAAGCTTAATAGCAGCGGCGTGCGTTTTCGTTCGCTGAAAGTTCAAACGGCCGACCTTGAGGATGTTTTTCTTAACCTGACCGGACGGAGGCTTCGAGATTGATGAACAAGGCGATATTTCTTGCTGTCAAAGATCTGCGAGTTCTAATCAGTGATAAGGGCAACATTTTTTGGGTTTTCGGTTTTCCGGTTCTTTTTGCCCTGTTTTTTGGCGCTATATATTCCGGTGCCGGTAAAGGGCCGTCCGGAATGGAAATCGCCGTTGTGAACGAAGACAATTCCGAATTTTCAAATGCCTATATATCAAAGCTGGAGTCCGACGAAGCATTAAAAATAGTCAACCTGAGCCGGGACGAGGCCGTTGAGCAGGTTAGAAAAGGTAAAGTTGCCGCGGCGCTTATTCTAAACAAAGGCTTCGGAGACGGATTCGAAGCGTTATTTAACAGGGACGAGCCAAAATTAGAGATAGCATCGGATCCGTCACGCAGGATGGAAGGCGGTTATCTTCAGGGCCTTCTTGCCAAGGCACAATTCGAAGCCCTGGGTGAAAAATTTATTGATCGACAATGGATGAAAGATCAGATTAATCTCTGGAGACGAGAGCTTGAAAACGCCACTGATCTCGATGCCGGGCAGGCAGATCTGTATCTGGGCTTTATTGACTCTTTTGACACCCTGCTAACAGACGTCAATGATGAAAACTTCGGTGCAGGCTTCGATGGAGACATATTAAACTTTGCCAAACTGGATGTTAGCAGGGAATATGAAGGGCCCGTCACAGCGTTTCAGATAACGTTTCCACAGGCTATGCTCTGGGGGATTCTTGGGTGTACAGCGACATTTGCAATCTCGATTGTGAAAGAACGCACTAACGGCACTTTCGACCGTTTGCGCATCGGCCCGCTTGGCCGTGCCCATATTCTCGCAGGCAAAGGCCTGGCGTGCTTCATAACATGCATTTTGATAATGTGCATTTTGTCTATCGGTGCAAAGACAATCTTTAAGATGCCCATAAGCAATTTATTGCTGTTCATTCCAGCAGCGTTTTGTACGGTGCTATGCTTCGTTGGCCTTATGATGTTTATATGCACACTGGGACGGACCGAGCAGAGCGCCGGCGGGGCCGGCTGGGCAATACTTATGATTATGGCAATGATCGGGGGAGGCATGGTTCCGCTGGCTTTTATGCCATCATGGTTACGTTCGTTCAGTCATATTAGTCCGGTGAAATGGAGTATATTCGCTCTCGAAGGGGCTATCTGGCGAAACTTCAGCCTCATAGAAATGATAAATCCCTGCTTAGTGTTACTGGCTATCGGTTTTACATCCTTTTTGTTGGGCGTAGTTATGCTGCGAAGACAGGAAGACTAAGCTTCCTGTATAACCTGACGGCTTAACCAGCAACGGGTTAAAAGCCCTGAATCAACCACCGCGAATCCTTACGGCGAGTCACTTGATTAATGGTAGAACGCAACAGATCCTGCCAATACTTACTCTACGATGATTGCCTCTACGGGGCATTCGTCGGCGGCCTGCTGGACATCGTCTTCGTGCTCGGCAGGAACTTCATCGACAATAACTTCTGCCATTTCGTCGCCCATCTCGAATACTTCGGGGCAGGTGTCGACGCAAAGTCCGCAGGCTGTGCACGTATCTTCAATTCTGGCTATCATAGAAATTCTCCTTCCCTGCACCTGAGATTCGCCGCCTGCCTTCCAGACGTTCAGAATCACAGGTAGGTCGCCCTGGTATTAATTTTCCTGACTCATATCGAATTATCGGATTCGTTCGCGCAGAAAATAGCTGTTGGAACAATATTTGTCAAATCGAAAATGTTTTTGTAGAAAATTGTTTTTTTGCTGCTATAATGGCGACAAATCGGAAATATTTTGAATAACCGGTGATAAATCAACCGTAAGCAATTATTACGGCCGGGTCCCATGCAGACCGAGCCCGTTAACCTGGTCAGGCGGGGAACCGAGCAGCCATAAACGTGCAGCTTGGTCGTGCTGTGGGTAAACCCGGCCGCTTTTTAATGATAAATGATTATTGATTATTGATAAATCATTATTTAAAATACCAGAGCAGATGGGTAATAATGACCTGATAATGCGAACCAAAGAATTCGCGCATCGCTGCGTCAAACTGAGTCTGGCTCTCCCAAAAACTGATTTAGGAAATCATATTAGAAGGCAGTTGATCAGGTGTTCGACTTCTGTTGCTTCCAACTATCGAGCCGTTTGTGTTGCACAGTCAAAGGCTGACTTTGCTTCTAAGCTAAGTATTGTCATAGAAGAAACAGATGAATCCTGCTTCTGGATGGAGTTTATAATAGAAGAAAAATTGCTCAATAAAAACCAGGTTTCCAGCTTAATCGAAGAAGGTAAAGAGTTGACAGCTATTTTTATAAAGTCAAGAAAGACGACAAAGAACAGAAGTTCGGAATTTACAGCCAAAAGATGAGTACGATGAAATAATCATTAATCATTAATCAATAATCATTTAAAAATGTCGTATACCGTTTTAGCAAGAAAATATCGTTCGCAGACGTTCGATGATGTCATCGGGCAGGACCCTATCGCCCAGACGCTTAAGAACGCTATCAAGACCGACAGGGTCGCTCACGCCTACCTTTTTACGGGCACCCGAGGCGTCGGTAAGACTACGATGGCACGGATTCTGGCCAAGGCGCTGAACTGCCTGGCCGTCGACGCACCCACTACCGAGCCATGCTGCAAATGTGATAGCTGCCTTGCGGTAAATACCGGCGACGATATCGACGTTATCGAGATCGACGGGGCGTCAAACAACCGCGTCGACGAGATTCGCGAGCTGCGGGAGAATGCGATATATCGGCCGGCACGTTCGAGATTCAAGATTTACATTATCGACGAAGTGCACATGCTGACCGTTTCGGCCTTCAACGCACTGTTAAAGACACTGGAAGAGCCGCCCAGCCATATCAAGTTTATTTTCGCCACTACCGAGCCGAACAAGGTCATCGCGACGATCCAATCGAGGTGCCAGCGATTCGATTTTAACAATATCGGCCCGGCGGCAATCGCCGAGCAGCTCAAATCCATACTCAGGCAGGAAAAGATAAAATTCGAAGAGGACCTGGTTCTGCCGCTGGCGAAAATGGCGAACGGCTCGATGAGGGACGGCCTGAGCCTTTTGGACAGGTTGATAAGTGCCGGCATCGAACCCCTGAACGCTTCGCTGCTGGAGCAATATTTAGGCTGTCCCAACAGCGAAAAGATATGTAACCTAATCGGGCAAATCGGCGACAGCGACGCAGAAGGGACGCTCAGTGCGATAGAGGACTTAATCAGCACGGGTTTAGGCGAAGTCCAAATCATCGATTCGCTTATCGATTATATGCGTGATTTGATGGTGATAAAATCCACGGGCCCCGACAGCAAGCTCGTGATTCTGACCGAGCAGCAGAGAAAACAGGCAGGCGAATTAGCGGAGAAATTCGACGTCGCGGCACTGATTTACAACATCGCAGCACTGGAAAAACTACGCTGGGCCGTCAAGAACAGCGATACAAGCCGGGCGCTTTTAGAGGCCTCGCTGCTGCGATTCGCGCTGAGCGAGCATTTCCTGAACATTGACGAGCTTCTTTCGCAGTTGAAAGGCCGCCCGGCAGCAGCCATTAAAAAAAAAGTAACACGCGCCGTAAATAGCCCCCCCGCCGGCGAACCGCAAGCCACGAACCACGAGCCACGAGTCACGAGCGACGAGCGACAAGCCACAAGTCACGAGCCAAGGAAAACGTCCGAATTCATCGATATCCAGTCGATAAAAGACCGCTGGCCGAGTATCCTGAAACTACTCGATCCAGGAACCGGGGGATTGTTAGTCTCCGCCGTGCCGAGCCGGTTCGAGGACGGCGTCTTGACGCTTGAGTTTGGGCCGGCGAACTACGTGCAGAAAAGTATGTGTGAGAGAAATGGCCGGGTAGAACAAATCGAGGCCCTGCTGAGCGAGCAATTCTCAATGCCTGTAAAATTGAAGCTTAAAACGGCCGCCGGCCAGCGTCCACAAACCGAATCCGGCACGGCCCCGCCAAAGACCGGCAGTCAGAGGAGAAACGAAATCATTAACGACCCGGCAGTAAAAACCGTCCTGATGGGCCTGGACGCAACTATCACGGGCATCGAAGAAAACAAAGACGATTGATTATTGATTAGTGATTATTTCAACTATGTGGGTGGCATCCTCAAGCGCAGCTTGGGGATGGCTTCTCAATCGACAATATATCACGGTTTCATGCTGAACTACAAGATATATACAAAGCGTTGTCATCGTTATAACATAGCAGGAAATGCCCACGAGTTAACATTCAGTTGCTATCACAATCAGCCGTTTCTTTTAAAAGACAGGACGTGTAAGTATCTGGTTGATTCGATCATTTCCAGTAGAGAAAAACATGGATTTGATATTTGGGCTTACGTTTTCATGCCAAACCATGTGCATCTACTAATATGTCCAAAAATGGCAGACTATTCTATTTCCGATATATTACTTTCAATCAAGCAACCAGTATCACGCAAGGCAGTAAATTATCTCAAGAACAATAAACGGGATGGCCTAAAATATCTGGCAACAGCTCAGATACACAAGCCTTATCGTTTCTGGCAGAAAGGCGGCGGTTATGATCGCAACATGACAAAGGTTAAGACTATTATTGATTCGGCACATTACCTTCATAATAATCCGGTACGTAAGGGTCTGGTTGAGATCGCCGATCAGTGGCATTATTCCAGTGCCGCTGATTGGCAAGGTACCAGGCAAGGCCCAATACCGATAGATTTTGATAGTTTTCCGACCTGAGCCATCCCCAAAGCCTTCGGCTTTGAGGCTGCCACCCTTTTCATACCAAACTGTGAATCACCGGGTGGCAGCCTCAAGCGAAGCTTGGGGATGGCTTATCCGGACAAGTAAAAAATATGTTTTCCAAGATAAGGATAACTGGAAAGTTGTGTGGCAGCCTCATCCTGATTCCGTTTATCAGGATGGGGATGGTTTATAGCCGAGAATAAGTTATAGAATAACAGGATGAATTTATGAGCAGTGCATATACAGAGAGTTTGAGCAGGTTGATCGAGGAGTTTGGCAAGCTGCCGGGTATCGGACCCAAGACCGCCGAGCGGCTGGCTTTTCATGTATTAAAGGCCCGGCCGGATGAAGCTATGGTGCTCGCCGAGGCGATTCGGGATGTGAAGACTAAAATTAAACGCTGTGAGATCTGCTATAATTATTCGGAACAGGCCACCTGTGAAATCTGCTCGGACACCCGGCGGGACAAAAGCCTGATTTGCATCGTCGAACAGCCTAAAGACGTCATAAGCCTCGAAAAAACAGGAACGTGCAAGTGGGTCTATCACGTTCTCGGCGGACATATCGCGCCGCTCGAAGGAATCGAGCCAAACGATTTGACGATTCAGCAGCTCGTCGACAGGGTGCGTGAAGGCGATGTAAAAGAGTTGATAATGGCGACAAATCCCAACATGGCCGGCGACGGCACAGCTTTGTACATAAGCTCGCTGCTAAGGACGACCGGCGTGAAAATTACCCGACTGGCGAGAGGCCTTCCAACCGGAACCACAATCGAGTACGCAAGCGGCAGAATGCTCAACGATGCGATAACCGGCAGGCAGGAATTAGATTAATTTCCTGCTCCCCCGTTTAAAGTTCGTCAACTGCCCTTCAATTCTTGACGAAACCATGTACTGAGTCTATTATGTAGTCAGAAGAACTGAAGCAATCAGTACTCTGTCATGATTGATTTTGTAGCTTGTCATTCCTGCGAAAGTGGGAATCCAAAATCGTTTGCATCCTGGATTCCGCATCAAGTGCGGAATGACAACCTGCCTAATCAAAGTTGACAAAATATTAACTTGAACAGGATTTTTCAGGTGTTTTTATGAAGCTGGAGATGAGAGGTCAGATGCGGATGGAGCAGAAGATGAAGCTCGCTCCGCACATGATTCAATCGATGGAGATTCTCCAGCTACCGATCCTCGCCCTGCAGGAAAGAATCGAACAGGAGCTTAACAGCAATCCCGTACTGGAGATGGAGGAGCCGGAAAGCCCTGAATCTGAAGAAGTCGAATCCGCCCAGGATGATCAGCCCCAGGAAGATATAGACGATAAAGACCTGGTTCTCAGCACTGATAACAACAAAGCCGAAGATTTCGAACGTCTCGACAGTCTCGGCGAAGGCTTTACGGATTATATGTCCGAAGCGGGCCCTTTGCGGACGCGTATTCATACCGGCGAGCTGGATAAAAAACTTGAGGCACTGAAAAATACCGCCGCCCCTTCTCAATCTCTGCATGAATACCTGGCGGATCAGTGGCGAATGGTTGATGCCGATGAGTCCGTAAAAAAAGCCGGCGATATGATTATAGACTACCTCGACGACAGAGGTTACCTGACTGTAAGATTGGAGCAGTTGCATAACAAGGACAGGGGCGATTTCACCGTCGATGATTTGAAGCAGGCTCTTGAGCTTGTTCAGAAATTAGAGCCTACAGGCGTCGGCGCACGTGACATGAAGGATTGTCTTCTTATCCAGATGGCCCAGAGCGGCGAAGATATGAGCTTCGAGTCCCGTTTGATTACCGAGTATATGGATGAGTTGCTGGACAATCATTTGCCGGAAATTGCCAGGAAAATGAACTGTAGTATCGAGACAATTAACCGGGCTATCGAGCGTATGAGCAAGCTTGACACCTCGCCGGGCCTGCAAATCGGCCAGAATCGAAACCATCCCATCACACCCGACGTCATCGTGGAATCGTCGGAAGATGAGGGCCGGTATTCGGTAAGATTGGCCGATTCCGGCCTGCCGTACCTGAGAATCAATGACTATTACGCGAAAATGACAAAAGATGCTCAGGTCGGGGAAAAAACGAGAAAGTTTTTGCAGAACAGCATGCGCTCCGCTCAATGGATAATAGATGCGATCGAGCAGCGAAAAAATACTCTGCTGAAAGTCACCAGGACAATCGTGAAATATCAGACGGACTTTTTCGAGAAAGGCCAGCTTCATCTTCGGCCTCTGCCGATGTCGAAAGTAGCGGACGATGTAGGCGTGCATCTGGCAACCGTTTCGCGGGCCGTTTCCGGTAAATACGTCCAGTGCCCCTGGGGGATTTTGCCGCTGCGCAAATTCTTCAGCGGCGGTATAGAAGACGTGAACGGCCAGGCGCATAGCTGGGAAGCTGTCAGGGCAAAACTTCAGCAGATTATCGACCAAGAGGATAAGGCCAAACCTTTAAATGACGACGAGATACTCGACCTGCTTTTAAAGGGCGGCATAACAAAATTAGCCAGACGCACAGTCGCAAAATACCGCAAGCTCCTGAATATCCCGGCCGCAAGATTCAGAAAAAAGTTTTAAGCCGGGCTACTATCAATAAAAATCGCCTCCTAAGCCCCGGAGACTTCACGGCTTATATCAAACAAACGGCACCGTCAGAATATTTGCAGAAAATTTCCGGATTACTCTTGAACTTTTATTAATTACGTGAGTATATTCTCACATAGTAATATATTAATGAGGTTTAGAATGTTAGACAAAAGCAAGCAGCTACTATTTGAAAAGCAGGCGGAGATCGCCAAGGCAATAGCCCATCCGTTGCGAATCGCGATTGTAAATTTCCTTGCGGACGGCGAGCAGTGCGTCTGTGACATTGCAGAGTACGTCGGCGCCGAACGCTCGAACGTATCCCGGCATCTTTCTATAATGCTCAACTCGGGCCTGCTGGACTACCGCAAAGATGGGCTCAAAGTCATCTACAGGCTAAAGTGCGCATGCATTGTAGATTTCTTCGAGTGCGTGACCAGCGTTTTAAGAGAGCAGGCCGAAGAAAACCAGAAACTGCTTACAGCTTTGAAATAGGAGAATTAGCCGTGGATTTCAAAAGTGAATGGAAGAAGCTATCGCTGATTGCAGCGGTTTTTCTGGCTTGTTTTTTTCTGCCCATCGGCGCGGCGCGATTCGATAACGCGATCACCGAATCGCTGCACTTAGTCAAATGGTACGCTCGGGAACACGTACTGCTGTGCCTAATCCCGGCGTTTTTTATCGCCGGAGCGATTTCCGTTTTCGTCAGCCAGGCATCCGTGATGAAATATCTCGGCGCCAGGGCCAACAAGGTTCTCGCTTACGGCGTGGCATCTGTCTCGGGGAGCATCCTCGCGGTTTGTTCCTGTACGGTTCTGCCGCTGTTTGCCGGTATATATAAGATGGGAGCCGGCTTAGGGCCAGCCACTGCCTTTCTTTATTCAGGTCCCGCCATCAATGTCCTTGCGATAATCCTGACTGCCCGAATACTTGGTTTGGAATTAGGTATTGCACGTGCTGTCGGAGCAATTGTTTTCAGTATTGTGATTGGGCTTTCGATGCACCTGATTTATCGTAAAGAAGAGATCGATAAAAACAAAGCTCAAATGGCTATGCCGGAGCCCCAGGTGGGCCGGCCGTTATGGAAAAATGCCATATATTTTGCTTCCATGGTCGGCATCCTCGTTTTTGCCAACTGGGCACGCAGCGGCGACGTCCGCGCGGTATTTCTGTGCTGTCCGGGTGGACTTTCAATGTATAAGGTCGAAGGCACGCTTCTGAACTCCGGGACCGAAGAGATTAAAATCCTGGACACAAAGGGCCAGACAATTTCGGTTTCCCGCGATCTTTTACAGGGAATGGAAGATACGCCGAAAAAGAATCTTTATGAAAAGATTTATCGCAGCAAATGGATTTTGGTCTTCGCTTTACTGGCCGCATTCGGCGTGATGTTGTACATGTGGTTTACAAAAAATGAGATATTCGAGTGGTTCACGGCTTCCTGGGAGTACGCCAAGCAGATTTTGCCGTTATTGCTTTTCGGTGTGCTCATAGCAGGTTTCCTTTTGGGCAGGCCGGGCCGTGAAGGCATTATCCCCGCTGAATGGATCAACCAGGCAGTCGGTGGTAACTCGATCAGAGCGAATCTCTTCGCATCGGTGGCGGGAGCGTTTATGTACTTCGCAACGCTGACGGAAGTTCCGATCCTGCAGGGTTTGATAGGTGCCGGGATGGGTAAGGGCCCCGCTCTGGCTCTGCTGCTTGCCGGCCCCGCCCTGAGTCTGCCGAACATGCTCGTTATCCGTTCGGTAATGGGGACGCAGAAAACTGTCGTGTTCGTAACGCTGGTTATTGTAATGGCGACAATTTCAGGAATACTTTTTGGCGCGTTTTGGGGATAAAAAAATCGTCAGAAAACCATAATCTGACAAATTCTGTTTTAAAACAAGAATATTATGATGGAGAAAAAATTATGGATCGTAGAAGATTTCTGACGACGGGGCTCGCCGCCGGAGCAGGTGCCATTTCAGCCGGTGCATCGTCCGCAAGAGGCCAGAGCTCGGAAAAGGTGAAAATTCTCGGTATAAATTGCAGCCCCCGCAAGGGCAAAACGACCAGCAAGGCCCTGGAGACATGTTTGCAAGCCGCTCGTGAGGTAAGTCCGGAAATTGAGACCCAACTGATCGAACTGGGAGGCATGGACATCCGGCCTTGCAATGCGTGTATGGAATGCAAGAAAGCACTCAAATGCAGCATTGAAGATGATTTTGCCCAGTTGATTCCGACCCTGGCGGACAAAAACATCGCCGGGATGATTATCGGCACGCCGGTCTACTTCGGATTGATGACCGCCCAATGTAAGGCCTTTCTCGACCGCTGCGGCATGTTTCGCTTCAACAATTGGATTTTCCGCAACCGCGTCGGCGGCGCGCTGGCCGTCGGGAGCATGCGTAACGGCGGGCAGGAAATCACGCTACAGGGGGTCCGGACGGTTCTGCTCTGCCATGACATGATCTGCGTCAGCGAAGGCAGGGACACGGCCCATTTCGGCGCGACCCTCGTCAGCGGCGGCGATGGCGGAATCGAAGCCGACGCGTTCGGCCTCAAGACGGCCCGCAATCTGGGGCGCAGGGTCGCCGAGCTGGCGTTAATGGTAAATTCCGCGACGGCCGGTGCATAAAACAATTGATATATACAATAATCACTTAAGGAAAACCGAATATACTTGATGAGTATATTAAAGAGCTTATCGCCATCGGTGCTTCTGTTTCAGCGAATTGTCATCCTTGTGTGAAGTACCATACGGCCAAAGCTCGTGACATGAAAATCGATGAAGCTGAAATTCGGCAGGCGATAGACGTCGGCAAAATGGTTCGAAATGGCGCCGGCGGCGAAATGGATAAACTCCTTGAAGAAGTTTCAGAATAAAATTCGAGGTATAAGTGATGTCCGAATCAAATGAAAGAATCAGAGAAACCGTCCGTCAGGAATATACGAAGATCGCCCAGGGCGGCTCATGCTGCTGCGGTTCAGCGACACCGGATAAGCTCGCCGAAGGAATCAGAGACTATGTCGTGAGCATCGATATTACGGCGTTAAAAAACTAAAGCAATCAATGCCGGATTACAAATATGTCAATGGACAACTCATTTCAAAAGCAGGGCAACGGTCGTCGGTGTGCTGATCGAGGTGCCGGTAATGCTGATGCTCGTACGAATATGCCTGAAAACTCAAACCTGGTTTCGAGGAGCAGGAGAAATCAAATGAACACAGAATACGATATATCAATGAAGATTAGTCCTATCGGCGTCGTTCATTCCTCACTTATTCAGGCCGATGGGGCGCCGATTCAGCCGGTCTTCGCCAAAAACAGCGAAGGCCTCGTTGAGATCTATGAGCCTTATAGACAGGGACTAAAAGACCTCGAAGGTTTCGAGAGAATATGGCTTCTTTGCTGGTTTCATAAGGCCCGCGCCACAAGTCTTATCGTAAAGCCCTATCTTGACAATACCCCAAGAGGACTGTTTGCAACGCGCGCCCCTGCCCGTCCCAATCCAATCGGACTATCGTCGGTTCGCCTGCTGTCGATAGAAGCCGGCAGTATTCGCGTCGCTGAGCTTGACATCCTCGACGGCACCCCGCTGCTGGACATAAAACCGTATGTCTCCAAATTCGACTGTTACCAAGTCAAACGCAATGGCTGGATTGACAGCGTGCCGGACAAGCAGGGAATCGCCGACGAAAGATTCTACAACCATGACAGAACAGGAGATTGATAAATGAAAAAAATACAAATTCTCGGCACCGGCTGCCCGAAATGTAAGAAACTGGCCGAAAACGCGGAGGCCGCGGCGAAGGAACTCGAACTCGAATTTGAGGTGGAGAAAGTAACGGACATTAACGAGATGATGAAATTCGGCGTGATGATGACGCCCGCCCTTGTTGTGGACGGCGAAGTGAAGGTTGTCGGCAAAGTACCGTCGCCAGATGAAATTAAGCAAATGCTTACTTAGGCTTGAGTTTTTTTTGCAGGTAGGCAAAAACAAAAACCAAGAGAGGTAATCAAAATGAATAAAGCAGGAAAAATTGCGATTGTCGCCATTCTAATTGCCGCAGTTGTTGTAGCAATCGCCGTGAGGCAAAATAAGTCCGGCGGCGATAAGATTCCCGCGGAATTCAGGCCGGAGCAGCTCACGGGAAAGGACCTGCCCGTTTTGATTGACCTTGGCTCCGATGAATGTATCCCGTGCAAATTGATGGCTCCGATTATAGAGGAATTAAAGAGCAAATATGAGGGAACGCTAATAGTGGACTTTATTGATGTCTGGAAAAATCCGGATGAGGGTCCAAAATATAATATTAAGCTTATACCTACACAAATATTCTTCGATGCTTCAGGCAAAGAGCGATTTCGTCATGAAGGATTCTTCTCCAAAGAGGATATTTTGGCCAAGTGGAAGGAATTAGGCGTTGACCTGACGAGCCCCGTCTCACAATCGCCCGCATTCGAGCGGCTCGCTGCCGCTCAGGCCGACAATCGCCCCAGGGACCAAATCTGCTACATGTGTGACGGCGATATAAATGCTAAAACACTTGTGACGGTTCAAACCGACAAAGGGCCGGTTCGGCTTTGCTCGCCGCACTGCTATTTCATCATGTACTCATGCCTCACGGAAGATAAAACCGGTTTCGAGAAAAAGGTCTCCGTGACGGACTGGGCTACGGGTGAACCTATTGGCGCTGCCGAGGCGATGTATCTGTATGGCCTCGATGAACGAACGGGGCGACCAACCATCAAAACGTTCACCAGCAGTATAAGGCCCGATCAGGCGACTTCCGGCGGGATCGTCATCCCCTGGCAAGTTCTGCAGGAAAAAGAATTAGCCGCGCGTTGCGGCTTCTGCGACCGGGCGGTCTACCCGCAGGACGCCGCCCGGGTCATAGCCGGCGGGCTACACACATGGGGCTGCTGCTCGCACTGCGCACTGGGCGTGGCCGCCAGAACCGGCATGGACATCGAAGTCCACGAAAAGGACCGCCTGACCGGCGAGGAAATCATCGTCAAATCCCTGGACGGCAAGATGGCCTCACTGGAACCGGCGAGTGCCGTAGCGTGGTTCGGCCAGCGGCAAAAGCCAGATGGAACGTGGGGCTCGGCCGGGTGCTTTCATCAGGGTTTCTTCGTCACAGCTCAAAACCTCGAAAAATGGGTCGAGCAGAATCCTTTCGAGACGGGCAGGCTAATCAGCATCAGCCAGGCCCTTGCCAATAAAATGAAGCTCTCGCCCCAGCAGATTCAAAAGGCCTGCAAGATCGGCGAATGTGTCCCAAAAATATAGGAAATGGGGAGCAAATAGCGGATGGAAAAACTTTTCACAACGCTGACGCATGCTGTTGAGGGCACTGCCGCAATAGCCCTGGCTGCCGCCTTTATCTGGGGCATCCTGAGCATACTTCTAAGCCCGTGTCACCTGGCGAGCATTCCTCTTATCGTCGGCTTCATCGGCCGGCAGGGAAAGATGTCGGCCAAACGGGCCTTCATCATATCGACACTTTTCGCGGTCGGTATTCTCATTACAATAGGCGCGATCGGGGCCGTTACCGCCGCTTTGGGCAGAATGATGGGCAATATCGGCCGGTACGGCAACTACTTCGTGGCCGTCATCTTTTTCATCGTCGGCCTGCACCTTCTGGATGTAATCCCAATGCCATTCTCCGGCCCAGGTAAGGTCGGCATGAAACGTAAAGGCATGCTGGCAGCCTTCATCCTCGGCCTGGTCTTCGGCATCGCGCTGGGACCGTGTACTTTCGCTTATATGGCCCCGATGCTCGGTGTAACGTTCAAAGTCGCATCAACAAACCTTGCCTACGGCATCGCCCTGCTTGTCGTTTATGGTGTGGGCCATTGCTCTGTGATTGCCTTTGCCGGCACGTGCACCGAAGTCGTCCAGCGTTACATGAACTGGAACGAGAAATCCAAAGGCCCGGTTATCCTCAAAAGAATCTGCGGCGTCCTCGTCCTGCTCGGCGGCCTCTACCTGATTTTCATCGCCGCTTAAGAATATCCCGCCTTCAATCCCTTTTTGCTGGCATCCCGAACGTGATATGGTATCATATCGGACGATTTGAAAGACCGTATATTATCAAGCGGGCGAAAATAATCCCCGCGCTGTTAAGGAATTTAATGAATGAATCCCGGTATTTTTAAGGCATACGACATAAGAGGTGTTTATCCCGACGACCTTAATGAGGAGGATGCATGGAAGATCGGCTGCGCTACGGCCCGATTTTTAAGGTCGCTTCTTCGCGGTTATGAGCGGGGCCAGGCCGCTTCTCAATCGCTATGCGTCGGCCGTGACATGAGAACACACAGCGAAGCAGTGGCCAAGGCCCTTATCGAAGGAATGAACTCCACAGGCGCAAATGTCATAGATATAGGAATGATTGACACACCCCAGATGTATTTCGCAATCAATCATTTTGGAACTTGCGGCGGTGTTCAGGTTACGGCTTCGCATAATCCTGCCAAGTATAACGGATTCAAGATATCCGGCCTGGAGGCAAAGCCGATCGGGGCCGATACCGGTCTGAAAGATATAGAGCATATCGCGATGGCCCTGCTTCATACCAAGGGCAAGGCTACCGGCACGGTCGAAAGCCGTGATTTGACCGCTGAATACAAAAAACACGTACTGAAGTTTCTCAGGCCAAATGTAAAGAAGATGAAGATTGCCGTCGATGCTTCCAACGGAATGGCGGGTAAGATGGTGCCGGCGATATTCGACAAGCTGCCGGTAAAAATAATCGAACTCAACTTCGAGCACACCGGCAAATTTAAGCACGAGCCGAATCCCCTGGTCGAAAAAAATCTGGCCTGGCTAAAAACGGCGGTCAAGAAAAACAAGTGCGATTTCGGCGTATGCTTCGATGGTGACGCCGACAGGCTGATGATGGTTGACGAAAAAGGCCGTACTATCGGCTGCGACCTTATGACCGCCCTGATGGTGCCCTACTTCCTGGAGAAAGAGCCGAAATCAACAGTCGTTTACGATTTACGCAGCAGCAGAGTCGTCGTCGAGGAAATCATCAAGCACGGCGGCACGCCCCGAAGAGAAAGGGTCGGACACTCTTATATGAAGAAAGCCCTGCGGGATTCGCACTCGATATTCGGCGGAGAACTTTCGGGGCATTTCTATTACCGCGACAATTTCTATGCCGACTCGGGTATGATTACGCTTGTGCACGTAATAAACATTGTCAGCGATGCAGACGACGTCCCGATAAGCGAGTTAATCCTTCCGTTGCGAAGATACCACAGCAGCGGCGAGATAAACTTCACGGTTGAAAACAAGCAGGCTAAAATGGACGAGCTGGCAAGAAGATACAGCGACGGGCAAATCGACCAACTGGATGGCGTGTCAATCGGGTACAAAGACTGGTGGTTTAACTGCAGGCCGAGTAATACCGAGCCGCTGCTGCGATTAAATATAGAAGCCAGGAGCAAAGAGCTGCTCGATGAGAAACTGGCCGAAATTACCGAACAGCTCGGCAAGCCCGTATGATTGATTCGTTTTGAATGCAGATTCCCGTCCTTCCCGGGATGATAAAGGAATAATTAATCATGGAAATTAACACGAAAACATATCAGACTCCAAACGGCCTCGTCGAAGGCGTGCAGACCAAATGGGCGGGATTTAATATCCTACTGGTGACCGGCTCGAAGGGTTTTTTAGCGTGCCCCGCGATAGACATCGACGCCTGTGAAGGATACGGCGTCGCCGCAGCGATAGTGGAAAGCACGCCGGACAACCCGATAGGAACGCTGGAGCGATTTGGCAACCGAAAGGTCACAAAAACAAACGCAAACGCCAAAACCCTCGGCATTGAAGAAGGGATGAACGTGACCGAAGCCTTTGCGCTTATTGCGTAATTAAGCAGGAGATTATTATGAAAGAAAACAGTCTTTCCCGCCGTCGATTTATAGCCGGAGCCAGTGCTGCTATCGGCGCCGTCATGACCAACCGAAGCAAAGTCATCGCAGCCGGAGACCAGAGCAAAACCGGCCCCGGATCAAACGTGCCCTTTCGCTACTGTTTCAACACCAGCACGATTCGCGGACAAAAGCTGAGCCTGGAAAAGGAGATCGAAATTACCGCTCAGGCGGGCTATAACGCGATCGAGCCCTGGGTTGAGAAAATCCACGGTTACGTCAGGGACGGCGGCAATCTAAAGGATATTCGCAGGAAAATCAGCGATTCGGGCCTGACCGTCGAGAGCGCCATTTCCTTTTTTCAATGGATTGTGGACGACGACGCCCAGCGTGCCAAAGGTCTCGAACAAGCCAGGCGGGACATGGATGTGCTGGCCCAAATTGGCGGCAAGCGCATCGCGGCCCCTCCGGCCGGCGCCACACGCGAGGCGGGACTCGACCTGATGAAGGCCGCCGAGCGTTATCGTGCGCTGCTGGAGCTGGGCGAACAGATAGGCGTTGTGCCGCAGGTTGAAGTATGGGGTTCCTCAAAGAATCTGCACCGATTAGGCCAATCGATGTTCGTGGTGATTGAAAGCGGCCACCCAAAAGCTTGCCTGCTGCCCGATGTCTATCATATCTACAAAGGCGGTTCGGATTTCAACGGCTTCAAACAATTAAGCGCCCACGCCATCCAGGTCTTTCACATGAATGACTATCCTGCCAATCCGCCGAGAGAGACGATAAGCGACCGCGACCGTGTCTATCCAGGGGACGGCATAGCCCCGCTGACGCAAATCATCCAGGATCTGCACGCCAACGGCAGCCGGGCATTCCTGTCGCTGGAGTTGTTCAATCCAACCTATTGGAAGCAGGATCCGCTGGCGGTTGCGAAGACCGGTCTTGCGAAGATGAAGGATGCGGTAGGCAAGGCATTAGGTGCAAGCTAAAACCGGAATTTCCGCTACATCTTTACACGAATCGAGCTAAAGTCACGACACCGGGCTCAATTGCGGTAGAAGAGAGGAAAACATGAAAATCAAAACGTATTATCTCATTTTGGCTGTCGCCGCCGTGAGTTTCTGCGCTGCGGTTCCGTGCCAGGCAGAGCAATCTCCGTCCGGCGATAAACCTTTGTCAATCAACCAGCCCCATCCGGCTTTCGCCGGGATTGATAAATTAAATGTCGTTGTGTTCCGATATGGCGCAAAACAGGACAAAGATAAGCCGTTTTGGGAGCAGCTCGAAGCAAATGTAAAAGAAAAGTTACGCCGGACCGGAATAAAATTAGACACGCCCACAGCAGATAATATTTTAACTATCCCTGAGTTGAGGATTTATGTCAGCACGCTCAGCCTCGAAGATTCGCGGCAGTTCGTATTCCACATTCGGACGGCTCTGGCAAGGGCTGTTTGCCTGAAAGGCAAGCAAAATCCGGTTTTCAAGGCCGACAACTGGAAGTCGGCCCCGGTAATGCAGGTCGTAGCGACGGAAAACATGCCTGCTAAAATCACTGATTTGGTGCTTGAGCAGGTCGAAGGCTTTATCAACATATACAAAGCATCAAAACCGACCGGCACAAAAACATCGGATGCCGGTATTAATGAAACCGGTTTGTCAAAAATCCCGGAGAAACAAGACGAAACAGATGTGAATTCAGCGATAAGCGAACACAAATATATCGCGTCTAAAAGCAGTAATATTTTCCACAAGCCGGAATGTCGCTGGGCTCAGAACATCTCGCAGGAAAACCTCGTAACCTATAAGAGCAAAGACGAAGCAATAAAGGCAGGGAAAAGACCCTGCAAAACATGCAATCCATAAGGACCGATTCCTTCCCGGGCAATAAAACCGGCGGAGAACTTTCGTATGAGACTTCAATTTATTTTATGTAAAGTTATGCAGAAAGAGGCATATTTTTGTGCCTCCCGCTCGAAGAACGTTATTGATGTAGTATTGATGCCGCAGGGCCTGCACGATGAGCCCGACAAGCTTCGCGAAGAAGTACAGAAAGCTCTGAATAATACCCACGACATTCAGGGACGCCCTTACGATGCCTCGCTGCTCGGCTATGGCCTTTGCAGCAACGGAATTGTGGGCTTATCGGCGAAAATTCCGATTGTTGTACCGCGGGGCCATGACTGCGTTACGCTCCTGCTTGGTTCGAAGGACAAATATCAGGAATATTTCGACTCCCACCGCGGCGTTTACTGGTACAGCGCCGGCTGGATCGAATCCGGTAAGCAGCCCGGCAAAGAACGCTATGAACAAACGCTCAGGGAATATCAGGAAAAATACGGTGACGATAACGCTCAATATCTAATGGAAACCGAACAAGGGTGGATGAAGCAGTACAATTGGGCAACGTATATCGACTGGGGTTTTGCCAACTCAAATGAATGCAGGGATTATACAAAACGCTGTGCCGAATATCTCAAATGGAACTACGACGAGCTAAAGGGCGACCCGGTTCTTATGCAGAAGTTCGTAGACGGCGCCTGGGACGATAGCGAGTTTTTAGTCGTCAAGCCCGGCCGGAAGATTAAGGAAAACCTGACCGAAAAGGGCATAATTAAAGCCGAGTAGATACAGGCCCGCTTTAAGTCATTTTATGGAATTAATGACAATCATAGTCATAGCTGTCGGGCTGGCAATGGATGCTTTTGTGGTCTCAATCGTCAGCGGGGGTACCTACAGGCAGCTTCACGTAAAGCACGCTCTGCGAATGGCACTTTTTTTCGGTGCCTTCCAGGCTTTTATGCCGTTGATAGGTTCCCTGGCGGGGCTGAGCTTAAAGGATTACATACAAGATTATGACCATTGGGTCGCCTTCGCTCTTTTAGCGGCGGTCGGCGGCAAAATGATTTACGAGTCGTTTAAAATCAAATCCGCCGAAGAAAATCCCGATCCGTCGAATATTTTTGTTTTGCTGGTTTTGTCCGTTGCTACCAGTATCGACGCTTTGGCGATCGGCATTACACTTTCACTTATCACGAGTTCTGTCGCCCTGGCGGTAATAATCATAGGTCTGATAACATTCGCATTATCCTATATTGGAGTTCTGATCGGCAAGAGATTCGGGCATTTTTTCGAGAACAGAATCGAAGCTCTCGGAGGGCTGGTTCTTATAGGTATCGGCGTAAAAATATTGTGCGAGCATTTACTTTTTTGAGCTATGCTTGCAGTCCTGTGAAAAAATATTATAATTTGTATGTTTCAAACCAAACTGAATAGTCGTAAAATGGAAGGTTGATCTGTTTGCTCGCAAGGGATGTTGTATGGGTTCTAAAGTATATATTATAAAAGCTTCTGTTGATGACGGCCCGAAAGTAATTTCTGAAAAGGCCCGCAGGCTGTTTAAGGCCGGCGGCTTTGCAGAATGTTTTAACGAAAATGATTTCACCGCTGTCAAGGTCCACGTCGGTGAAGACGGCAACAACACGTACGTAAAAGCTCCGTATATCAAGGGATTGGTGGATGAGCTGATCGAATTGAATACAAAACCGTTTGTGACCGACACTACAACGTTATACGTCGGCCGAAGGCATAATGCAATCGACCATACGATTTTGGCTACAGAGCACGGTTTTAGTCTGGACGGATTAGGAATACCGTTTATCGTGCCGGACGGATTGTCCGGGACGGCCGAGACTGTTGTGAAAATCAACGGCCTGATTAACAAAGAGGTCTTTATAGCGTACGATATTACAAGAAGCCAGTCGATTCTCTCGGTGGCCCATGTTACAGGCCACGTCGCCGCGGGACTCGGAGCTACGCTCAAAACGCTGGGAATGGGCTGCGCGAGTAAAAAAGGTAAAATGACTCAGCACGCCGCCCTGACGCTGAATATCAGCAACGACTGCACTCGGTGCGGCGTATGTTACGATCATTGCCCGGCTGATGCGATTACACTTGACGATGTCAAGGCACACATCGACCAGGACAAATGCATCGGCTGCGCCGAATGTATGGCGCTCTGCAGATTCGGCGCCATAACGTGCAACTGGGGCCAGGAAACGGAAGTTTTGCAGAAAAGTATCGCCGAGCACGCTTTGGGAGCACTGAAAGGCAAAGAGAAAAAAGCAACATTTTTTAATTTTTTATTGTCAATCACCAAAGATTGTGATTGTTTTGATACACCAAATATGCGTAAAATAGTCGAAGATATCGGCATAATCGCTTCGACCGACCCTGTGGCCGTTGATAAAGCGGCACTGGATCTGGTGGAAAACAAAAGTGAAAAAAAACTGGCTGAATTGCTGGGCAATGTTAAACTTGACACAAGTTGCCAGATCGCACACGGCGAAAGTATCGGGCTCGGAAGTAGTAATTACGAGTTAATAGAGATTGATTAACAAGTTAATAAATGATTGAGGATTCGACATGGCTCTTGGGCAAATAATTAGAGAAAGACGTGAACAGATGAAGCTGACGCTGGACGAGGTCAGCAATCGCATCGGGTTTTCAAAACCGTATCTATCCACAATTGAGACCAGTAAAGTCAAAAATCCGCCGAGCGATGACTTACTGAACAAGCTCGAAGAGGTACTTGAATTTGAGCCGGGCCTGCTGCTGCACATTGCTCATCTCGAAAGGATGCCTTCGGATATTCGCCAGAAATATGAAACCGCTGAGGCGGAGGTTCAGAAATGGCGGCAGATTGTCAAGAACGTAATTGACAAGGAAGTCAGCCCGAATAAGCTCGGCAAGCTTGTTTCCAAGAAAAAGTTAAGAATGAAGCAAGACAGGGTTCCTTTGTCGGCAGGCCGATTGGTCCCGGTGATCAACAAGGTCTCGGCCGGCTATCCGAGAGATTTTAACGACCTGGACTATCCCGTGGGCATAGCCGACGACTATATCCGCTGTCCGGACGTACACGATCCGAACGCCTTTGCAGTTCGCGTGGTCGGCGACTCGATGGAGCCGAAATTTAGCGAAGGAGATATCGTGATTTTCTCGCCCGCGACGGAAGTTAAAAGCGGCGATGACTGCTTTATCCGTTTCACGATGCCGCACGAGACCACTTTCAAGAGGGCTTTCTTCGAGTCGAAAGACAAAGTGCGACTCCAGCCGAGAAACGATAAATATGCTCCCTCAATCGTTGAAGGCAAGCGCATCAACGGCATCTACCGTGCCATAATTAAGCACGAAATACTGTAGATAAGCAAAACTCGGGCGGCTATTACATTCAATTGACATCGGATCCGGCGACGGTTGAAAGTTATACAAAGACTTTCGAATCGCCGGCTTTAGCGGGGATGATATCCGGCTTTATTCTACAATAAACCAGGTAACGCTTCCCGGGGCTATATCGACCGGGATCTCGACATTATATTTCCGGTCAAGCTCGTACTTTCTGCTTTTGCCCCGCTGCTGGCGGATATTTGCCGTTTTGGTCAGTCCCGTATAGTACAGCGGAAGTTTCAACTGTTTTTTAACCGTTCGGCCCAGGGGATTATAGACCATTGCCATGCCCTTGTGCTTCAGTTGCGGATTGATGTGTAAAATACAGTCTATATCGCGTCCATCAGGCCGGCGCACGTGAATGATATCCGAATCGAGTATGTCGCGATACTCCTTGTAAAAGTCCACCCACTTCTTAACCATCGCTTTTGTCCGGTCGGTGTCGTATAAACGCGGCCCGCGATAGCAAGCCTGGACGCCCGAGCCGAAGTTCTGCGCAAGATGCGCACCGTAAGCGTCGAGATGCTCGGACAGCGGTTCGAGCGTAGCGGCTGCTCCACCCCCATGATACTGGACCAGCGGGACGAACATCCAACCCATGCTCGGCGTTTTCTTCCAGGTGCCGTCGAAAATGTTCTGCCGGCCAAGAATAATCTGCCTATCGCGTGGCAGCGACCAGTTGACCTCACGGTAGCCCATAGCACTTTTGTTCGAGCCGTTTAGAAAATACCAGTCCGGGACATTCAGATATACCCCCCTGCCTCGACACCATTTGTAGAAATTAGTAATTTTTTTCCACTGCTTCCACTGCGAATCATTGAGGCCTTGATGGCCCGGATGGCTGGTCGAGGCGCACATGTCGCCGGGATAAGAACCATCATGTTCGAGCAGGTCCAGGCCGGTCTGCTCGATAAAAGTTGTTATGTGCTCGAAATAGTCGTTGCCCCACCGGCTGCACAGGCATGGCGAGTTGCCGAAAATCGCCCCGCCGGTTTTGCCCGTTTCCGGATTAATAACATCATGCTCGTCGCTTATCCTTCGGCTGGCCAAGAGCGAATAGCCGCCAATCTCGATATTTTTGCCGTGGGCGTAATCTACCAATTCCTTAATCTGTGCCATATAATCCGGCTCGACATTTTCCATATTAAAACCGCTGCCGAAGGTCATTATGACCATCTCGAATCCGACCTCGGCACACTGATCGATTGCCAGGCGGACCGATTTCGGATCAGCGTTACGGACATGCATGATAATTGGATTTTCCGTGCTCCACGGCGCGATGGTACGGTACATCCGCCGCAGCGACAAGCCCTTGCGTTCCCGCTCAGTGCTGTCGTAGATCAGCTCATATGTCCGAAAAGATTCGAAAGTTCCGCCCTGCTCAATCATTATATCGGGTCCGATGGGCGGCCGGACCTCCAGCATTGCCGGCGTCTTCCGCTTATAGTTGACCTGCGTGCTGTACTGCGGATCGGCAACCCAATACGCCGTTTCGTTGGCATTTCTCGAATCGTCCCCATGAAATTCGTAATCGCTCTCGATGTGAAGATTCGGATACTCCCATTGATTGGGCTCTTCCACCAGGGACTCATACTCCACCGCTGCCAGAATCTCGCTGGTAAAGGTGTTGAGCCTGACCGGTTTGTCGCTGCCGTTGTGTATGGTCAGCCGTTTTGCCAGCAGCGGAATGCCCTGGTACATTTCATACTGGACGGACAGCGTCAATCCTTTGAGCTTATTGCTCGGCGGGACGAAATTCATCGTCAGTGATTTTCCGGCCGGCGGCCAGGCCGACTGGGACGAATAACGCTTTCGATTCCAGCTAAAACGTTCCTTAATATCGCCGAGTTCAAAGTCACTGAACGCAAAGGCATCGGGATTAGCGCTCAAAGAATCAATCGTCCCAGCCTGCAGATATGCGTATTCAACCTGGCCCTGCAAGCCTCCGACTTCATACTTTTGCCCATCAAGCTCGACTATCGCTTCGGGTTTAATGCCCCGGATGATGGATTCTCCGGTCATCAGGTTATCATAAGCGACGGTGGCTGCATTCGGCCTGAGGTGAAACGTTCGGCTGATAAGAGAGTTGCCCAGAACAATTTCCCTGCCCTCGAAGCGTTTTTCGATTTTGACCGGCTCTTTGATCTGTCTGACCAGCCAGTCTGCACCGATTGCATCGCCCGATGCCATAAGCACAACGAATATAGTCGTTATCATTACTAATATTGGTTGTTTTGTCATAATCACAAGTCTGCTATTGTTTTGATTTCTCAAGATATCGTTCCCCTGGAAGTTTATTAACTGAAATTTTTTTGGCCTGCTACGGCCAGAACTAAGGCAAAAACTTTCGATGCACCGGCTTCTTTCAGCATTTTTGCACACTCATTTAACGTCGCCCCGGTTGTTTTAATGTCATCAATAAGGCAAATTTTTCGGCTGGCAAATTCATGACGATAGCGGACGGCAAACGCGCCGGCAACATTTTTCGCTCGCGCAGCGGGACTTGTCATTGCCGGCTGGGCCCTGGTTCTGCGGATTCGGACGAGGTCTTTGCTGATTTTAGCTGAAGCGTGTGTTAGTTTCCCGGCTAAGACATGTGATTGATTGTAGCCGCGAAACAAACGCCTCGACCAATGAAGCGGCACAGGTACAAAAAGTTCAATTTCACTATAGAAACCGCTTCCCTGTAAAGCAGAATTTGCCAAAAAGCCCAGAACCGAATCAAGTTCCGTCCCGCCGTTCTTGAAAGCTAATATCATTTTCCGCAAGGTCTGGTCATAAACTCCGGCCCGAGCGATGCTGTCAAATCGCACTTCTTTACCCTGACAGTCGGGACATGTTCCCGCCAGCATAGCAAATCTGCCAACGTCCCGGCCGCAGCGCCGGCAGTAATCGGCGCCCGTGCAGGTCAGTAGCCTGTCCCAGCAATTTTTACACAGCTTGTTGTCCGTATCGCTAATATTTTGGCGACAATTTACGCAAACTGTGGGCCAAAGAAGCTGATTTAAGCTTTGCAGAGCGAACGTTATGGTCTGTTTTACAACAATAATTGCCCCTTCTGATCTTTCTTCGTCCACACCGGCAATTATATTATAGAAGTTAAAATTAACCAGAAATAAAGCTGCATCTATCATTAGTTCGTTCGAGCATAAATCGCAACGACATAAGTAATATTACTATTATATTCATTTATGCTAATGTTTTTAAGGCCTATTAAAGATAATGAAATAAAGTAACTATTTTATAAGTACTTTATATATAATGCCTTGCGCTCTAATATTCATTGATTGCCGATGTATTTTTCTGAATCTGCAATTGACTAATGTCCTGCTGATCGTTATAATAAACCTTTCATGGCAAAATCAGTGAAAACAACCGGAAAGAAACGGACGAGAAAATCCTCCTCCAAGGTTGCCAAAGTTCAGAGTAAGAAGGTTTTTAGAAGCTACCAAAAGGCTATTGGCTATCTGTATGAGAGGACTGACTACGAAAAGCAGCAGCGTCTGCGCTATAACGTAACTACGTTCAACCTGAAAAGGATGCACAACCTGTTGTCGTTATTAGGCGATCCCCATAAAAAAATCCATACAGTTCATATAGGCGGCACAAAAGGCAAAGGCTCTACAGCCACAATGCTAGCCAAGATGCTCGAGGCGAACAGCTATAACGTCGGACTTTATACATCGCCTCACGTGGTACACCTGCATGAGCGGATTACAGTCAATTCGGAAATGATCAGCGAGAAGCAAATGCGTGACTTGCTGAACCGTATTTACGCCCCGGTTGAGAAGCTGTCAAAGACCGATCCACCCACTTTCTTCGAGATCATGACAGCCCTTGCTTTTATGCATTTTGTCGATATGTCCGTAGATATTGCCATTGTTGAAACCGGCCTGGGCGGCAGACTTGACAGCACTAACGTCATTCAGCCGGACGTCGTCGGTATAACCAGTTTGAGTATCGACCACTCGCAACTGCTCGGAAACACTATTGACCTTATTGCCGAGGAGAAAGCGGGGATTTTTAAGCGTGGCGTGCCGGCTATCACCGTCCAGCAGGATCCATTGGCTATGCAGGTCCTGAAATCACGAGCTATTGCGGTCGAAGCACCTTTGAGCATAACCGGCGGCGATATCGATTTTTCGCTTCGATTTGAGACATCGCGGGAGCACGGCCCGCATACAAGAATCTGCCTGACGACGCCAACGAGTAAATTCGAGCATCTGCGGGTGCCCCTGCACGGCAAACATCAGGCGATAAACTGTGGCCTGGCGCTGGCCATGCTGGATAAGCTCAAATCGATTGGCTACAAGATAGACAATAAAAAAGCGGCTGAGGGACTTCATAGCGTCTCATTGACGGGCCGAATGGAAATGATTTGGGATGACCCGAGAATTATGATCGACGCGGCCCACAACGCTGCAAGCATTAAGGCTTTGATTCACGCCATCGGGCAAAATATTCCGTATGATTCGATGGTTGTCATCTTCGGCTGTAACAGTGACAAAGACGTCAGAGGAATGCTGGAAAAACTGCAATACGGAGCCGACAAGGTGATTTTTACCCGCAGCAACTCGCCTAAAGCCGTCTCTCCGGAAGATTTGGCTGAGATGTACACGGAGATCTGCGGCAAGATGTGCCAGACCGCCGCCAGCCTAGGCCAGGCACTGTTGCTTGCAAAAAGCGCCGTCAGCAAGGAAGACCTTATCTGTATCACAGGCAGTTTCTACCTCATCGGCGAGGCCAAAATACGCTTCCAGCCAAACTAATCAATTCCTGCAGGTCAATAATAACCATCTGAAAAAGCAGGCGAATACTCATTGAATCCGCTTGCGTTCTCACTATTTGTACACTTCGATTTTCAGTTTGCAAAAACGCAGAATCTGGAGTATAAATTCCTTTTCTTGTACTTACATGCTCGAAGTAAGGAGTTAACGATGGCGGAAGTGAAAAAATATATAGCGGTAGATCTTGGCGCCGAAAGCGGCAGAGTGATGCTCGGTTCGGTTTCATCTCATAAAGTCATCCTCGAAGAAATACATCGCTTCGGCAACGGGCCCATCGAAGAGAATGGCTCGCTGCGATGGGATTTCAAGAAGCTGTTATCCGAGATTAAAACAGGTATAGGCAAGGCGGCAAAGGCGGCGGGCGCCCAGGTCTGGGGCATCGGCGTAGATAGCTGGGGCGTCGATTTCGGCATGCTGGACGCCGACGGCGAGTTGATTGAAAATCCCTATCACTACCGCGACAGCCAAACCAATGGAATGACGGAAAAAGCATTCAAGCTGATGAGCAAGCGCGAGATATACGAAAACACCGGCTTGCAGTTTTTGCAGTTTAACAGCGTCTATCAACTGCTCGCGATGCGACTGAAAAATTCGGTCGCCATGGCCAAAGCCACGAACCTGGTTTTCATCGCGGATCTGTTCAGCTACTTGCTCTGCGGCAAGATTTTCGCCGAATACAGCTTAGCGAGCACCTCGCAATTTATGGATATGAGAACCGGCAAATGGTCGAAAGAAGTTCTGGATGCTCTGTCTTTGCCGGCTGAAATCATGCCGAAAATCATCAGGCCGGGGACCGTCGTGAGCCAGTTGACCGCCCAAATTGGAACGGAACTTCTCTGTGGGCCCGTTCCCGTAATCGCGATCGGCTCGCACGACACGGCTTCGGCCGTCGCCGCGGTGCCGGCCGCCGGGGACGCCAACTGGGCATATCTCTCATCTGGAACATGGTCGCTTATGGGCGTCGAAGTACCGCAGGCTATCATTAATGATAAGACCTTCAAATATGAGTTCACAAACGAAGGCGGGGTCGAAAATACGATTCGGCTTTTGAAGAATATCATGGGGCTCTGGCTCACACAGGAATGCAGAAGGCAGTGGCAGCGTGAAGGAACCGACCTTTCCTATGCCGAGCTGACAGCCATGGCCGAAAAAGCCAAACCCTTCGCCCGCCAGATCGATGTCGATTACAGCGGATTCCTTGCCCCGGGCGATATGCCGAAAAGAATTAATGACTACCTAAAAGAGACAGGCCAGAAACCGATCAAAGACAAAGGGCAAATGATAAGAACAATCCTGGAAAATCTTGCCCTAAAGTATCGCTCGACAATGGAGGCGGTAGAAGACGTCGCCGGACACAAGATCGAAGTTTTGCATATTGTAGGCGGCGGCATCCAGAATGAGCTACTCTGCCAGTTTACGGCCAACGCACTCGGCAGGAAAGTTATCACCGGCCCGATCGAGGCCACTGCCAGCGGCAATATCCTGATGCAGGCCATAGCGACAGGACAGATAAAAACGCTTGCCGAGGCCCGCCAGATCGTCCGCAATTCATTCGAACTAAAAGAATACGAGCCGCAGGATACCCCGCTCTGGCAAAAGCAGTATGAGAAAAGCAAAAAGTAAAAAAGGAAACATGCTTTGATCGAAAAACTCGAACAAAAACTGGATGATTTTAACCCGGACAAAAGAAAAAACGCCCTGTCGGCTCTATGTGAGAAAGTCGAAGCAGGGCAAATCAAGTTGCCCGAGCCCGGCACTGATGTAAACATTCACTGCCATACATTTTTCTCCTACAACACGTACGGCTATTCGCCGAGCAAATTCGCCTGGCTGGCGCGCAAGGCCGGTTTGGCCGTCGCGGGTGTCGTCGATTTCGACGTTCTGGATGCCCTCGATGAGTTTCTGGATGCCTGTAAGCTGCTCGGTCTTAAGGGCTGTGCCGGGCTTGAGACGCGGGTATTTGTTCCGGAATTCGAAGACAGGGTGATCAATTCCCCCGGCGAGCCGGGCATTTCGTATCACATGGGCGTGGGATTTCCTTCTGCGAATGTCCCGGAGCAGCAGAAAAGCTTCCTCGCGGGACTGCGGGAAACCGCCCAACGGAGAAATAGGGACCTGATGGAAAGGGTTAACAGGCATCTTCGTCCAGTCGAGCTCGACTATGAGCGGGATTTGCTTACGCTAACGCCATCGGGCAATGCGACCGAACGTCATATGTGCTCGGCCTACGCCCGCAAAGCCCTGGAAATCTATGACCGACCTGAAGAGCTGGCAAATTTCTGGTCTGAGAAATTAGGTATGGAGATCACAATCTCGCAGCTTCCCGAGAGCAGGGATTTACTCAATGCGATTCGAGCTAAGACGATGAAACGCGGCGGCGTTGGGTACGTTCAGCCCGGCAAAGGCTCCTTTCCCCATATGGCCGATACAAACAGCTTCATCCTCGCGGCCGGCGGTATCCCCGTGCATACATGGCTGGATGGAACAAGCGCCGGCGAGAAAGCAATCGAGGAATTGCTTGAGGTGGCGATGAGCACCGGAGCCGCGGCGATCAATGTCATTCCGGACCGTAATTACACGCCGGGGGCAAGCAGCGTAAAATTGGAAAACCTCTACCACGTGGTCCAATTGGCCGAGAAGCTGCATCTGCCCGTTGTGGAGGGCACCGAGATGAATAGCCCGGGGCAGAAATTTGTCGATGATTTCGCCAGCAAAGAGCTTGAACCTTTGGCGCCTGTGTTCCTGAAAGGTGCGCAAATAATTTACGCCCATTCGGTGCTACAAAGGAAATGCGGCCTGGGATATACCAGCCAGTGGGCAAAGAAAAATTTCGAAAACGTCGCCGGCAAAAATATGTTTTTCGAACAGCTCGGAAACTCGCTGCAACCCGAGCATGAAGACAGCCTTGGCGGCTTGAGCGAAGATTTAGCTCCTAAGAACATATTAGCTAAGATTAAAAATTGATAGTGCCCGTCATTGCGAGGCCTGCAGAGCAGGCCGCGGCAATCTCATTCGTTGCGATTTGAGATTGCTTCGCTACGCTCGCAATGACTGAGAGAAAAGAATTATTATGACAGACTTACCTAAAACGCAGTATGCAGTACAATTAGTCGGCCCGGATGAGCTTATCTTGAATAAATCCAAGGAAGTCCCCAAGCCGGGCAGGCATCAGCTTCTCTGCCGGGTCGAAGCGGTCGGGCTTTGCTTTTCCGATCTCAAACTGCTCAAGCAATTTTCATCACACGTTCGTAAAAGCGAGGTAGTCTCCGGCGTCGACCTGGATATTCTCAAAGAGATACCCAGCTATGTCCCCGGTGACGCAGCGACAGTGCCGGGCCACGAGGCCGTGGTTCGAATCGAAGCGGTCGGCCCCGGAGTCGAAGATTTCAAGCCCGGCCAGCGATTTCTCGTGCAGACGGATTATCGCTGGGTGCGCACGGCAACTTCCAACGGCGCGCTCGGATACAATTTCGAAGGGGCCCTTGCTGAATATGTCCTGATGGACAAAAGAATAATCACGTCGCCGGAAGGAGATTCCATGCTTCTACCTGTTAGTGAGGAACTATCAGGTTCGGCTGTAGCTCTCGTGGAGCCCTGGGCGTGCGTCGAGGACGCCTACGCCTCCACTGAGCGAACAAGCTTGAAAACGGGCGGGCATATGCTCGTTGTCGCGGATGTGGAAGTGCCCGAAAACGCATTCGGAGATTTATTCAGCCGCTATGGCAAGCCGGCTAACATCACCTTGGTTTCAAAGTCACCCCCACCGGCAGGATTATCCGTCCCGATCAAGAAAGCTGTAAATGTAGCTGATCTTGCCGACGCCGGCTATGATGATGTGATTTATTTCGGCTCCGTGCCGGAGGTTGTTGAAACATTATTTGCAAAAGTCGCCCTGAAAGGCCTTATGAATATTGTCCTTAGCGGCGGCAAATTCGGCAGGGACGTTGTCACCATGGTCGGCAGAGTTCATTACGGCGGCATCAGAATCATCGGCACTACGGGCTCGAACCCGGCCGAGTCGATGGAAATCATTCCAAAGACCGATGAAATTCGCCCCGGCGATAAAATAAACGTCATCGGCGCCGGCGGCCCGATGGGAATGATGCACGTAATCCGCAATATCTGCCAGGGCATCAAGGGTGTCAGCGTATTCGGCAGCGACGTGGACGATGAAAGATTGGCCGCGTTGACTAAAATCGCCGCACCCCTGGCCGAAAAGAACAGCGTTCAATACAAGACGTGTAATCCGACAAGGCAAGAGTCGCCCGGGGCATTCGATTACACCGCTTTGATGGCTCCGATTCCCGCTTTGGTCGCCGCCGCGGTGCGAGATTCCGACGAGCGGGGCCTGATAAACATCTTCGCCGGCATACCGGCAACAGTCACCGGAGAAATCGACATGGATTCTTACATCGAAAAGCGGCTGTACTTCATCGGTACAAGCGGCTCGACGTTGGACGATATGAAGCTCATGCTTTCAAAAGCCGAGTCCGGTCGGCTCGATACTAACCTTAGCGTCGCTGCAATCAGCGGGCTCGAAGGAGCAACCGATGGAATCAGGGCGGTCGAAAACCGTTCGATTGCGGGCAAGATTATCGTCTATCCGGCTTGCCGGGAACTGGGGCTGGTGACTCTTCAAGAGCTATTCGAAAAAATGCCGGAAGTTGCAGAGTGCCTCAGCGACGGACTCTGGACCAGAAAAGCGGAGAAAAAACTTCTGGAAAATTACGTCTCTTGAGTGTCAAATTATAAACAAAACTATACCTGAAGGATTCATGATGAGTAGTTTGAAGAATATCGAAAAAGCGTATGAGGCGGCACGGCAACGTTACGCCGAGCTGGGTGTCGATAGTGACAAGGCGATGGACCGGCTGAGCAAAATAGCCATCTCGCTGCACTGCTGGCAGGGAGACGATGTGGGCGGATTCGAGAACGACGAGGGGCTCAGCGGGGGCGGAATAATGGCTACCGGCGCGTATCCAGGCAAGGCGCGGACACCCGACGAATTGCGGGCCGACATTGACAAAGCACTAAGCCTGATACCGGGCAAGCATCGGCTGAACCTGCACGCAATGTACGCCGAAGCCAAGGGCAAACCCGACCGCAACGAGCTTGAACCGGAGCACTTCACGGCTTGGATCGACTGGGCCAAAGCAAACGGCATGGGCATGGATTTCAACGGGACGTTTTTCTCGCATCCGAAAGCCGACAGCGGTTTTACGCTGTCCAGCGCCGATAAAGGAATACGAAAGTTCTGGGTCGAGCACGGAACTATATGCCGGGATATCGGAGCTGCAATTGGAAAAGCGTTGGGCACGCCCTGTGTCACGAACCTGTGGATACCGGACGGTTCCAAGGACATTCCCGCCGACCGCAAAGGACCACGAGAACGGCTGAAAAAATCGCTCAATGAAATCTTCGCCAAGAAGATAGGCCGCAGCAGGCTCCTCGACGCCGTCGAATGCAAGCTGTTCGGTCTCGGTTCCGAAAGCTACGTTGTCGGCTCGCATGAATTCTACCTGGCTTATGCTATAGAAAACAAAACGCTGCTCTGCCTTGACACGGGACACTTTCACCCGACGGAGGTCGTCTCCGATAAGATATCATCGGTAATGACCTTTATCGATGAAATCCTGCTCCACGTCAGCAGGGGCGTGCGGTGGGACAGCGACCACGTGGTAATTCTCTCGGACGAGCTTCGCGCCATCGCGCAGGAGATCGTTCGCGGCGATTATCTCGAACGGGTGCACATCGGCCTGGATTTCTTCGACGCCAGCATTAACCGCATCGCGGCATGGGTGATAGGGACACGGTGCATGATAAAGGCCCTCTTAATCGCCCTGCTGGAACCTTCGGAAATGTTACGTAAAATGGAGCTTGACGGCGATTACACCGGACGCCTGGCGATGCAGGAAGAGCTAAAAACGCTGCCCTTCGGAGCGGTATGGGATTACTATTGCACGAAAATGGAGACCCCGGCCGGCGAATCATGGCTGGATGAGACCAGAGCCTACGAAAAGGATGTTCTCAGCAAACGCGGGTAGAACCGATACTTATCACTGTTAAAAAGTAAGGGATACGGTATGGATACGGAACAGCAGTCGCAGCAAACACAAGCGGGAAGTGAGTTCGAGCGCGAGCCGGTGCCGAAGAGTGCGCTGCTCGGCTTCAAGAGTTTCATCGGAATGTACGCCGGCGAACATTGTGCCGGCACGGAGTTAATGCTCGGGCCGCTATTTGTCGCCGCGGGAGTCAGCGCTTACGACCTTATCATGGGCCTTCTCCTTGGTAACGCCCTTGCGGTCCTTAGCTGGATGTTCCTCTGTGCGCCGATAGCCACGCGAAGCCGCCTGACGCTATACTATCAACTGGAAAAAATCTGCGGCCGCAAGCTCGTGACGCTTTACAACCTCGCTAATGGCGTAATGTTCTGCTTCCTCGCCGGGGCGATGGTGACAGTCTCGGCAACGGCAATCGGCGTCTGGTTCAATTTCAAAATGCCGGGCCTTAACGACCTGTATCCCAACAGCGTCGGCTGGGTCCTCGCCGTTGCTGTGGCCGGCGGGCTTATCGCCATTGTCGCCGCCTACGGCTACCAAACCGTGTCAAAGTTTGCAAACGTGGCCGCCCCGTGGATGGTCCTGGTGTTTCTGGCCTTCGGCTTTGTTGGCCTGAGGCAGTTTATCCAGACAACAGGCACCGAAATCAGCTCGATCGGCGATCTCTGGGAATTGGCCACGACCAAGATATGGACAGGCAGGGCGCCTCAGGAAGGGCAGGTCAAATTCACCTTCTGGCACGTCATGTTCTTCGCGTGGTTTTGCAATATGGCCATGCACATCGGCATGAGCGATTTGTCCGTATTTCGATTCGCGAAAAAGTCGTGGTACGGCGTCGCCAGCGGAGCGGGCATGTACGTGGGACACTTCATGGCGTGGATCAGCGCTTCGATCCTTTACGCCTACCAATTGCACCTCGACCCTGCCGACATAGATGTGCTGCCGGGTCCGCTGGCGTTTCGTGCCGCGGGAATCGCCGGTTTACTATGCGTTATTATCGCCGGCTGGACTACCGCCAACCCGACCATCTATCGCGCGGGGCTCGCATTCCAGGCTCTCTCGCCGAAATCGTCCCGCTTCAAGGTGACATTGATTACCGGCGCTATTGCGACAATCTCGGGGATGTTCCCGGCTATTGCGATGAAGCTGCTGGGTTTTGTCGCACTGTACGGCCTGGTTCTAATGCCGATGGGCGCGGTGATTTTCGTGGACTTCTGGCTTATCCGCAAGTTCGGCCTGCAAAGTTACTATGCCGAGCTGAGCGGCAAGAGCTTCAACTGGGCGGCCGGCCTGGCCTGGTTCGTGACACTGGCAACAGCATGGATATTGGTAAAATTCGCAGGCTTGCAGATTTTCTTTGTCTCCCTGCCCGGCTGGTTCGTCGCGGCCATATTGTATATCATACTGAGCAAGTTCTATCAGAAAAAGATCCGCCCCGCGTAGCGGTATAAAAGGAGAAATTATTATGCGTACTATTTTGCAAATAGTCTCACTGCTGGCACTAATCGGTTTGACACTGCCCTCGATTATTTTCCTTACAGGCCGAATGGAGCTGAACACGGTCAAGTGGCTCATGCTGCTCGCTACTATCGTCTGGTTCGTCGCCGCGACTCCATTGATGTGGAAAGACAACGGAGAAGAGAAGCAAGAAACAGCTTAAATGAAGGAAAGGACTGAATCATGGCTGATACTGATGCAGTAAAAGAAGCGAAGAAGTTTTACGAAGATACTCCCATGAAGACACCGGGCTTTTTCCTCAAAGGGTCGGGCTCTCTTGACTGGGGGATGAAGAATCGGCTCTCAAGGATATTCAATCCCGATTCGGGCCGAACGGTAATGTTTGCAATCGATCACGGCTATTTTCAAGGTCCAACGACGGGGCTTGAGCGAATCGACCTGACTATCGTGCCGCTAATGTACTATGCCGACGCTATAATGCTCACTCGTGGAATTCTGCGAAGCACCGTACCGCCTTCGCTGACCAAACCAATCGTGATGCGGTGCAGCGGCGGCCCGAGCATTCTCAAGGAACTTTCTAATGAGGAATTAGCCGTCGATATCGAAGATGCGATTCGTATGAACGTCGCGGCGATTACTTTGCAGGTCTTTATTGGCGGCGAGTTCGAGACCCGCTCGGTGCATAATATGACAAGGCTGGTGGATATGGGGCTTCGGTACGGCATTCCCACGATGGCGGTCACGGCAGTCGGCAAAGACATGGTGCGAGACGTAAGATATTTTCGCCTGGCCTGCCGAATGTGTGCCGAGCTTGGCGCACAGATTATCAAAACGTATTACGTGCCGGAAGGCTTTGAAACGATAACAGCTTCCTGTCCCGTTCCGATTGTGATGGCCGGCGGCAAAAAAATTCCCGTGCTCGATGCCCTAACAATGGCTTACAATGCAATACAGGGAGGAGCATCGGGCGTGGATATGGGGCGAAATATCTTCCAGGCAGATGCGCCCAAAGCGATGATGCAGACGGTTCACAAGGTCGTCCATGAAAATTTGAAACCGGCCGACGCCCTTGAGATGTACGAAACTCTTAAAAACGAAGAGAGCTATTAACCACACAGAAAAATTATTGCAATAATATATAAGGGCAATTATCATCGAGCTATGGTAAGTTTCAATGAAATTGAAAATGTTGCCGGAAAAATTGGGAAACAAATCAATGCTAAGGCAGTGATTCTTTTCGGCTCATACGCCCGAAACCAACCCGGAAAACATAGCGATGTTGATTTGCTGGTGATTGCTGAAAGTAATTTGCCAAGATACAAAAGAAGCCGCCAACTGCACCTCATGTTCAAGCCATATCCTTTTCCGATGGACATTCTGGTTTATACTCCCAAAGAAGTTGAAAAAGAGAGCCAGTTCGAGCTTTCATTCATCTCCACCGTACTGCGGGAAGGGAAAAAGCTGTATGGATAAAAAGCTTGAATATGCCAGGCGATGGTTCGATAAGGCAAAAAGTGATTTATTAAATGCCGACAATAATCTTATCGCTGATAAAGTTCCTTATGACACGGTCTGTTTTCATTGCCAGCAGGCTGCCGAAAAACTACTCAAAGGTTTTCTTGTCGCGCATGCCTGCGAATATCCGATTACACATAACTTGTTTGTTATCTTAGACAAAGTTGTTGAATATGACGCCCTTGCCGAATCGTTGCGAGAGGCGATTGCTTTGCTTAATCCTTACGCTGTAGAGGTTCGTTATCCCGGAGATGAATTGACGTTGAAGATCGACGATGCTACTGAAGCAAGACAAGCGGCACAGGAGGTCCTTGAGTGGATGAAATCAAGATTTGGGCAGCTTTTAGAATGAAGAAAACACACTTAAGCAGAAGGGTTGTAATTGAAAATGCCGGATAAACCTCTCTTAGAGCAGATTCGCCAGGCATCCCCGCTTATTAGCGTGGGAATCCTTACCGCGGATTTAATGTCACTCGGCTCAGAGTTAGAACTCATGGACACGGCAGGCGTCAAACTGCTGCACGTTGATGTTATGGACGGCTGCTTTTGCCCGATGATGACTGTCGGACCCGGCTTTATCAAGGCTTTAAAAACTCCCCTGCTAAAAGACGTGCACCTGATGATAGAAAACCCTCTCGATAAGCTTGAAAGTTATGTCGCCGCCGGCGCCGATATGATTACGGTCCACGTTGAGTCCTGCCGGCACATACACCGCGTTTTGCAAAAGCTGGGACAATTCACCAATGCCAACGACCCGAACAGAGGAATCCTGCGCGGCATCGCTCTGAATCCCGGCACGCCCCTTGAAACTATTACGCCGCTTATCGATGAGCTGGAAATGGTTTTTCTCTTAGCGGTCAATCCCGGCTGGGGCGGGCAGAAGTTTATCGCTTCCACGCAGGGACGGCTCAGCCGATTAAGACAAATGCTCCGCGAGGCAAAGAAAGATATTCTTGTAGGTGTTGACGGTGGAATCACTCGCGATAACATAGCAGAAGTCGCTCGAATGGATACCGATATCATAGTTACAGGAAGCGCGGTCTTCGATGGCAAAACACCGCTGGAAAACGCAAAGTTTATGATAAGTGCCGTAAATGATGCCGCCAGGAAATAACGATGACTAATTTAGCTAAAATAGCAACGATTATTCGCGGGCTTCTTGCTGAGCGGACAGGTAACCAGGACATACCCTACAACCCAGTTATCTTGAAGTCTCTGACGAGTAAAGAAGCTGTTGATTTCGTCGGATCTGAAAAAAATGCCGAAGCTCAGCGATACCCCGCACCTTTAACAAAGGGCAAGAATCCACCGCTTTTCTTAAGTGATGTGGACTATAACGCCGAGCCGGAAACTCTCCGAAAACAATTGAGCGACACGATTTCAGACTATTCACAGCGGCACGGCTGTAAACCTGAAATCGTATGCCTTCGTGAACTTGGGATACTTTACGTCGAGCGAAAGGATGACAATTCTGATTTACCTCTTCGCAACAAGGTCGCGTTGGCAACCGGTGCCGCCGGAGCAATCGGTTACGGCATTTGCTGTGGGCTGCTGGAAAAGGGCTGCCACCTGGCAGCTACCGATCTTCCGGGCAAAAAGCTTGATAGCTTCACGGCGGATCTTAAGCAAATGGCCGGCGACCGCGTGATAGGAATTCCAATCGACGTCACTGATGAAGAGTCTGTTGCCGGCGGCCTTGAAAATGTTTCTCTGGCCTGGGGCGGAATTGATATTGTGGTTGTAAATGCCGGCATCCCGCTGGTTTCATTTTTGAAAGATATAGACCTCGATGACTTCCGCAGGCTCGAAAAAGTAAACATCGAAGGCACTTTTCTGACGCTTCGTGAAATCGCCCGGCACTTTATCCTTCAGGGCACCGGGGGTGACGTTATTATCGTATCGACGAAGAACGTTCCCAGCCCCGGCGCCGGCTTCGGTGCTTACAGCGCCACAAAAGCGGCCGCCCACCAGTTGGGGCGTATTGCCAGTCTTGAGCTGGCACAATACGGCGTTCGCGTAAACATGGTTGCGCCGGACGGAGTGTTCTCCGAGGGCAAATACAAATCAGGGCTATGGGCCGAAGTCGGGCCGGACCGAATGCGGGCGCGGGGACTCGATGAGAAAGGTTTGCAGGAGTATTACCAAAACAGGAATTTGCTGAAAGCTAAAATTACGGGCCGGCATGTTTCTAATGCCGTGCTGTTCTTTGCAACACGCCAGGCACCGACGACGGGTATTACGATACCTGTCGACGGCGGCTTGCCGGATGCCACGCCAAGATAATTACGAGTGAACTAAAGTTGCAAGTGCCTAAAGTGAGCTAAAGTGGGGCAGCGCCGCTCTTAACTTTAGGCACTTTAGTCACTTTGAATTTTTGACTGTTAAATGAACGATAAAGGAGTATGCGATAATGAATAAGGCATTGGCGGATTTGATAAGAATATCGAACGAAACGGGAGGAGATCCGACGCTCGTTCAGGGCGGAGGCGGCAATACATCCGTAAAAACCGAAGACGGCAAATATATGTATATCAAGGCCAGCGGCACGGCTTTAAAAGACATGAACGCAAAGCAGGGCTGGCGCCGGCTCCGGATCGATTTGGCCCGCTCAGTCGTATTAGATAAAAGCTTAGCAAAAATGGACCCACAACACAGGGAGCCGGAAGTAGTAAACCGGCTCTTGCATGCGTGTGACGACAAAGTCAAAACAGCAGCCCGGCCGTCTGTGGAGGCACATTTGCACGCCTGGCTGGACAAATGCGTGATTCACCTGCATCCGAGTGCGGCGGGAGCTTACCACAACGCGAAAAACGGGTGGGCCAGGCTCGAAAAACTGTTCAAGGATGAAAAACTACCGCCGCTCTGGGTTCCTTATACCGATCCGGGTTTTATGCTGGCCAGGAAAATCGCCAAGTTGGTCGAGGATTACCAACAGCGGTTCGGCAAAAGCCCCGCGATCCTTTTTCTGCACAAGCATGGACTTTTCATTACGGCAAAAACCGCCGACGGCGCCCTTCGGCTCGTCCGCAGGGTCATAAAACGCTGCAATGATCCTCTAAGACAGCCGAAAACAGGAAGCACAAAATCCATCGAACAGCAGATAATCAGCGACTATAAGCTCTGCATCGAGCGGGCATGTTCGAAAGCCTTAAGAAAGCACCAACAGATATGGTATTATTACAACGATGCTATCGCCGATTTCTTAAATCATAAAAACGCAAAAAAAATGCTCTCCGGCTCTTTAACACCCGATGAGCTGGTTTATGCCAACGGTGCTGCGATGTGGGTTGATAAATGCGACTCGCGAAGTATTGCCGGCCGCCTTAAACAACAGATACAAAAAGGCAAAAAACCTGCCGTGGCGTTTCTTGTAAAAGACGTCGGCCTTTTTGTCGCCGGGACCGAAAAGATTGCCCCAACCGTTCGAGACATTGTCCTGTACTCGATTTTCATTCGAACCAATGCTTATAGAATGGGCGGGATTCTCACTTTGAACAAACGTCAGGAGGATTTCATCAACAACTGGGAATCCGAGGCCTTCCGCAAAATATTAGCGAGCACAAAAAAGTAAATCCCAGTCATAGAACTCTGTATGACTGCCAGAAAATCGTTATAATCTCAATGAGAATGTGATATTATTGAGATTTATGCGTGCAGGAGAGTTTCTGTGAAGCGTAAAAGGCAAATTCCGAGTAAAGCTTGTATCATTCTCATTATCGTTCTTTCAGTCCTGGCAATTGGAGGCTCCATTCTCATTCGCCGATTTGAGTACACAGCCGGCACACGGAATGACGTTCACTATTGCGTTACCCATTGTTTCCATCTTTCTTTAATATTACGCCTTCTTTTGATATCCATCGCTATACCTGCTTCAATTCTTGCATTGATTAGACTGATTAGTCTTGTGCTCAAACATAGCAATATTCGTCAGATTTTGTTTATGCTTGCATTGTTATTCCTTGGTCCTGTCATTGTAATCTGTGCTTTCTTATATATTCCTCCCCCTCTGTCTCCATCTCTCGCCTTCCTGAAAGGCTTCGAGCAGTGGGTTCTGCAAGAAGCAGAGATTGATGCCATCCAGACATGGCTGGCAAACGACGGAGCAAAGCATGCAGGACAACATTACAGTTCTGAAGATGGCTTCGGCATGGATATGCCAGAGTGTCTGGTTAATCTTAATCCCAAGTTCATTTATATCGTCAATACTGCCTCCCAAAATGGACCAAGCGTAGAAATCATCTGGTCCTTTTTCAGGGAATACTATGGACTGACCGTCGGATCTCCTGAGATGGAAACGCCCGAAAAGGGACATATCAAACTGAATAGAAGTGACTACGAATTCAGACGTCCCGTTAAACCAGGTGCATATATTTTCATCCGAGGCTAAGCAACCATCAGGGGGGAACTATTCAATGTAACGCGACCCGAACTTTGAACAAGCGCCAGGAAGATTTCATCAACAACTGAGAATCCGAGGCTTTTCGCAAGAAATTAGCCAGCACAAAGAAGTAAGCGCCCATCATGATTTTAGAAAATTTATTTTTTACGTAGGAACACCTGCTCATTACTCGGTAGAGTTCAACATAACAGGTAACAACCGGGCATTAACGCAAGTGCCTGGCTTTTTTGCGGCCCGGCATGTTGAACCAGCCGGAATATTTTAGAAATTGAGATGAAATTACGGTACTATGAGACTCGAATCTTGCAGGAGTGTTTCAGTGAAGTGTATATGTAAAATCCCGGATAAAAGAGCACGAGGTATTTTGTTGACCGGATAGACTCCATAATAACAGATTCATGGACAATCAGCAAACCATATAACGAGATGACTAACACACTTATGATTCATCTGAGATTCCGGGTCAAGAATAGCTTGATCGTACCGAATAAGTCCTTACAATAATGATATCCAGAGCGAGTTTGCCTGGAACCGCTCAAAAACTGAAAAATGTATGTATGATTGATATGCGAAGATAATGACATGTCCCCGCGTCCAGGTGCGGGTGAGGAACTTTGAATGGAACTGGCGATTCGCACAGAGCATTTGACGAAGATTTACAATCAACGGCTAATTGCGGTCAACGACATGAATCTGGAAGTGCCGTGTGGTTCTGTCTTCGGATTATTAGGCCCCAACGGTGCGGGCAAGACGACAACACTGCGTCTTTTGTTGGGATTGCAGCGTCCCACTGCGGGCCAGGCACAGGTTTTCGGAAAGTCATGCGGGCCCAATGCGGTTTCTGTCCGTTCTCAGATCGGCTATCTTCCCACAAATCCGAAATTACCAGGCAACCTGCGGCCCATCGAATACCTGGACCTTCTTGGCAGGTTGTCTCGGCTGCCAAGTGAAGTTCGCAAGCCGCGAATATCCGCCTTGCTTCGCGCCGTGGGACTGCTCGGGGCTACCGATCAGCAGATCCAGACATTTTCTACCGGGATGTGCACTCGCCTGGGAATTGCCGCCTCACTTGTGGCCGATCCACCGCTACTGCTCTGGGACGAGCCCACCGCGGGTCTGGATCCATCCGCCCGGCGATTCACGCTGGAGCTCATCCGCGAACTTCGAAAGACAAAAACCGTTGTCGTCGCCACACATATCCTAAGTGACATTGATCAGATCTGCGACCACCTGGGCGTGATGCACGAAGGGCGCATGATTTATGCCGGCTCGATGCAGGATATGAAGCTGCGTCTTCGCCAACACGATTTCACCCTGGAGCTGGAAGGCGAAGCGGAAGATGTCCGGCGACTGGCCCGCGATGCAGCTAACCTGGAAGGCATTGACGCAACGGTGGACAACAGCCAGGCATTGCTTGTGCGAATTGCCGATGGTCGCAGTCGCTCCCGCTCGCTGGCCGATGTCCTTAAACTTGTCGACGCGAGCAATCTTTCGCTCCAGGCAATACATTCCGGCCAGAACGCGACCGAGAACGCTTATCTCCAATTGCTGCAAGAGGACGAAGCCCATGGATTCCATCGCTAAAACTTCGAAGATCGGCACACGGATGATGCCCTACATGGCGATTCTCCAGCATGATATGAAAACCTTGTGGTCCAGCCGGCTGGTCCGTCTCTGGCTGGGGGCCACTGTGCTGTTGACTTTACTGCTGGTCGGCGCGAACTGGGCCAACTTCCAGGACGGCACGCTGATCGCGTCACTCTTGTTTCCGTACCTGGTGTTCCCCTGGTTTTTTGTTGTTGTGGTGCTCGGAGTCACCCCGGTATCGGGGTCGCGAACCGAAACGCTGGCCGACGGTATCTTGAGCCGGCCTGTGAGCCGCTTTGAATACCTGCTGGCCACCTGGTCGGCGCGGGTCGTGCTTGTGTTGAGTGTCTACCTGGTTGTAATAGTCCCGGCGATAGTGCTCGTAATTCTGGCAAAACGCCCTGTGCCGGAGGACACAGTGACTGTCTATGGAATTGTCACCGCTCTGTTTGTGGTCGGGCTCGTACTGACTTTCCTCGTGTCGCTGGGATTTCTCACCGGGACACTGCTGCGAAAGCCGCTGTTGGCGGTGGTAGTGCTTATCTTCGTCTGGTACCCGATCGGCCTGATTTTGAGCGTCTTCTCATTAGAGGAGTTCTCACCGATCAGTTTGAACCGGGCGATATCAACACAACTTCGCCGATCCTGGCATGAGACTGATAACGAGGCGAAGGACAATGCCAACGTACAGGATGCCGATGCTTTTACCGATCAGGTATCCAACTTTTTCAGCGTCTTTTCCAATGTCCAGCCTAAGCCAAAGGCGAGCAAGCCCGATTTCTTCGAGGGTGAAAAATTCGACGACTTCTCTTTGTTCCGCGTGACTTTTGGATACGGGCTGCCGACCATAGCGGCCGTTGTCCTGGCAAGCCTGTGTTTCTATTGGCGCGATATGTGACAAGTTTTCGCTACGAGCAGCAGAATGCTCTATCACCGAGTTGGAAATTCCGGACTATATTAATGATCGATTCAATTATTTAACGCCGAAGCCGTAGGAGAATATATTATGTCGAAACTTACACGCCGGGACTGGATGAAAGGTACATTGGCGGCAATCGCCGGTGCGGGCACAATATCAACGTCGTCGAGCATTTCCGCATTGGGCGCGCAGCCGGGCTCATCCGCGGGAGAAAGAAAAAACCGAATCAAGCTCGCCCTTATGTCGGGCCGGGGAGACTTGCAGACTTTAGGCCTGCAAATGGGAGTCACCCACGTGATAACCGGCGCCAGAGGTCTGAGAAGGGGCGGGACTGTCGAGCAATACGCCGAACAATTGGCCGGGCAGAAAGCACGATATGAGGACGTCGGCATCAAAATCGCCGGCTTCGAAGGCCCACCTATCAACCATTGGAGAATTAAATTAGGGGCCGATGGACGTGACGAAGGTATAGAGGACTTTAAGACGGCAATACAGGCTATGAGCCAGGTCGGCCTTGACATGATTTGCTACAACTGGATGGTCGGCATCGGCTGGACACGCACCAACAGCAGATTACCCGAACGAGGCGGTGCCGTAACGAGCGAATTTGATCTTGAGTCTTTTAATAATCCGGATAATACCGATAACAGGCGATCCCGCCGGCGCCGAAGCGATGATCCGATAAGCGAAGAGCAGGTATGGGAAAATCTGGAGTATTTCCTGAAAGAAGTTATCCCCGTGGCCGACAAGTGCAAAGTTAAGATGGCACTACATCCGGATGATCCGCCGATTTCACCTCTGGGAAATATCGCCCGCATTTGTACGAGTGCGGCCAACTTCCGTAAAATTATGAACATAGTGCCAAGCCCCATGAACGGGATAACATTCTGCCATGCGAATTTCAAATTGATGGGCGAGGATATTTACGCCCTTGCCGAAGAGTGGAGCCGGCAAAACAAAATCTTTTTCGTACACTTCCGCGACGTCGAAGGTACGAAAGAGAAATTCCATGAGACGTTCCATGACAACGGCCCGACGGACATGGGCAGAATAATGAAAATCTTATATGAGAACGGCTTCGACGGCCCCATCCGGCCGGACCACGCCCCCGCAATGGGAACCGAAACCGGCGAAAGAGCTACCGGATACGGAACGCTGGGAAAGATTTTCGCCATCGGTTACATGAAAGGACTCTTACACGGACAGGGCATCCCATGTGAATAACCGGGCATGGAAGCATTAAGCTCGCTCATAACCCGGTTGCGCGCATCGAAGTTCGGCGGCGTTCTCGCCCTGAACAAACGACATCAGGACTTCATAAAACAACTGTGAATCCGAAGCCTTCCGTAAAAAATTAGCAAGCAAAAAGAAGTAAATACTTACCACTCCTAACCAAACATATCAGAGAGTTACTTTTTAAAGAATCTCATCCCTTGTCTCTTAATCTGTTGTAATTCTTCGATCAGCCTGTCTACTTCCTCTTCTAACTCTCGGGATGTAGCACATTCGTGGGAGAGAGCATCAAGTTCTATGTTGCCTTTCTTGCTGGGACACTTTATTTTTGAACTGCAACCGACGCAAATGTATGCGCGTGGGCCATACGGAAGCTTTTTTTTGTCTCCGTGATTGCCGGGAAAACTAATTAGTTGTAAGCTAAATGTTTGCATAATCTTATTCCTTTCAGTAAATTTCGATATTTTTTAAATTCTTACTTTTTCAACTGTTGAAAAAGCGACAAATAAATTCGACCAGTCTAAGCTTGCTACTTGATCAGTTGATATATCCTCCATTTCTTGTATATTTCGGATTATAAACATGAAAATGTCATTTACCGGTATAACTGATGGGTATTAATTGTCCATTTTTTTATAGTTATCAGCTTATTGTTTGCACACCAGACAGGCTCCTCTATTTCATTTATTGAAATAGAGGAGATAATTTGCACGATCTGCCCAATCGCTCAACCTGCTGTGCTGTGTTTTATTTGGGGGGCAATCGTGGACCCATTTTGTGGCCGTCTACAAATAGGAGGGCAATCGGTCGGGAAAGGAAAGCCCTTTCCGGTGATTTTTTGAGATTCTTTTTTTCTTTTTGAAAAAGCCAAAACGCCAAATACGTATGCTTGTTCATCGTTAATCATGCCGCCTACTTTTCTTCCCCACAGTTCACTGAGCTATCTGCGATTCCTTTGAGCAGTAGTGTTATGTGCTCGTTTCCGTTGCAGTTTTTCTGGAGAGCTTGCCTTTTTTGTTGTGCTCTCAATAGTCGTAGTGACACAGATATCACCGGAACTGGACGTACTTATTCCATGCACCAACCTGTCGATTGCGTTCTTGGTTTGCAGCATTAGAATCAGCTTGTGGCGGAACTGCATTTCTTCTCTTAGTATTTCTCTTGTTTCTTCGTTAAGCATTTTTTGTCTCCTAATTTGAATATCAAATCCATTCATCTTTTCTTATACAGAAACCGGATGGGCGGATTTCCGGTCAAAATGCCAGAAATACGGTGTCAAGGAGTGAAAATGAGGGGGTGGATTTTTTGAAAAATCCGGTTTAGTCCGCTTTGTTCTTGGATTTGTGTGTTATCTCACCAAGCGATTCAAGGTCGCTTGCCTTGGGGATATTGTGAGAGCGTCCTGCTCTTGGTGTATTTTTCTGTGTTCTGTAATGTTTACGACCTTTCCGCACATATCGTCTCCAA